>ERZ1039804.1908-NODE-1908-length-11033-cov-7.178630_pt1 | contig 11033 bp, 7 predicted proteins | sample MGYA00383089_ERZ1039804 | MGnify/ENA primary metagenome ERZ1039804 (study PRJEB29581, sample SAMEA5548359) | metagenome | biome: marine; feature: coastal; material: water | depth 1 m | study: Short-term variability in the microbial, nano- and picoplankton...
GTTGAAACCCCAACTTGGAGATACGCTTTCAATTTCCACTACTGGGTTTCAAAACTTAAAACTGGCAACGAATCAACTGCCAAATGACTTGGTGTTTTACTTAAAAGAAGAAAGTACTGTTTTAGCGGACGTTAAGATAAAAGTTAAAAGAAGAAATAGACGAAAAAGAAAGGGCGATCCAGCTTATCTACTCCATCAAAAAATAGCTATAAATAGAGATGCTAACGATATAAAAAAGCTTCCTTACTATTCTTGTAACATCTACAATAAAGTTGAAGTAGACTTAAACAATGTTGATTCCAATACCAAGAGTTTACTTTTGTTTAGGCCCATATCCTTTGTTTTTGAGAATCCGGATACTTTTTCTCAAAAAAAACCGTTTGCACCTGTTTTTCTGAGCGAGTCGTATTCGAAATACTATTATGATAAACCCAATAAAGAAAAAGAGGTGATTCATGCTTCCAATAATGCAGGGATTAAAGTTTCTTCTTTGGCACAGTTTACAGGGAATGTTCATACTGATTTTAATATTTACAACAACTATATTCGGATTTTTCAAAAATCATTCGTTTCTCCATTGTCAAAAGCAAGCTGGTTAACGTATAAGTACTATTTAACCGATTCTGTAATTAGAAATGACACAACGTTTTACACCTTGAAGTTTTTACCCAGGAGGGAGCAGGATTTAGCGTTCGAAGGCTACCTTATCACAAATAATAAATCATATGGTTTAAATGAAATTGAGTTTAGAATCCCACAAAAAACCAATATTAATTATGTTGAAGAGTTTGTCATTAAGCAAAAATATATTCAAGTAGATTCCATCAGTGTTTTAGCACACGAGAATATTTTAATAGATGTCAACCCACTTAAAAAGGTGTACGGATTTTATATTCAAAAGAATACAAGTTGGTTTAATTACGATTTTGAAACCCAACCAAGTAATGCGGTTTTTACATCAACTTCAAAAACGGAGGTGAAAGATTCGGCCTACGAATATGGAGCTGAACTACTTGATTCTTTAAGACCAATACCTTTAAAATTAAGTGAGCAATCAACTTATGTAAAAGTTGACAGTGCAATGAATACGAAGTACTTAAAAACCATCCAAAACCTTAGCCAAATGGCATATACTGGGTATTACCCTTTTAAATATTGGGAATATGGCCCGTATTACACAACATACAGTTATAACTCCTTAGAGGGAGAACGTTTAAGAGTAGGATTTTTAACCACTCAAGATTTAATGAAAAAAACTAGACTTGGAGGCCATTTAGCGTATGGATTGGGAGATGAGCAGTTGAAGTATAGAGGTAAAATAACGAAGTATTACGGGTTTAAAAAGTGGAGGTATTTTGAATTTGAGCATTTGGATGATTTTAAAATTTTAAGTGCAAGTGATAACGCATTTCAAGAGGATAACATACTTGCTTCGTTAACTAGAAGAGTTGATCCAAAATACACACATACCATTCGCTCAAAACTAACCTGGTCGCATGAGTGGCAAAAAGGTATAAATAATTCAATCACGCTAAAAACCGAAAAATTAATTCCAATAGGAAGCTTAACCTACAAAAGGTTGTCAGGCGAAAATGTTCAGGAGTTGAATGTTAACTCAATCACTATAGGGGGTAGATTTGCGCTTCATGAAAAGTTTGTACAATATGGGTTTAGGAGGTTAAGCTTACTAACAACCAAACCAAGAATAGATTATAAGTTTACCCAAGGGGTAAAAATTGGAGGTGAAGGGTTCGAGTTTCAAAAGCTTGAAATTGATATCGCTGATCGGTATTACTTTGGTTATTTAGGTTTCCTGGATTTAAAATTATTTGGAAGTAAAATTTGGGGTCAATTACCATATCCTCTTTTATTAAATCATCAAGGGAATGATTCTTATTATTTTGATAATGAGGCATTTAATTTGATGAATCCTTTTGAGTTTGTATCCGATCAACAAGTAAGTGTAATCGCTAAGTATAATTTTAATGGGTTGATTTTTAATAGATTACCGGTGGTTAAAAAACTGCACTTGAGGTCTTTCTTATTTGCTCGTGGTGTTGCTGGATCCTTAGGTGATAAACATGAAAAACTAATTATCCTACCTGATGGTTTAACTGCTTTAAACGAACCTTATTTAGAGACTGGATTTGGCGTTGAAAATATTTTAAAAATAATCCGACTAGATTTTATTTGGAGAATATCAAATGTAGCTTCTCCTGATGTCCAAAAATTCGGAATTACCTTTGATATTGTACCCGCCTTTTAATTTTGATCGTAAGAATCTATTACACTTAGCATGTCTTTACTTTCTTAGGTTTTTTTAAGAAGTGTTGAGGTTATTAATAAGACGATATAAAATATCTACGAATGAGCAATTAGAGCCTTTTAATAAATACCAAAAATTAGCGAATTTTTTATCCAGTAGTATCTTATTATCTTTTAGGTGTACTGTATTAGACAACGTTTTCTAAAAGTTGTTCTAAAGCAACCTAAACATAATTTTGGTGAATTAGAAGATTACTCTCCTTCTAATTAGAGTTATTTACTTATGCCTGCGAAATCAGCTCCAGTTGGGCTTTGAAATACTTTTAATTCAAAATCAGGAAGAATAGCCAGTATATGATCAAAAATATCCGCTTGAATAGCTTCGTAGTGTGCCCATCTTTGTTCTGAACTAAAGACGTAAATTTCAATAGGAATTCCTTTTTCATTTGGCGGAAGCTGACGAACTAAAAAGGTCATTTCCTTTGTGATCGAAGGATGGTTGTTAAGAAGATGTTCTAAATACGCTCTGAATGTCCCTAAGTTTGTTAGTTTTCTAATGTTAGCAGCGTGAGTTGAGTTTTTACCAGTATTGTAAACCTTTAAATCATTTTCTTTCTTTTCAAAGTATGCTTTTAGTAGTTCAATTTCCTTCAAATAAGCTAGTAATTTATCATCACAAAACTTAACTGAATTCATATCTATATTAATCGCTCTTTTAATTCTCCTTCCACCACTTTCTTCCATTCCTCTCCAGTTTTTAAAAGCATCAGAAACGAAAGAATAGGTAGGGATAGTTGTAATTGTTTTATCCCAGTTTTGAACTTTTACCGTTTGAAGTTTAATTTCAATTACATTTCCATCAGCTCCAAATTTGGGGAATTCAACCCAATCACCAATCTTCACCATATCATTGGCAGCAATTTGAATACTTCCCACAAACCCCAAAATAGTATCCTTAAATACCAACATTAGCACAACCGACATTGCACCAAGTGCAGATAGGATTCCAATAGGAGATTTATCTGCTAAAACAGATATTATATAAATACCACCAACAATATAAATAATCAAACGAATCAATTGCATATAGCTGTCCAGAGGCTTTCCTTTAAGAAATGGTCTTGATTCTAAATAAAATTGAAAGGCTTTAAAAAATGCAACAACTGTTAATATAATCGCAATCGCAAGGTAAATGTCTGCGATTTTTTCAACTGCTGAAACCCATCCTGTATGACCTTTGTAAAATACGCTAGCAAGTGAACTTACCATTACTGCTGGTAAAATGTGCGCTACGTTTTTAAACACCTTTTTTTCTACTAAAACATCATCCCAGGTATTTTTGGTTCTTTTAATCACTTTTTCAATGAGTACCAAAATGAACTTTCTACCAATGAAATCGGCGATTAAACATATGGATAGTAGACTGATTGAAATTAAAGTCATTTTTACCAGGTGTAATAAAACTCCTGATAACCCGATGTTTTGTAATAAGTTATTTAAAATCGACGAATACGAACTTCCCAAAGCTTGTAAAACATCATTTGTATTTAATTGAAACAACCCCATTGTAATTTTATTTTAAAACAAATTTATAACCAATCCCCCGAACAGAGTGAAAATAGACCGGTGACTTTGGATCTTTTTCAAAATATTTCCTGAAATTCAACAAGTAATTATCAATCGTTCTGGTGCTTGGATAAACATCTACTCCCCATATCAGCTCCAGAATTGTATCTCTTGAAACCACCTCGTTTTTCCGTTCAATAAGCAATTTCAGTAATTGAGTTTCCCTACCCGTTAATTGTCCAGTTTGATTAATTCCATTAAATATGTAAGTAGAAAAATCAATGTTATTATCACCAAAAATAAATCGATCACTCATTTCAGGTCGAGTCTGACGGATTTTCTCTCCTTTTTTAATTAAAATAGAAATTCTTAGTAAAAGCTCCTCTAAATTAAAAGGCTTTAGTAAGTAATCATCAGCCCCCGCTTTAAGCCCTTGAATTCGATCGGTACTAGACCCTTTTGCCGATAAAATTAAAATAGGAATCTCATTATCTTTCAACCGAATAGTTTCACAAACAGTTAAACCGTCAACGTTTGGGAGCATAACATCCAAAAGAATTAAATCAAATCGTTGAGATTGCCAAAGGTCAATAGCCTGTTTACCATCTTCTGCAACTTTAACGATATACTGCTCTAATTCAAGGTTTAGTTTAATAACATCAATTAAATGTTCTTCATCTTCAACAAGAAGTATTCTCTTCTCCATGATGCTAAATTAATCTTTTACATTTTTAAATAAGAAACTTTAGAAAATTAAGAGATTAACCGTAAATTACACAACTACAGTTATTATTTTTCGTTTAAGAGTAAGATGAAAAAAAACCTAGTTTTCATATTGTTTTTCTTTACAATTATAGCTCACGCTCAAATTGAGACTGGTGAAGGACGAATTTCTTTAAACTGGAATCGCGTTACAACTCAAATTGTATTAGAAAAGCCAGATTCAAATTACATCAACAGGATTGGGAATGATGAATCTGTAGCCGCTGTCATGATTGATCGAGTGATCGATTTTGGGAATTTTCCAAACATTTTTCAGGAAGGAGATAACCTCGTTAAACTGTTGAAAATAAAAGTTAGAAATGCCCAGCAATTAAACATCTATTTCTCAAAATTCAAATTACCGCCCAATTCTTTTTTTATGGTACAAAATGAGTTGGGTGTGTTTGCGGGAAGATTTACAGATTTAAACAACAATGCTTTGAACAACTTTGCGATTCGTCCATTGTCTGGAGAAGAAATCATGCTTGAATATCATGCCCCAGTGGGTTCAGCCGATCCCGAAATAGAAATAAATCAAATTGGCTATTTTTTTAGAGAAACCAATGAAATTCAATCCTCAGCTTACTGTGAAGTGGATGTGAATTGCGTGGAAGGAGACCTTTGGCAAGATCAAAAAAGGGGAGTGGTTCGACTTCTTTTGAAAGCAGAAAACACTTCTTACTATTGTTCTGGAAGTTTGTTAAACAATACAAGCAGAGATTGTAACCCATTTATTTATTCCGCTGAGCACTGTGTGGAAAATTCAACCGAACTTAATCTTTCACTATCGATAGCTTATTTTAATTTTGAAAATACTACCTGTGGAGAAGAATCGGCTGTTGCTGCTCAAACCGTTTTAGGGTTAAAATTACGCGCATCTGGGGCATACAATGGAGGATCTGACTTTTCGTTGATGCAATTGGAAAATCAAATTCCTTTAGAATATCAAGCATATTATAATGGATGGTCTTTGCTGGATTCCGAAAACTCAACAGGTGTAGCCATTCATCATCCTCAAGGAGATGTTAAGAAAATTTCTACCTATACTTCCGAATTAGTAACAGCAGTAGTTGCCGATTTGACAAGTTCAGCCTATTACAAAGTGATTTGGGATGAAACAGCAACGGGACATGGGATTACAGAAGAAGGAAGTTCAGGTGCGCCAATTTTTAATCAGGAAAAGCGCGTTGTAGGTGCTTTGTCGGTGGGATCTTCCTATTGTTCAAAACCCAATGATCCTGATTTTTTTGGGAAATTAAATTACAGTTGGGATCGTCAAGAGGATTCTTCTAAACGACTAGATGTTTGGCTGGACCCCATTGATACAAAAGAATTAAGTATTTCAGGGAGTTACTTTCCTTGTGATGATTCAACCCGTCAATTTATTCCTTCAAATGAAATTAAAGTATACCCCAATCCTGCCTTGGGTGTGGTGAGGTTGTATATTGAACAAAAAGTATCTAGTGAAATTAATTTGGAAATTGTCTCCTCAGCCGGCCAAATCATTCGATTTGTTGATTTTAAAAAAACAAATGTATTATCAGAAGAGATAGACTTAACTCCACTTTCAAGTGGAGTTTATTTCTTTCTTATTTCAGTGAATGGAAAAATTACAACCAAAAAAGTAGTGCTTCTAAAACCTTAATAATTACGATGTAAATAACTCAATTAAGTTTATTTTTGTAAAATATGAGTTTGGTACTTAAAGCGGTATATCGAATTGCAAATAAATCGGAGGTTTGTTTTATCCAAGGAAAACAAATTGGAAACGATTTAACGAAAGGTTTTGTTTTTAATGATTTTGAAAAACAAAAAGCGTTTGGAATCTCACCGGATGAATTTAAATCTGGAGCCTTAGACGAAGTTGTGGAGAATTTGACTTTTCAATCTAACCACAAAACCAAGCTCGAATCTACTTCAAAAGATGATTATGATTTTGGATTTACAATAGTTCAAAATGAAATAAAGCATGCTAAAATCTCCAAGGCAGTTTTATCTCGAATAATTGTACTCGAAAAAAAGATAGATGCCTTAAAATTATTTCGTGACTTAATTCAGAATTACCCAAATTCTCACATTTTTTTAACAGAAACTCCAGAAGGGAACTTATGGATTGGTGCAACACCTGAGACTTTAATTGAAAATGATGGAGACAACATCAAAACAATGTCTCTTGCAGGAACTAAAAAAGACTTAGAAACGAATTGGGGGGATAAAGAATATAATGAACAAAAAATTGTCACCAATTCGATTGTGTCCGAATTATTCCAGTTGGGAATCGATCCTGTAATAGGCGACTTGGAAACGGTAAAAGCAGGAGTTGTTTATCATTTAAGAAATTTAATCACTTTTAAAGCACACCTCTCTTTATACCAAATAGCGGATGTATTACACCCAACACCTGCTATTTCTGGAAGTCCTAAAGCGCAAGCACTTTCAACAATAAAAATATCCGAAAATCACAAGCGTGAATATTACTGTGGTTTTGGCGGCCCCGTAAACTTAAACAATGAAACTCATTTATTTGTGAATCTAAGATGCGCCGAAATATCATCCAATCAAGTAGCACTATTTGTGGGCGGTGGGCTTACCAAAGATTCTGTATTAGAAAAGGAATGGGAGGAATGTGATCGGAAAGCTGAATCATTGCTCCGTTTTATCAAGTAGGAATTTTTTCGAATTTTTCAATAATCTTTTTAAAACCTTCGGGAATATTGATTTCAAAATTGATTTCTTTTTTTGTTGTAGGGTGAATAAATCCAATGCTCCTAGCGTGAAGCGCCTGGCCAGGAATTAATTCAAAAGCGTTTTCTACAAATCGTTTATAGTTTGTAGTCGATTGTCCTTTTAGTATTCTATCCCCTCCATATTCCGGGTCATTAAACAAAGGATGCCCAATAGATTTCATATGAATCCTTATTTGGTGTGTTCTTCCAGTTTCTAGTTTACATTCAACCAAGGAAACGTATCCAAGACGTTTAACAACTTTATAGTGTGTGATTGCTTTTTTCCCGACATCACCTTCAAAATCAAAAGTATCCATTACTTTACGATTCTTTAAGGCTCTTCCTAAATTGGTTTTTATTGTTCCTTCATCTTCCTTAACATCACCCCAAACAAGTGCGTAATATCTTCTATTTATAGTTCTGTCAAAAAACTGTTTGGCTAAATGCGTCATGGCCATTTCCTTTTTAGCAATGACCAATAAACCAGATGTGTTTTTATCAATTCTGTGAACCAACCCAGGTCTGTTATCCAATTCTGATGTTTCCGGTAACTGTCCGAAATGATGAATTAAGGCATTAACCAAAGTACCTCGGTAGTTTCCATAACCGGGATGAACAACTAAACCCGCTTCCTTATTTACGATAACTAAATCTTCATCTTCGTAAACAATTTCAATAGGAATGTCTTCCGGAATAAGTTTTAGGATTTTAGGAGGTTCAGGTAAAACCATTTGAATAACATCCAAAGGCTTTACTTTGTAGTTGGATTTTATAACCAATCCATTAGCGACAATGCTCCCCGCTTTAGCGGCCGTTTGAATTTTGCTTCGTGAAGTATTTTCAAGACGGTCTAATAAAAATTTATCAACTCTTAAAAGCGCTTGTCCTTTATCAGCCACAAATTTAAAGTGCTCAAACAACTCTTTGTCTTCTTCAAAGAGTTCGTTCTTGTTATCTATTTGCATTCTGTGGAGATGTTAAAAGTTGTATCGCACGTGTAGAATAAAGAAATTTCTTTCCCAATTCCAATGTTTTCATTACACGTAGGTCTTTGCATGCTAATTCGAGCGATGGTTGAATCTATTCCTGTAATACAAGCCCCGTCGCTAGATTCAATTAAATTGACGTTTAGTAGGTTGTTTTTAACCAGTTTAACAGCATTATCGAGTCTCATCCCCAAAACATTGGGAATACGAACCTTCTTACCAATATCTTGTCCGACTACTAACCATATTTTTGCACCCGCTTTTACTTTGTCACCGTCTTTTAAATCTTTTCCTTTTGCATCTTTAAAACCTAAAACCATATCGTCAAAATCATGAGGAACAAGAATTGTTGAATCGTGTACCAAATCAATTGTTGTAATATATTCTAATGCTTCTCTTGTTCTTGCTGTACCATTAACAATACTTCCAATTGAAAGTTTAATCATCTTATCGGAGCGGGAGTTGATGGTTAAATAAATTTTCCGTCCTTGTTTTACAGAGTCACCTGCTCCAGGTTTTTGGTCAACAACAATTCCTTTAGGTAAATTCCGATCCCATATCGAATCCATAATTTCATATCGAAACCCTTTTTCAATGAGAGATTCTTGTAACTGGGAAATTTTGGAGTTCTCAACATTTGGAACCGCTACTTTTTCACCATGTTTGGTTAAGTTGTCTAAATGATTGTCTAATACAAAAAGACCAACAACAACCAGAATTAGCGCAATAAAAAGGTTCAAAAAGAAAACTTTACTGAAAATAAACTTAAGTAGTTTCATGTTGCAAAGTTAAGAACTAATTTGTTTATTGCCCTAATGTTAATACATAGACTTATTTAGCGTGGTAAATAAGGATTTTTTGTGCAATTTTGCATAAAATCGTGCAATTTGGAATTATCAAGTAAAGTTGTAGTCAGAGATTTAGTAGAAGTATTTGCTCAAAAAGGAGTTAAGCATATAGTTATTTCACCAGGTTCAAGGAATGCTCCCTTAACCATATCCTTTAACCGCCATCCTAATTTTACTTGTTACACGATTGTTGATGAGCGTTGCGCTGCTTTTTTCGCAATGGGATTAGCCCAGCAGTTGAAGGGACCGGTTGCTATTTGTTGTACTTCTGGATCGGCATCTTTAAATTACGCTCCTGCAATTGTAGAGGCATACTATCAAAAAATCCCATTGCTTGTTATTACGGCTGATCGTCCACCAGAATGGATTGATCAAATGGATGGTCAAACCATTAGGCAATCTGGTATTTATCAAAACTTCATAAAAGGATCCTACGATTTACCAGTAGAGGCTGATAATAAGGACGATAGATGGTACAGTCAAAGAATTATAAATGAAGCAATAGAGAAATCTCAATACCCAGAATTCGGACCTGTTCACATTAATGTTCCTTTGAGAGAGCCTTTATATGAACTTACCGATTATACAAATATTGCTTTACCAAAAGTATTTAGTACTGTAAATACGCAGTTGGAATTACCATTGTCTCAAATTGAAAGTTTGAAGCATGAATGGTCTAAATTTTCTAAAATCTTAATCGTAACAGGATTGTTACATCCAAACGATGCTTTAAATAAAGCGCTGGGAAAAGTCGCCAAACAAGACAATGTATCGGTTTTAACAGAAACGACTTCCAATTTGTTTGGAGATTCTTACAACAGAAGCATCGATCGAGTTTTAATTTCCATTGAAAGTAAAGGTGAGGCTGATTTTAAACCTGAATTGTTGGTTACTTTAGGTGGACCAATAGTTAGCAAAAAAATTAAAACCTTCTTAAGAATTCACAAACCAAAAGAACATTGGCACATTAACGCATCCAATGATTTTGTAGATACTTATAAAAGTTTAACCAAAATAATTCCGTTAGCACCCGAAAAAGTGCTTTGTCACTTTACCGATGAATTTACGGGGATATCTAATTACCGCAACAGTTGGCTCGAAAAAGATGCTCAACTCCAATTGGTATTTAACGATTTTTTAAAAGAGGTTGAATTTTGTGACTTAAAAGCATTTGAAATTCTCTTTAATAAAATGCCTGCCAAAAGTAACTTACAATTAGCCAACTCTACTGTTGTTCGATACAGTAACTTATTTGATCAGCCATCTAACAGAGCGTTCAACTGTTTTAGTAATAGAGGGACAAGTGGTATCGATGGAACATTAAGTACCGCAGTTGGAGCAGCAAAAGCAAAAGGCGAATTAACGACTGTAATTACAGGGGATTTATCTTTTTTTTATGATTCAAATGCTTTGTGGATTGCACCTTTTCCACAAAACTTAAAAATTGTAATGATTAATAACAAAGGGGGAAGTATTTTTAGAATAATTGATGGTCCAGCTAAAATTGAAGAGTTAGAGTCCTTTTTTGAGGTGAAACATAACTTAACAGCTGAGAATATTGCAAAAACTTTTGGGATAGATTACTATTTTTGTGATGATGAATTAGGTTTGAAAAGTAATTTAGATTTGGCTTACGGAGAGAATATAGCTCGTGCTTGTCTGATTGAAGTTTCTACAGAGAATGAACTTAATCCCGAAATATTAAAAGGGTATTTTAAAAAGTTAAAAAGTTAAAAAGTTAAAAAGTTAAGAATGAAAAAAGGTAGATTTTTCCTAAAAGTTATTTCTAGTTTGATTTTACTTGCTCTTGTTTTTATGTTTGGAGCCTATCAAGGAATAAAGAATAATAACTTTATCGGTGAAGTAAAAGAGAAAATATT
>ERZ1039804.1910-NODE-1910-length-11021-cov-6.314791_pt1 | contig 11021 bp, 13 predicted proteins | sample MGYA00383089_ERZ1039804 | MGnify/ENA primary metagenome ERZ1039804 (study PRJEB29581, sample SAMEA5548359) | metagenome | biome: marine; feature: coastal; material: water | depth 1 m | study: Short-term variability in the microbial, nano- and picoplankton...
CACGCAATCAAATATTCAAAAGAATACATACTCAACTTTCTTATTGAAAGAGGTGTTCTCTCATCCAATAGAGAAACCCTAATTCAGGAATTGAGAGTTAATACAAATTACCAACCCATAGAAATTATGGAGTTGGTTAATTCATACTTCAAATGGAAAGTCGCACTACCAGAATTCACACTTGCACAAAACCAACGATTGGATGAGGCAACTGAACGATATGGAGTTCAATTTGAAAGAGTAGGTAAAAAGATTTTAGGAGTTGTGAATAGAGATAATAGAAATCTCGTAATAGATGTATCTGGAATGAAAGAGATGGTTCTAGCAGAGGTGAATAATAGTGGAGTGAATTGGTTGAACAATCAAATCACAACGCCTGAAATGAGATGGATATTAGATACAACGAGAAACAGAATGGGGGTATCGTTATGAGATTAAACGAAATATTAAAATCAGATAAAACATCACCATATCTAAAAAGATTGGTATTGATGGAAAGGGCAGGTTTAGTACTTACCAAAAAACAAAAAAAGAAATTGAGTGAAGTTGTTTCAATGATTGAAGTACCGAAATATCATAACCGATTATCACCAACACACCATCTCCACAAAACCTTTGGAAATAATGAACCTCAGCGTGAGGAAGAAATTGAGATTGATGTAGAGGATATCATTAGGGATTTAGAAATGGATATGGAGTTGGATGAAATATTGAGAGAGATGGGGTATGAAGATGATGAGGATTTATTACCCACTATTGATATGGATGATTTACCTGATGTGAGTGATGAGGAACTTATGCAAGTTCTCAAAGATTTAGAATACGCAAGTGGTGGTGAGTAATGGCAAAAACGATAATCACCAAAATAAAGAACAATAGTGGTATGGTTAGTAAGTACCTCAACAATATCTATGTGTTAGATGAGTACTTTAAGGATACTGATATTGAAGTTTTATCAGAGTTGTTGAATGAGATTGATAGTTGGAAAATGTGTTGCGAAGAGATTGAGATGAAAATCAAATCACATCACGAATTTCATCCGGAGGAAATTCCTAATCCGTTAGATGAAAAGGAAAACGAACTGATAATTTTTTAAGAAATATACTATGGAACAAACATTAGAACTATTAGGTATTAAAACCGAACTACTAACGAGTAAACCAATCTTCACCCGATTGGAAACGGAAGAGATTTTTGGATGTACTCCACAAACTCTGAAATCATTTGAAAGAAGGAATTTGATTAAACCCAGCAGGTTTAAGAATAGGAATTATTATTCTGCAAGTGAGATTTTGAATTGTATCAAAAAACAAATACCACACTATGGCAAAATAAGTAAGAAGGATATGGAGTGGTACGATATATGGGGAGAGTAGTTAACTTCTTTACTATATATCAAAATCCAAATACTTATACATAGTGATGGGTTATATACCAACAAATTACCCCCACTATCATATCAATTCAATAATTTACATTGCTTCATCTGAAGAGGGATACTACTTACCCCAGTATCCCTCTTTATCGTTAAAAACCTGTCATAATGTCAGAATTTTCATTAACTTTGTCCGATTATTTCGGATTTCATTTTCGGAATGAGAATTGGAAATATAACGGGTGTGGGGTTAAGTAATTTGAATGGAAAATTTAACCCACATTTTAGGTTTAACAACTATGAATGAGAAGATAACAGATAAGAAAAACGATAAGAAAAACCCATATTCTTACAATGGTGATGTGGTAAATTTAACTCCACCTTTAACCCCACAAAAAAATGGTGTTTCTAACAATGAAATAACTGATAGTCAACAAGTTAGTGAAAATAAATTTCACAATAAGAAACTATATAATTACACTTATGGTTGTCAATCAATGTTGAGTTAAATTACTGATATACAGTATTTTGCGAACATTTAGAAAAACCATTTTAACCCCTTTAACCCCATTTTAACCCCACCTTACTTTTGAGTTTGTTGAATTTTTGATTTACTTTGTAGTGTTTAACCCCACAAAATGGATAAGAAATCAGAACAACAAAAACTCAAAGAACTCTATGGATGGAGTGAACCACTTGAGGTTGCATTGAAGAGTTCTCACAGTGATGTATTTGGTTCACCAGATAGTAGAGGGGTATTCAAAATCAAAAAGATTAACGGCAAACTATTTTGGTATTATAGATTATCCAAAAGAGGTGGAAGAACCAAATACATATGTTCGGTTGAACCTACCGATATCAAACCAAATCAATCTTCTTTTCAATACGCATTTGATAAACTGAAGATTAAGTTTCAAACATCTTTCAAAATCAAATCCAATCAATCTCATTTACTCCATACCTACATTTTGGAATATATCAGTAGGGAGGCAAGAATGGGAGGATGGTATTTTGAAACCTCAACTTTCAAATTAGAAAAAGATGAGGGTGCAAAACAGAAAAAGAACGCTAATAGTATCAAAACTCGCCTAATTTATCTGAAGGGATTTTATGATTATTGTAAGGATGAGGATATCCCCATCAGTATAGTACCAACTAATGGTTTAACAACATTGGTTAGAAGGTATTTAGAATTCACCATTGAGAACGGAAAGAAGAAGGGATATCTAAATGATGAGAAGGGTGAAAGTATTCGTAGAACTACTGCAAAAACCTATTTGAGGAACATTCGTTTCTTTTGCGATTGGTTAGTAAAGGATACTGCGTTAGGTGGTTTAGGAATGTTTGATTACCACCCATTCACAACTGATTTCCAAATTGAACTTATTAAAAACACATATGGGAAATTCATTCCCGTTGAGGATAAGAATGAAATGGTTCTATTTCGCCCAAAGGAATATGAACTATGTGTTAATGAATGTGTGGAGATTGTAAGAGATAGATGGATTACTGTTTGTAAGAATGAGGGTGATTTATCTACACTCCGAAGAGGGTATTATGAGAAATCTGATATCCAAAATGGTACTGGTAGATTTCATAAAAATCAACCTGCACAAAATCCGATAGGTTCGGATATCGTTTATTTCATTTCACTTCTTCAGTTGAGGTATGGTTTCAGAGTTGGAGAAATACTGAAGGCCTTCAGAGATAAGGATAGTATGTTGAAGAGTGGTGTAAGTGAGTATGGAATGAGAAGTTATTTTGAAAAGGATAAGGAAGATGAGAACCTCTATCTATTTCATATTCTCAATTCAAAGAATAGAAACCGAATTGTTCCAATAGATGAAACAATATGGAGTTTTCATCATAAACCTCCGCAAGGGTTTGGAACGAAAGTAGAATTTGAAACAAAGGATGGAAGAAAAGATTTCCGATGGGAAACCAATATCGTTGAGGTTTGTATGTACTTATGGCCGAAATCCTACTACCTATTCCAATCACCCAATTATATTCAGAAACCGAACCAACCATATCGTTCAAACTATTACCTCAACCTCTTTAAGAACCGAATGGTTGAGGAGGAGTCGCAAGTGGTAAGGAATAGAAAAAAAGGTGGTGAAAGTATTGAGAATTGGAGTGGTTTAGGATGGAGAAAGAGAAGTATCTATTCATCTCACCATCTGCGTAAATACTTCATTTCTTATATGATTAGAAAGGAAGGGGTTGAACCCATTGAACTTTCTGAAATTACAGGCCACACCATTGAAACGATGTTATCCTATTACAAACGATTAGATGTGGAGAGTGGTAGAAAAACTCTACTCACCAACCGAATTAAAACGATACTGAAGAAAAATAGAATTTAATTAGTTCAAACTCTGAACTAATTATTTTTTGATAGGAGTTCAACCAATTCAAATGGAGAAAGGAGTGGTTGCTTTTTCAAATTCTCAACATACTCCTTCCCCTTTATATATTCATATATATTTCGGAGTTCCTTTCTTCTCTTCTTATCCATTGAGTTGAGGTTTTGGTATATCACATAACATTCTAACCTTTCTAACTGAATGATAGTGTAAATCAGAAAGTTTAGCAACATCACAATTTTTCATTGAAGGGTTCTCTCTTAACACCTTAATGGCCTTCACCACCTTCGGTTTTTTTAACCACTTCTCAATATTCTCTTTTCCTCTCTTCTTATGTTTAACATCATAAACACCTCTATTTTTGGCGTTCTCAATTCCTAATAATTGTTTTTCTCTTCGTTCCCAATAATTCAGTTCTGCAAACGCCCCACTTAAATCAATAATGAACTTTGCCATTCTGGAAGGTTGATAGGTAATTTCACCATCCACAACCTTTTTAGATAGGGTTTCAATCCCTAAACTTTCAATCTGAAGGTTTACCCCTTTATCATTCAAATAATTAACCACAGAGGTTAAATCCTCCAACTTTCTCGCAATCCTATCGGGTGAATAACAAATGATTTTCTCAACCAACCCTTTATCAATTTGAGATTTGAGAAATCCACCCATCTCTCTATCAAAGAATGGAACTTTGTATCCACTTATCTTTTCTTCAATCGGAACAATTCCTCTTGTCTTATCATCTTCCTTATGGTACTTATCAGTAGTTTGTTCAATTGTACTTACTCTGATGTATCTATAAACTAATTTTTTCATATAATTTTAACTTATACACAAATATACCCTTTTTTTATACAAAAACAAACTCTGAACACCTCTAATATGTGGTTATCAGAGGTTTTTGAATGTACAAAAAAAACTATACCCCTTTTTTGTATAAAGGGATGAGGTTTCTTGTTACTATAACGGAATTTTACCTCAACCACCTATCTATGACATCTTCATTGAGAACCCCATTTTTCCAGTATAGGTTTTCACACACTATCATCACTTTGAAAAATATATCGGAGGAAAAGTTTTAAGGTTATAGTTTTTACCACCCCTATGGTTTGAGTTGGTGAAGGCAGTTCAAATTCGTAAATTTCAAATCCAAAAAATTGAAAACTATGAGTTCACAAAAAGAGAGGTTGAAGAAGAACATTATTGGATTTTTGGAATTCACCAACAGGTTTGGTAAAGAAAAAAATCTAACACTATACTTTGCAATCACCGAATTGATAAAAAGGTGGCAGAAGAAAGAATTCTATTTAGAATTTGAGAAAACTTCACTTTTCAAAAAAAGTACCAACCTAAAAAAGTTCATAACCCACAGAAAATCGTTGGATAGATTTAATGAAACTCAATTCAAAGAGAGTGTCATCCTTCCAAAGGTTTTGAGATTTAATCATTGGGAAAAGAATAGTGAGTTTGATAAAATTTGGGATACTTTAATTTCATCCAATGTTGTTTCATTAGGTTGTCACAACCTGTCTGATAGGTTATCAATTTCAAATCCAAAAAAAATAATTTCAGTAAGAACAAAGGTTTCATTTCCACACTACGGTTGGAATGAAAAAATAAAAGAGAAGTTAGGAGGTAAAATAACAACCGTACCACAAAACGATGGTAGGGTGAAATCTCTTTTTGATGAAAACGGAAGATGTTGGTTTAACCATAGTATCAATTTGATTAAGGATGAAAATGAGTGGAAAAAATATTTTCCAGATGAAGAGGATATAAAACCAGACTGGGCAGATAACAACCCACAACTATTTGAGGTTATTGGAAATGGGGTTCTAACTGATTTAGAGTTGGTAAGTTTTCAAAATTTAGGATTATATCATTCCTTTAATTACAAACTTCAAGACACATTCTCATTTGAGGATTTTTCAGATGAGGAGATTGATTGGGTTAGTGATTGGTTGGATTGGGAATATATTTCGTTGATGTTAGTTCATAATGAGAATAATATTTCATATCACTATTTTGAGGAAGAAGATGGTTTTGTAAAAGATTACAGAGATGCAATTGATGAAATCATAGAAGAAAGAGGTGGTAAATTTTGTCTTCCATTATTACTACCAAATATTGTAAGTGGTACAAATCAATTGATTACCGATGTTGGGAATGATAAGGAACGAATTAAATTTATTTTGAATTCAATTCAATATGGTTCTCTTAATCAGGAGTCGATAGATATGGCAAGAGATAAGATGGATGAAAGATTGAAAGAACATTTACAATGGAAGGAAAATCTTACTAAAAAGGGATTGTTCAAAAAACCAAAAATTGAAATAAAGGGTAGAGATATTAAATCAAATCTTCCAACAGATGAAGAAGTTTCAAAGAGAGAGGGGTATGTGTTATCGTTTTTGAAACATAGGTTTGATTTTGTTAAGGGAGAAGTACAGACGGAATATAAAGAGTCTATTTCCTACCAAACACTACAAAGATGGATTGGAATTTAATCAGTTCAAACTTTGAACTGATTAAATTTTTACATTATCTATGAGTGAAAATCACTAATTATCTTTTTTTCATTATTGATTTCAGATGACGTATGAGTTTTCCAAGATTTGTTTTATTCTCCCATGATAATCTATTGATGTGGTACTTAATAAAACCTTTGTTGGTGTAAAACTCTCGAAAGTACATTCCGTCTCGTGTATCAATGCTGACTTTCTTAAAACCAAAAATATTAGGAGAATTAAAAGGTATCTCAACAAAGTCAGGTCTATTGCATTTGATATATTCCTTTAGTAAAATAATCCCTCTCATCCATAAATCATCAAAAACAATACTACCTCCAATTGAAAGAAGTTCTGCGGAATAAATAAAGTCTAAAAGAACACCCTCAAATTTGTGGTCACCGTCTATAAAAATAAAGTCAAATTTATATCCATTTTGAACCAATTCTGGTAAAGCTATACTACTTAATTTTGATATGTGTTTATGACGTTCTGTATAAGAATTGGATTTTACATTAGTCAACCCTAAATTGTCATAATCTTGTTTTTGAAAGGGGTCAATACTAGTTAAAGTAACCATATTTGAAGAACTTAGAATATAATTAGTACTCATACCATAAGCTAATCCAATTTCTAAACATTTATAGTATTTACATTCAGAAATGTAATTTTTTATTTCCTCAGCCTCATTTCTCCGGATGGAAATTTCCTCTCTCCCTGGAGGTATGGTAATTTTTAAGTTCATAAGTTGATTTTTACTTCTTGTTTGACAATTTAGGAACGATTTCACAAACATCTGAAAGATTTATTGAAATGTAAAACATTGAATATCAATCATTAAGACCATAACAGTTTCCAACTATTACTACTTATTCATCAATTAAAGGGTTCACCCCTCTCAATTCCAACCATTCCTTTACATCTTCTATTTGGATTTCATCGTACCAAATGGGTTCAATATCCATTCTATCCTCATCCAATAATTTCTTATATCGGTTGATTGCACGAACCCTCCACCAATTCATTATGGTTTCCAAATCTCCGATACCATTTGAATATGGTTCTAACTCATCTTCACCAATCTCACCACGAAGAAATTGATAGGTGTTTGAGTATAAGGGAGAGTAGTAAACGCCTCGGTTATTTTCGTGATAGTAATCACTTACGGATATACCTAATAATTGAAAAATCTTATTTAAGATTTTTTGTTTCGGTCCACTTACGATTGTATCGTTTTCGGTTTTAATCAACTTATCATAATCCTCATAGTTCTCCTTTAACCAATCGTGCCAAAACTTATAGTGGTTCTCATTTGGTGGTAGTATCATCTTACCAGATGTTGTACCCATCTTTTTCCACCATTTAATTCCGTTGTAAGAGGATTTTGAACCAAAGAGAGATGTTGTAGTTATCCCAACCAATTTATCTCCGTATTTCTCCTCCCAATCGTTTTGTATTTGTTTTAGTGTACACAATGATGCGATGAGTTTAGTTCCTAAAAAATTATATCCCAATGGTTGGGTTGGTACAATGGTGGATGCGATAGCAGAGTTGTTGATTTTCTTTTGTTTGAATTTATTATCAGAACTCCAACCAATCTTTTCATCTCTACTTTGAATTGATACCACATCACTTGCAATCGTAATCAATCCCAAATACATTCCACTTACCTCATCCTTTACAATGTATTTGAGGTTTCTTCCAACATTTTGTTTCCAATGTAAACTATGAGTAAGAACTCTGATTGAATTGAATTCATCATTTGCGGATGTTAATTCCAATATTGGTTTTAAGTTTTCAACCTCCTCAATCGTTTGTTTCTCGTTAAAAATATCGGTTGGTTTCCAAAGGTTTTCAAAAACGGCATCTTTGGTGGTTTTTGAAATGTTGAGGTTGTTCACCTCATCAACCTTATTGTACATCAGAATTTCTCTCGCATCCAAAGATTTCAGAAATTCCAAATTAGAAATCATCTCTTCTCTCCTCTTTTCCAATCTTTCAAACTTGCCTTCATCAAACTCAAAAGAAGTTGTTTTTGAGAGTTTGGAATAACTACCCATAATTGAATACGGATAGGTGGTTTTAAGGAGTTCTAACAAATCTTTCCTATCTACTTTAGGAAGAATACCTTTTAACTTTTTGAGTTGATTATCGGTTTTGTTTTGGGGTTTCGGTTTATTCGGTTTTTTACAGAGTTCCAACGCTTTGTTAATGGTTAAATCTCCATCAACATTCCCCTTCAATTTAATTCGTTTGATGAGTTGAGGACAGTTCTTTTCAATGGAGAGAAGGTAGGATGCTGAGGTTCTACTTATCTCAAATCGTTTTGCGTAATCTGAAAGTTTATCAACCTTCAATGTTCCACTCCCTTTCTTCTTTCTTCCCCTCTTAATTTTAGAGTAAACCTCTCTTTCTAAAAACTTTATTTCGTTTGCTATATCCTCACCTCTCTTCTCTCTCTGAACATTGAAATTGATAAGGGCCTCAATTTCATTTTCATAATCTCTTACCCTAACATTTACAACCTTATATCCTAAATTTTTGAGAACCTTAAATCTACGGTGGCCAGAGATGATTGTGTTTTCAGAGGTAATCACAATCGGTTCTAATTGGCCATATTGTTTTATGGATTTTTCTAATTTTTCTAAATTCTCAAATTGTTTTTGATATATCTGATTATTGGAAGGATGAGGTTGTATATCAGAGATATCTCTTTGTTCTATCAACTCTTCTACCTCCTCTTTATTTGAGTTGTATTCAATCCCATATTTTTTGAATAACTCAACCTTATAGTTCTCCAACTCGCCTATTTCAGAAAGGATATCGTAGTACTCCTCACAATGTATTATACTCTCTTCCAAATCCTTTGAGAGGAGTTGAAGAAACTCATAATCATACTCCTTCTTCTTCCTTTTCGGTTGAGTGAAAAAGGTAACCTTCCTTTTGGAAACAATGGAAGTGAACAAATCAAAGAATAGGAATGGGTTATCCCATATTTGTTTCTTCCACTTTGCAACCATCCTATTACCATTTTGAGGATGAATATTAAACCTCTTCTCATATGGGTAGGTAGTATGATTATCAACCTCAACAATTGATATCTTTCTTACGAACTCTTCAAGCTCGATAATTGTTTCTGCCTCTTTGATTAACTTTATCTTTTGCCAAACGAAAAATCTATTCTTCAACCATTTTTCCTCAACCTCTTCTTTTTCCCAATTGTTCAACCAACTCCTATCTTGAACTTCGGTTAGGTTAGTTATCCACTCACTTACTTTCATAGAAATTTGTTTGAGTTTTGAATTCACCTATAATCTTATCTGCAACTCTAAATTCTTTGAAGAATTGTGAACTATTCTTCTCTGTATATTCATCGGTATTGAATAATGAGAAGTGAATTAGGTTATTCCTAACAATCATCAACTTCTTCCATCTATTTGCGGTTGGGTAATCAATTACTTCCCAATCTTTCAACTCATAAATTTTAGATGTAATTGATTTGTTTTTGGTTTCTCTCACATCTGGTTTGAGTACATCCCAATAATCCTCTGATAGATTGAACCACGCACCTAATATCCAAAGAACATTTACTCTATCCTCAAATAAACTTTGGGCAATTAGAAAGGAAATCTCATAATCACCTTCGTTAAAATGAGAATTATATTTTTTGATGATGTGGGTAAATCTATCTCTCAACTCATTTGGTTGCATCTTCACCCTATCCCATAATGTTATCATATCAATTTTTTAATTAGTTCAAACTTTGAACTCTTTTTTTGATTTACAATTTAGTGATTTCACAGAATTTCCCTACCTCAACAAAACACCTCTGAAACAAACTGAAAATCACAGTTGAGGTTCTTATTCATCCAAAATCTGAAACCTTCTTAAAACTCATCTAAATGAACGCATTGTGGGTTTTGTGATGGTTTATATACTTATCGTTGGTGAAGTATGATGGTTTTTAGATATCGGATGATGAAATTTTACGGTTTTTGAAATTCTATATACTTATTAAAAGATGAAAGAATTATTGATTGTTGGTTTAATAGTTTGATTGATTATCACAAAGAGGGGTATGGAGGATTGGCACCTTTAATCCATATCAGTAATAAAATCCAAAAGGAAACCGAAAACCTATCGTTGAGATACGATGAACTTGGAGGTGGCATCTTCCGATGAGGAAGGAAGATGAGTGTTTTAACACTATTGTAATACTCCATCCGAAGTATTGCAAACGCCTTGGAGGAGAAACGAAAAATTCTCCTTTAAGGTGTATTGTATCCTCTTCCGAAGTATAAACTAACAATAACACTATGAAAGAGATACCAAAAGAATACAGAAATCAATTCAAATCATTTGTGGATTACAAAGATTTTATGATGGAACAAGCGAAGAACCAATTGGCGAAGGCCTTTGAAAAATTAGAGAAAAATGAAAATAACGATTGGAAAGAGAACATTAGTTCAAACAACCGATGGAATAACCGCAGATGATATCCGATTTATGGATATCAAAACCAAAGAGGTTTTTGATTTTGATGGTTATATGGATTTAATTAAAAACGAAAAAAGATGAAAAACATAGAAGAAGAATTAGCAAGGGAAGAGAAGTTCATTCAACCCCTATTAGAAGTGGTGAGAGATAAGAGAGGATTGAACCACGCAATCAAATATTCAAAAGAATACATACTCAACTTTCTTATTGAAAGAGGTTTTCTGTAATCCAATATAGAATCGCTAATGTATGTATTGAGATTGAATCCAAATTATC
>ERZ1039804.1911-NODE-1911-length-11019-cov-5.061748_pt1 | contig 11019 bp, 8 predicted proteins | sample MGYA00383089_ERZ1039804 | MGnify/ENA primary metagenome ERZ1039804 (study PRJEB29581, sample SAMEA5548359) | metagenome | biome: marine; feature: coastal; material: water | depth 1 m | study: Short-term variability in the microbial, nano- and picoplankton...
GGTGCTTGTGTCTTTACAGGACAAAGATAGAGATTTGGTTTTTGATGCTCCAGGGGTAGTTCGGTATCTTTTTTATCTGGGGAAACCTGCAGTGGTCCCCAAAAAAGAGGTAGATGCCTTAAATGAGATTGAAAAAAAGGGGGTACATGTTGTGGGTGTTAAAACCCTTAAAGCGGGAGATGTTATAGATGTCCCTGGCTTTGGTGCTACTGCTCAAAAAGGAAAAGTAAAGCACATCTCTGGAAAAAAATGTTGGGTGGTCTTAGAGTCTTTGGGCTTTGTAGTGACCCTGCAATTATATTAGTTCTGTTCAGCTTTTTTAAGCAACGGAAGGCTTCAACTCTTTTTAGAACAAGCAAAACAAGACTATGATTTAATTATTATAGATTTTGCACCAACATTACTTGTTACAGCTACCTTTTTGGTAACCCCACTTGCAGATTTAACCCTCTTTGTTGTTCGCTATGGATATACAGATAAGGCGCTGCTTAACTTTATTAAGGATATAGATCAAGCAGGTAAAGTTAAAAACATGGTTACTGTCCTTAATGGTATCAGTAGAAATAACACCTACGGTTATGGATACAATTATAGTTATAATAATTACGGGTATAGTTACGGTTACAAAAACAGTAATTAAGCTTGATTTTATTAGTTTTAAAAACCCCCTCTTGATTTCTCAAGAGGGGGTTTGTTTTCTTTGCGAATTATCCTCTCTCTGGGATGCCATTTTTGCCTTTTCTAGGGGCAAAAGAGGTATGAAGTATTTTCCAGCCATCATCTGTATTACACCAAGTAGAAGATGCTCTAGTGGCATATTCAATGGTACTATTAGTAGCTGTTATGGTATACTGTCCATCTGCTACAAATGTAACAACAGCTGTTTTCATATCTGGAGAAAAATAAGTCTGCATATCAGAAAGTACAAAAGAGGCCCACGTTATTTCAGGGTTTGTTTTTACATCTTTTTCTGTATAAATATAAAAAGGGTTTAGGTTAGAGTCTCCAGTAGAGACCTTAATTTCTGGATGTACAAATTCTTTATACCCCTGGTAGTCTCCCTCTAATATAGCCTGTTGTATATCTTTTTGCATTTGCTGAATCTCAATGCCCATTTTACCTGCATTAATTTTGGCATAGTATAAACGCGCATTTGCTGAATAAACAGAAGAGAAGGTTCCAAAATCTACAGCCTTTAATTGATTTTTTAGGGCATTTTCATAATCTCCCATTGCTGCGTAATGCTCTGCCATAGAATCATAAGCGTTGGGTCCGTCATGCATTTGTTGTGCCATGCTAACATATTTCATTGCTTTTGTAGTGTCGTTTTCACCAAAGCCCCCATTAGTGTAGCCATATGACATCATATTATATGCGGTGGCTGCATTGTCGGGAAATTTTTCAGCAAAAGTCTTGAATGTATTAAAATCTTGCATTGAAGTTGATAAAAAATTAAGCAGCGGACTTTCTGGAAATTGGTTAGCTAAAGAGGTTTCTAAAGAGGTTCTTTCTTCCTTACTAGCTCTCATGGTGTCATACCAACCTTTTTCTTCTGCAGTTAATGATTCTATATCAATAGCGTCAAGTTTTGTCATTCTGCTTCCCCATTTTTGGTTTGCGCTGCTAATATAAGCCAAGGTTAGTTTTGCACAACCACAGTCTTCGTCTAATAATAATGCAGCGTTCGCAGCACCAAATGCAGCCATGTATTCTAGATTGACCACATATTCAATAGCTTGGTTTGCAACTAGCTCCGCTTTTTTGTTACATGATGTGTCCTGTAGCCATTGAGCATTTACTACTATAGTAAAACAAAAGGCTATTAAAGTAATACGTTTTTTCATTGTTTTATATTTAAATTAATTTAACTCAAATTTAACTAATTAGTTTTAAAAAACCATTAATTTATGACCTAATTTTATGATTTTTTCTCACACTTTAGTATCTCAAAAAAATAAATGAGATAATTTTTCTTATAATTTTCTTTTTTGTGAATGATTCTCATTTATTTAAATTATTTTTGTGTAATAACTATAAATTGCTATTTATCAGTCAGTTAAATTAGTATTTTGCTTATGGAATATCCAATTCTTACCTGTGCTATTGCTCGATCTACTAAAATATTAGGAGACAGCTGGTCCTTGCTTGTTATGAGAGATATTATTTGTCATAAACATTCTAAATTCAAACATTTTAAAGCATCTAAAGAAAAAATCGCGTCCAACATTCTTACCAATAGGTTAAAATCATTACAAGAGATGGGCCTTATTGAAAAGTTAGATCCACAGGGTACAAAAAAGAGTACAACTTATATTGCAACTCCAAAAGGGTTGGAATCATTGCCTATCATATGTCAAATGTATTTATTTTCTATAGACTCTATAGATGAAACATTATTAGATGACATGCAGAAAAATATAAAAAAAGAAATCAAGGGCGATCTTTCTCTATTTCAAAAAACAAAAATCTCAGAATACAATTCTTTTGTTGAAGATTTAAGGGAAGAGCTTCGTCTCTCAAAGTTGGCTTTAAAAAAGTAATTTTCTTATATTAAAAAGCTTTACCGTTCTCTACCGATTTCCAAATAATTACATTCCTAACAAATAGTTTTTACCCTGCCCGTTTTTAGGGTTCAGATTAGATAATCTATACCTGTAAAGTCATCAAAATCAAACTTTAGGGCCTTTAACCTAATAGTTAATTTTTAAAAAACTGTTATTTATTTGTCTTGAAGTTAAAAGGAACACTCATGTTAATCTAACGGGGTTTACCACCCATCATTCCGGGGGTTAATTGAGGAATCTTTAAAATGTTTTTTTTTGCTGCCTCTTGCAGGCCTTTATTGCCACCCGTCACACTTTTAATCTCAACAAGCCCTTTCGTGTTTATTTTAAATGTTACCACCACGCGGCCTTGAATATTTTTTTGTACTCCTGTGTAGGGTAGGTAAAATTACTAATAATGTGTTTTGATATTTGTTGGTTGAAACAAGTATCCTTTTCTGCAATACTACCACTACAACCTGGCCAAACAGGTGGTATTTATTTCATGGTAAGTTTGTTTTTTTAAAAATCACCCCATTCACCTTGTGTAAAAGCGCCGCTAGTAGAAAAATAAACAGAAGTAGCAGCTTTTTTTCACAACGGATATTTTTGTAAAAGGGTTAAATAGCAACAGCTCCTTTAATATGCGGGTGTGGATTGTAATCAACCAAAGTAAAATCTTCAAATTTAAAATCAAAAATACTTTTCACATCAGGGTTAAGTATCATTTTAGGCAATGCTCTTACATCTCTTGATAGTTGAAGCTCTATTTGCTCCATATGGTTGTTGTAGATATGTGCATCTCCAAAAGTATGAATAAAATCTCCCACTTTGTAACCGCAAACTTGCGCCATCATCATAGTAAACAAGGCATAAGAAGCAATATTGAAAGGGACTCCTAAAAAGATGTCTGCACTGCGTTGGTAGAGTTGGCATGATAGTTTGCCATCTGCTACATAAAATTGAAAAAAGGCATGGCATGGGGGTAAGGCCGCTTTTCCATTTGCGACATTTTCAGAAAAAGTTTTAGAGCCATCTGGCATCACACTAGGATTCCAAGCACTTACCAGCATCCTTCTACTATCTGGGTTTGTTTTTAGCGTATGTATAATGTCACTAATTTGATCTACCTCTTCACTATTCCAGTTGCGCCATTGATGTCCATAAACAGGTCCTAAATCTCCTTTTTCATCTGCCCACTCGTTCCAGATACGCACGCCATTTTCTTGCAAATACCCAATATTAGTATCTCCATTTAAAAACCAAAGGAGTTCATACACAATAGATTTAAGATGTAGTTTTTTGGTGGTCACCATCGGAAATCCTTCGCTTAAATCAAATCTCATTTGGTGTCCAAACACACTTTTGGTTCCTGTTCCTGTACGGTCATGTTTTTGAGTCCCGTTTTCAACTACGTGTTTAATAAGGTCGTGGTATTGCTTCATTTGGATTTCATGTTTACAATTGTAAATGTATATAATGTTACAAAAACAGTAAAATTTCTCAAAGAGCTGTTATCAGTATTTATTAACTGTTTTAAAATCTATACCAATGGACTAGTTATCCAATAATCATTCCTGCAATTGTTGCAGAAATTAGCGATGCAATAGATCCTCCAATTAGGGCTTTCATTCCAAATTTAGAGAGTGTTTTACGCTGCCCAGGGGCTAGAGAACCAATACCGCCAATTTGAATACCAATAGAGGCAAAATTTGCGAAACCACAAAGCATGTAGGTGGCCATGATTATTGATTTCTCATAGTTAAGATGCATGATGTTGTTGATGTTCTTCAGCTCTGCTAGTTGAATATACCCTACAAATTCACTGGCTGCAAGTTTAATACCTAAAAGCTGTCCCATCATCATCATATCTTTAGAGGCAACTCCAATAAGCCACATTAGTGGCGCAAATACAGTACCCAAAATAGCCTCTAAAGAAAGATTAGGGTAGGAGGTATTTGAGGCCATCCAGTCATTTACAGTAGTTACGTCTCCAAGCCAACCTAAAATTCCATTTAACATGGCAATAAATGCTACAAAAACAAGTAGCATGGCACCAACATTTACTGCTAGTTTTAGCCCTTCTGTAGTTCCATTGGCAATGGCGTCTAGGATGTTTGAGCCAATTTTATCTGAAGACACCGTAACATCCGTATTAATGCTTTCTGTTTGTGGGTATAATATTTTTGAAATTACAATGGCTCCAGGTGCTGCCATTACAGAGGCTGCCAATAGATGTTTAGCAAACACCAATCGCATGGCAGGGTCATCTCCACCTAAGAAGCCTATGTAGGCCGCCAGTACAGCTCCTGCTACTGTTGCCATACCGCCAATCATAACCAGTAGCATTTCACTTTTGTTCATTTTCTCAAGGTAGGCCTTGATAAGCAGGGGCGCTTCTGTTTGTCCTAAAAAAATATTTCCAGCAACACTTAAGCTTTCTGCTCCAGAAATTTTTAAAACCTTAGAGAGTAACCAACCAAAGGCTTTAACTACTTTTTGGATAATCCCTAAGTAGAATAGCACAGAGGTCAAGGCAGAGAAAAATAGAATTGTTGGTAGTACTTGGAATGCAAAAATAAATCCAAAAGTGTCCATGTCTACCACCAGACCCTCAAATAAAAATTTACTACCCGCTTTGGTGAAATCTAAAATACTAATAAACAACTTTCCTATTCCTTCAAATATTTTTTGAATAAAAGCAACTTTTAAAACTCCTACTGCAATAATTAACTGAAGGGCTAGACCAACCCCTACCGTGCGCCAACTAATTGCTTTTCTGTTTGCGCTAAATAAAAAGGCAATAAATAAAAGGGTAATCATACCAAGGACACCGCGCCACAGGCTGTCAAAAGAAAATCCTTGTGAGGGGATGATTGTATCTTTACTCTGAGCTATCTCATTTACAGCACCTGCGGTATCAGCAGCTTTAAACCAATAGGTTGTATTGTTTTCTGAAAAAGATAAGCTATCCTGTGTGAGTTTTGTAACCCGATATCTGCGAATAGTATCTGTAGGCTGGTTATAGAATAAGACTAATAAATTGTTCTGAAATATATAATCTCCATTTGCCTTTAAGTTGTTTTTTGCTGCTAGAGAATACTCAAATGCGCCATTGTCTAGTGTAAAGGTGTCTGTGCTTTGGTCAATTTCAAAAAGTGATGTTCCCTGCTCAGAATGGATGTAGTTAAAAACCCATTTTTTCTCAATGGTTTGTGCAGATAGGTTTCCCAATAAAAAAAATACAACAATACTATATAATAGCTTTTTCATAGGTTTTTGGTAAGGTTTATTATCGCTTTGAAATTTCGTCTCTTATTTTCGCAGCACTTTCATAATCTTCATTTTTAACAGCTCCCTCAAGTAACTTGTGAAGTTCTTTTAAGGTGTTGGTTTTGTAATCTTCAGATGAGCTGGGCTGGCTTTGTGAGTCATTGCTTTGTAAAAAATCATCTAAAATTACGTCTTCTTGTTCTTGTTTTTCCTCTTTTTTATCTCCGGTTTTAAGGAATATACCCGCACTGTCCAAGATTTCTTTGTGGGTAAAAATAGGCGCCTTAAACCTTAGCGCTAGAGCAATGGCGTCGCTAGTTCTAGCATCAACAATTTCTTCTACACCCTCACGCTCACAAATTATACTAGAATAGAATACCCCATCTACCAATTTATGTATGATTACTTGGGTGATAATAATTGCAAAAAGATCTGAAAAGTTTTTAAATAAATCATGGGTAAGTGGTCTAGGAGGCATGATTTCTTTCTCCAGTGCAATGGCGATAGACTGAGCTTCAAAGGCACCAATGACTATGGGTAATTTCCTGTTGCCTTCTACCTCGCTGAGTATTAGGGCGTATGCGCCATTTTGTGTTTGGCTGTAAGAAATCCCCTTAATATTTAATCTAACTAGACTCATGATTTTATAATTAAAAAAAGCTGTTTAAACAGGATGTTTGTCCTAATTTAAACAGCCATTTCCAAAGGCACAAAGTAATAAAAATTATGCGTTTTGCGCTTTAAAAGCTTTTAATTTTTCATTTAGTTGTGGAACAATTTCAAATGCATCGCCTACAATTCCGTAGTCTGCTGCTTTAAAAAATGGAGCTTCTGGGTCTGTATTTATAACTACTTTAACTTTAGAGGAGTTAATACCTGCAAGGTGTTGGATGGCTCCGCTAATTCCTATGGCGATGTATAGTGTTGCCGCTACGGGTTTACCTGTTTGTCCTACATGTTCTCCATGAGATCTCCATCCCATGTCACTAACGGGTTTTGAGCAGGCTGTAGCAGCTCCTAGAATAGTAGCCATTTCTTCAATCATACCCCAGTTTTCTGGCCCTTTTAAACCGCGCCCTGCAGAGACTACAACTTCTGCATCTGCAATGGTCACTTTATCTGTAGCTTTATCTACAGAAATTACCTTGGTATTGCTTTGTTGGATACTTGGTGAAAACGCTTCTGATACTGCATCAGCTGCATTTTCATGTAAACCATAAGCATTTTTACCTAGACCAATTATTTTAACAGGGGTGTTTATTTGTGTTAAAGAAAAAGCCTTGTTGGTGTATACGCTGTGTTTTATTTTAAATGGCGTTGTGCTCTGCGGGAGAGCAACAACATTAGAAACATAACCAGCCTCAAGATTTACAGCCACTAGTGGGGCCATAAACTTTGCATTTGCAGTTTGAGATAATACAACAACCGTAGCATCTTGTGATGCCGCAGCTTGAGATATTGCATCTGCATACCCTTGGGCATCAAAATTTGCAAGACTGTCGTTTGTTATCTCTAGTACTTTATCTGCTCCATATACTCCTAACTGGGAAGTATTACTTGCATTAATAGACACAGCAGTTAGGGTAGTACCTAACTCAGTGGCTATTGCCTTTGCGTAAGATACAACTTCAAAGGCTGTTTTTTTGAAAGAACCATTTTCAGATTCTGTGTAGACTAAAACACTCATATGTTAAAGGTATTTTTTATTATTTATAGGTGTTCAATTTTGTTTGAAAACCTCTTTTTTAATTTAAATTACTTTGGCTTCGTGGTGTAATAAATCGATTAATTCATCCACAGTATCAACCAGTTTTACAGCACCTCTTGGAGCTGGTTTCTCAAAAGTAGTAGCCTCGCTTCTTGGGCTTTGTTCCATAGCTGGTTTGACATGTAAGGGCTTGCTTCTAGCTTGCATGATTCCGCGCATGTTTGGTATGCGAAGATCACTTTCCTCAACCAATCCCTTTTGACCTCCAATAACTAGTGGCAATGTTGTTTGCAGGGTTTCTTTTCCGCCATCAATTTCTCTAATAGCAGTAATATTTGCGTCTTCTACCTCAAGACTAATACAGGTGTTTATAAAGTTGGCGCCAATAATTTTAGCTACCATTCCAGGAACCATGCCGCCATTGTAATCAATAGACTCGCGCCCTCCAATAATTAAATCATAACCACCCTGTTTTGCAACACTTGCCAATTGCACCGCAACACTATAGCCATCTGTAGCTGGGGTGTCTATACGTATGGCCTCATCTGCTCCAATAGCCAATGCTTTGCGCAGTGTAGGTTCTGTCTCTGGCCCACCAACATTAATAACGTGCACAGATGCTCCTTGTTTTTCTTTAAACCACATTGCGCGGGTGAGTCCAAATTCGTCATTTGGATTGATCACAAAATTCACCCCATTGGTGTCAAATTTTGTGTCATTTTCTGTGAAATTTATTTTTGAAGTAGTGTCTGGTACGTGACTAATACACACTAATATTTTCATAGTAATAGTTATTTTAATTGTAGTACTTTTTTTTGGTTTCGAAAATCTAGTAATCCCTAAATTTTCGACCACAAAGATAGTGAATATTATTCTTATTTACTATGCGTGCATAGTAAAATAGTTGGCTAAAAAATGTTAAATGCCTTCACTTGTGGTGTAAAAAATAAGATAATAATACTATTTTTGTTTTTTTAGATTTTAGGGGTAGTTGTGTTTAACTATTTCAGAAGCAAAAAGAACATAAAGTATAATTAAATGTACCCACCCATGTGGGCAATGAGCATGAAAACAATTCAATTTAGAGAAGCCATTTGTGAAGCCATGAGCGAAGAGATGCGCAAAGATGATACCATTTACCTAATGGGTGAAGAAGTAGCAGAGTACAACGGCGCATACAAAGCAAGTAAAGGAATGTTAGAGGAGTTTGGGGCAAAGCGTGTAATAGACACCCCCATTGCAGAGCTTGGTTTTGCTGGTATTGCCATTGGTAGCGCCATGAATGGTAACAGACCTATTATAGAATACATGACCTTTAATTTCTCTTTGGTTGGGATTGACCAAATTATTAATAATGCCGCAAAAATAAGACAAATGAGTGGCGGGCAATTTAACTGTCCAATTGTCTTTAGAGGACCAACAGCTAGTGCTGGGCAGTTAGCTGCAACACATTCTCAAGCTTTTGAAAATTGGTTTGCAAACACCCCAGGATTAAAAGTTGTTGTACCAAGTAATCCTGCAGATGCTAAGGGATTATTAAAAAGTGCTATACGTGATAATGATCCAGTAATTTTTATGGAGAGTGAGCAAATGTATGGTGATAAAGGAGAAGTACCAGAGGGAGAATATTTAATACCTCTAGGTGTAGCAGAAATCAAACGTAAGGGTAGTGATGTAACCATTGTTTCTTTTGGAAAAATAATCAAAGAAGCCTACAAGGCTGCAGATCAATTAGCCGCAGAAGGTATAGAATGCGAAATTATCGATTTGCGCACGGTACGTCCGCTAGATATCAATGCAATTTTAGATTCTGTTAAAAAAACAAATCGTTTGGTGGTTTTAGAAGAGGCATGGCCTTTTGGAAATGTAGCCACAGAGATTACCTACCAAATACAAAACCAGGCATTTGATTATTTAGATGCACCTGTTGAAAAGATTAACACCGCAGATACTCCTGCGCCATATTCTCCTGCTTTATTTGCAGAGTGGTTACCCAATAGCACAGATGTTGTAAATGCAGTTAAAAAAGTATTGTACAAAAAATAATGTTTTCTTAAGTCAATAATGTAATACCTAAATCTTTTTATTGTTGGGTATTTAATTATCTGCTTGGTTAATTTTAAAAATGCAGCAAGGGTACTACTCACATTTTGCGAGTAGCCTGTTATTTTTATGAGAAACTCCTTCTTTCTTTTTCTACTATTTATTTCGGTTGGTGCTATGGCGCAAACCAAAATAAGCGGTTTTGTAACAGATACCGATGGAGTTTCTGTGCCTTTTGCTAACGTTGTTTTTAAAAATAGTTTTGAAGGTACCATAACCAATGAAGACGGTCGCTTTTATCTAGAGAGTAATCAAAACTATACAGATGTTGTAGTTTCTTTTTTAGGATTTCAAAATAAAGAAATTACACTAGATAAAAAGGTAACCTATAACATGAGCATTGTTTTAGAGCAAGAAGCAGCCTCCCTAGATGAGGTTGTTATTTTTAGTGGCAAGACCTCTAAGAAAAACAATCCAGCCATAGACATACTCAAAAAGATTTGGGATAACCGTAGACAAAATGGAGTTAAGAAATTCAATCAATACGCCTACGATAAATATGAGAAGCTAGAGTTTGATTTAAATACCATAGATAGTACACTCACAAAAAACAAAATATTTAAAGGTATGGAGTTTATCTTTCAAGAGATAGACACCTCAAAAGTAACAGGAAAAACCTATTTGCCCATTTTTATAAATGAGGCCTTCTCCCAGGTTTATGGAGACAACCTCCTAGGTAAAGAGAGAGAACTGCTCCAAGGAAATAAAAATTCTGGCTTCGAAAACAACAATACACTAATTGCATTTCTAAAAGATTTGTACAGCCAATATGATGTGTATGACAATTACCTAAAGTTTTTTGATAAGGCCTTTACCAGCCCTTTATCTAAAACGGGGGTTGATGTATATAATTATGTGCTATTAGATAGCGCCTACAGGAAAGATAAGTGGTGTTATAACATAGCCTATTATCCAAGGCGTAAAAATGAACTTACCTTTAAAGGAGATTTTTGGGTAAATGATTCTACATGGGCCATTAAAGAGATCAACTTGCAGGCCTCCAAAAGCGCTAATGTAAACTGGATACGAGAAGTATATATAGAGCAAGAGTTTGATGTGTTAAACGATTCTGTTTTCTTAATCACTCGAGATTACTTTATGAGTGACTTTAGTTTTCAGGATAAAGAAAAAGCCAAAGGTGTCTATGGAAGAAGAACCACTTTGTATGACAACTATGTTTTTGACATACCAAAGCAGAAAGATTTTTATAAAATACAAGTAGATCCCTACCAGTATGATTTGTATAACAGGCCAGAGAGCTTTTGGGAAGAGAACCGTCTAGAGCGATTAAATAAAGATGAGTTGAGCGTTTATAAAATGTTAGACACATTAAAGAGCGTACCTAGATTTAAAGCATTGTATAGCGCCGCTTCTATTTTGGCCTCTGGGTAT
>ERZ1039804.1920-NODE-1920-length-10991-cov-91.893471_pt1 | contig 10991 bp, 14 predicted proteins | sample MGYA00383089_ERZ1039804 | MGnify/ENA primary metagenome ERZ1039804 (study PRJEB29581, sample SAMEA5548359) | metagenome | biome: marine; feature: coastal; material: water | depth 1 m | study: Short-term variability in the microbial, nano- and picoplankton...
TCAGTCTCACAAAAGTTTTCCCAGGCACTAAAACTAACATCATCCAATAAGGTTGGTGAAATGCTCATGCCATATCTTGTGTTTGTGAGATAGTCTCTGAGCACAATGGCAGGATTGTTAGCAGGCTTTTGAGTAGGTGACTCACCTGGTGCTGTGAATGTGTAGCTTGCATAGTTGTTTATTCTAAACTTCCACTCACCCAGGCTTCTGATGTCTTCATCATCATCTGTTTTTACTTTTATCACAGCAAACACAAGGTCTTCAAATGTTCCTGACACTGCTGGTGGGTGTAAACTTGTGGCAGTTATGGGCGTATATGGAAAAATACAATCTGAGGTGGTGACACCACCAGCAAACACTGCAACGTCTATTTGTGCATTACTAAGTGCTATCTCTGGTGTTGTTGTGCTGCCGCCTGTGAGTGGATCACTAAATCCTGTGACTCTGGCTGTTACTGTGGTGTTCCAAAACTTACACAGCTCACCATCACGATATATTTCTGGGTTGTTGCTAGCAACTGCACCATCATATGTCTTGGCACTGTCATAGCCCACAATTTGCCAGGAGTTTTCTGGTGTGCTGGTGTTTGTTTCTCTGTATTGGTCAAGTGAGGCATTGTGTTCACTCAATACTATGACATATGATGTTGTGTTGATGTCATGTCGATATGAATCCACTATGACACCTCCAGTAACACACTCTCCATATATTCTGGGAACACGGTTATTTTCAGCTGGTCCTGTTTGGCTATATGCACTCTGTGCACTGCTAGCGTTGATGGTGCCTGGAGCAAATAAGCCCAGGTCTGATTCTGTGTTAACGAATGTTGTGAGCACACTGCGATTCAAACTTTTAACTGTTTGTAAATCACCTGTGCTCTGTGCTTGTGCTTGGCTTGCCGCCGCACTAAAAACTGTTTGTAAATTACTCATTTATTGCCCCCGACTCGTGCTTACACGATCAAATGTTACATCTGTATTTCCATATATTCTCCTGCGTTCAGTAGGAGATGTTCTTTGTCCCTGTGACTGATTAAACAAAAACTGTAACGTGGGTGTGATGTTAAACACCAACGTCAAGCTTTGTGTGCTGCTACTAAAGTCACGTTCTTCCTCTAAACTAAAACTGCTAATGATGCCAGTAAAGCTTGTGTAATAATTATCCACTGCAAGTGTTTCTGGATCGAGAAATGCTCTGGTAACAGCCACACTACCACCTTTTATGGGTGTGTTGAGCACTATGTTTGTGTAGTTGGGATCTACTGGTATGCCACTCACACTCACAGTTATGTCTGGTGCTGTGCCTGAAAACTTATTGGTAATGGGTCCTACTTCAATCAAACTACCCATGCTGTAATACACGTTGCTATCCAAAGCAATGTTTTTAGTCCAGGCATCACTCAGCCTGTATACTTCACCACCCAGGTTCATGTCAACCAGAGTAGCTACAACAACGTCTGTGGTAGCATCAACAATACCCACACCAGTGGTCATGCTATGACCTCAATCAAACTAAATGCACTGCCATATTGCAGGAATCTGTCTGAACTAAGTGTGATGTCAGGTTTGGTTACCATCTTGACTCTCCAAGTAACAGCAGTGCCCACATGTATGGGTGAGTTAAGGGTAATGGTGTCTGACTCTATCACAGGTCTGTTTAAGGTAATAGTAACAGCACCCAGGACACTGGGAACATCTGCAACTACTTCATAGGGATACCTATAACCTGACACATTGGGTTGTATGTAATCACCAGCACGAAACAAGTATCCACCTGGATTGTGACTAGTGGTGAGTGTTATTTGGTTGCTGTCTGTCACAGTAGTGATATCAATTGCATCTAGCTCTGACTGTGAATAGTCTCCCTGATATCCTGTGATCCATGACAAGCCAAGTTCTGTTCTGCCTATGTCAATGTCTTCTGAAAATCCTGTGCTCAAAAAGTCTAACTGTGATGTCATGCCTCTGCGATTTTCAAATCTATATCCTGGTGCATATGTTACTGCAAACTGGAAAGGCTGTGCTGTGGGAACAGTGGTTGTTTTAATTCTGCCTGATCTGGTAACTACTGTGCCCACCATCCGATTCTTACTAATCACTAGTTCACTACAGTCATTGATTATGTTTTGTATGCTCATATTGTTGTCCTTCTGCCTGCTTGTGTGACATTATATATGTATTCTGGATCTTGTGCTACCAGTCTTCTGAAACTATCTGTGTCCACTGCACTGATGAAATAATTAACTGTGCCTGAACCACCACCACTGCCACCTGCCATGTCTGATGCAGTTTGCTTCATGAGTGCTGCGGTGGTTGTTCTGCCTGTGACCATGGCAGGACCCTGCACTATCTCAGGACCTTTCTCACCCACTATGCCTGCCTTGCCTGCTGGAATATAACCACCAGCATCAAAGCCAAATATGCTGAGTATGCTACCACCCACACCACCAGTAAGTAAGTCCAGGAACTTTTTAACAATTTGTTTTGCTAGGAATCTAGTGATCTCTGATATCATGACATCAATCAAATCCTTGAAGCTTAGTTTACCTGTTTGTGCAAATTGCACAATGGCATCTTCCATGCCACCAGTAAAGCTGTCAAATATTCTGGTGCCCACAGCAGCCATGTCTGTGGCACTGTCTGTGTATGCTGCGTGTGCATCCAACCATCCTGTGCTAAACCTGCGCTGTTGCTCATCTGTTTGTGCAATGGCATCCAATTGTCTCACAAGTTCTTCATCATACAATGCAATTAGTTGTTCTTTGAGTCTGTTCTTTTCTTCGTCTGAAATATTAAACTTAGCAATCTCTGCTAGTTTTTCGTTGCGTTGTGCGTTGAGTGCATTGGTGGTCTCTAACTGTGATATTTCTACATCTGTGAGTCCAATCTTCTCAGTAATGGCTTGTATGTCACGCATGTCAGCTTCTAACTGAGCTTGGCTGGCTACCAATACACCTTCAGCTCTGGCCTTTTCACGCTCATACAATTCTGTTTTCTTTTCGTCAGCCTTCTGCAACTGTTCAAGCATCTTGTCATTGGCTTTGTGTTGCTTCTCAACTTCCTTCATGCGCTTCTTGCTGGCTTCCACTGCTTTGTCTGCGGCAGCAGTGTCTACTTCAGCAGTTCTTTCTATGGCAGCACTTGTTCTGCGCTGGGCAGTTACTACAATTTCACTCAGTGACTCCATCTGGCTTTGGAATTGTTCATACTCCAGGATTTCAGCAGTGAATGGAATAGGTATGGGCTCTGAGCCACTAAAGAAGCCTATGACACTGTTCATGGCTTCAGCAGCACCTGCAGCCATCTTCATGAATGCTATCTTGACACTACCCACTTGATTAATAAATGTAGCCAATGCCACACCAGCAGCAGCCACACCAGTGATAATAAGTCCTATGGGGTTTGCAGCAGCAGCAAGACTCAGAGCTTTCACAGCCACAACAAGTGTTTGTATGCCTTGTGCAAATGCAATCACTTTGCTAACAGCCATGGCAGCAGCCAATCCTGCCAACAATGGCACAATAATATCCAGGTTTTCAATCACAGCAGCCATGGCATCACCAGCAAGCTCACCCAAGCTGGCTATGAACTCTTTGTTCTCACTCAGGGCTTCTTTTATTCTGGTGCTTGCATCACTGAGTGCAGGTGCTAGACCATCACCAAATGCAGCAGCTACTTCCAGGGTGATGCCACGCAAGTTACTAAATGCCTGGTTGAGTGGTCCAGCTACTACATCAGCAAACTTACCACCTTCCTCACCCTGTGCTTTGACTGCCTCTACTACTTCTCTGGCACTGTTGACAACCTTCTTTGATCCGTCTGCCATGCGCACCACAAACTTGTCATTCTCTTTGCTTACTTTGACACCAAACTCTTTGAGACGTTCAAACTCACCTGTGAGTGCATCTGCCACACCCTCAGCAAGCTGACTCATGCTCTTGCCGTTGCCAGCAGCTACTTTGGCAAATGCTTCCAGGCTTTCATTGGCAGTGTCAATACCGTTGCGCTGTAACACCAGGAATGATTCAGTAACATCATCCAGGTCTTGTGGTAGTTTGTTTGCTAGGGTGCTTAGTCTGCTGAGTGCATCATTGGCAGCATCCTGTGTGCCCAGATAGGCAGTGAGTGTGCTACGATATGATTCCATCTTAACAGTAGCATCTATGATACCTTTGCTAGCAGCACCAAATGCCAAGGCACCCACGGCAGTTTTTAATCCACCCAGCTTTTTACCCAAGCCATCTACTTGTTGTGTGCTTGATCTTAGGTTATTGTTAAAATCCTTGTTATCAAGTTCCAGTGCGACAGTTATATTACGTGCCATTATTTAATCCTGCGAGTATAGGTTGTGACTAATTTGTTGATGTAGTCAATGGTGGGATCAGTCATGCCACCCGGTGCTTGTTTGCTATATCCAGAATCTAACCTTTGTGCATAAGCGTAGTCTGATTTAATAACTTCACCTTTTTGGGTAGTTCTAGATCTGGCATTACCACTTCTCACAGGCGTGATACTTTTATAATACTTGCCAGCGTCACTCATAATTTTGGGTGACATGTTTTCTAGCTCATCAACTAATTTGTCGAAGTCTGAAGTATCGATTGTAACTTTAGCTTTGCCCGCCATGTTTAAACCTCTGGTATGCCGTTAATAATTCAGGATCTGGTCCTGTTTCACCACCCTTATTTACTAGGCTTTCTAGATCTTTTCCAGCCTGGCTACTTTTAGCCTTAGAGTTTTGATACTCTGAATAACTCTGGGCTACATCAAATACCCAAACATCCAGGGTGTCCCCACCCTGAATAATTTTGCTAGGTAACACGCCATATCTGTGTGCCATGGCATCTAGCATCACAGCCGCCTGGGTTTCTGTGCTCTTGGGATTTAGGCGGCTGTTTGTTACTTTCCCAAACGCTCCATGACCTTTGTGACCGCTGCGCTTAATACGTCCCAGGGCAGGGTCTTGTCACCATCCACCACAGTCTGGCCTTGTTCATCCAGGATGAGTGGAGCCATGGCATCAATTAAATCACCATACTGGTCTGGACCAATGTCCTTGCCAGCAAACTTCAAAAACTTATCCATGGGTTGACGATCATACATGTAAAACTCCAGGCTGTCACCATACTTCTCAGTGATTTCAGTCTGGTCAAGTGTAACTTTAACTAGGGTTGGTGCTGTTGCTAATTGAGTAATGTTCATGATATTTTATCCTTTAGTCTGTTTAACATGGTTAAGCTAAAACTTAACCTGTTGTGTGCTTGCTCCAGGTCTGACTGGGCGCAACGCACTTCCTTTCTGCCCTTGGCTATTTCAGCCTGTAATGTTTCAATGATCTGATTCTGAGTCAGGTCCTTTATGTTCTGGTTCTTCATGTTTTGGCCTTATGTCTATGTTCATCATGTCTAACACATAACGAACTTCGTGATCTTTACCCATCCAGGTAACCACTGGTTCACCTGCAAGATTGGATCTTCCAATCCAGACGTGCTCATAATCCACCATGCGCACATAACCACGAACTATTTTTAGTAATTTTGTTTCCATGTTTTACCTCGATTATTCCGGGGGTTGCCCCCCGGATAATTTATTACGCCTGTGTTCCTGGTGTAAAGTTACCCACTACTTCCAGAGTAACTGGTGCAGTAAACACTGGGCTATCAGGTGATACAGTGGGAGCAAGTCCGCTCAGGTAAGCTAAACCCTGAACATATTTGTCACCAGCTGAATTACCCTGCCAGTAGAATCTGAATGCAATCAGAGTCTTGTTGTTGGTCAGATCAAAGATACCATCAGTTGTGCCGTCACCATCAAAAAACGTAGTGGGGTCCAGAACCAATGTGGTGTTGATAGAGTTTGTGCTAGGCGTAGTAACTACGAATTCGCTCAAGCTATCAAGTTGCTTCCATCTAAACAAGCCTGGTGTGGCATTTACTGTAACTTCCTGGAGTGCTGGAACTTCCATGCTGTCGCCCAGCGTGGTGAACACAGTATCCAAGTCACTAGCAGCAGTGATGCCATCACTGTTGATATAAAGGTGAACAAATTCTGCTGCACCTTCAATTGCGTTAATATAAGCCATGTGCTTAGTCTCCTATTATGGTTTATAAACCGACTCAAAGTTATATGAAAATATATAAGTTATTTCGTCGGCTTGGGTTTCGGTTGTTTGCTCACATAAATTGTGTATACGTGCATCCACCACCTGGGCTGCCTTTATGATATCTAACACAATGGTTTCGATATCTGTAGGCTGATTTTTTGCATCCACAGTTAGATATGCTTCCACAGTTTCAGTCAGTCGGTATACATCACAGTCATCCAGAGTTAAAAACATTGGTGTAATGTTTCTCTGGACTTCATCAATGTAAAATACCTTTTTGTTTTTAGCATGTAACGGAACATTACCTGACATCCAGGGCAATTCAGTTGCAGTGTTGCATGAAGTGCCTGAAAGCTGGGTTGTTACGTTGGCTAAAATGTCTGATCTGATACTCATCTCACATATCCTATGCTACGTCTGCCCCTGGTCCTGCGGGTTCTGGGTTGCTGAGTTTTACGTTCTGAATCACTTATGGTTCCACTATTATCTACATCATACCAGTCCCATATAGCAGTTACTTCTGAAAATAACTCATCGAACTTGGTGTTGTAATATTGGATCTTTTGTAATTCAGGTGATTCAGGATTACCAAAATCTGCAATCTTGGGTAACACAAACTCACTCAAGACCTTGCTTACACACATATCAGTAAAGTCCTGATGTCTGAGTAATATCAAGTTGGGGTCTATGCTTGGGATATTGTTTATGTCATAATCAATGCCAGTGTAACTCATGAACACACGCCAGCTTTCACTGGCGCGGATCTTTTCATTAACACGGTTGGTTGCACGTATGGCCAAATCTTCCAGATAATCATTTAGTGTTGCTGGTGAATCAGGAGCATTGTCAAATTGTATCTGATTTGCTTCCCATAAGCGCTGATCCACATCCAGAATATCTGATGCTTCACAGTATGCTACTACATTACCTGATTGAATAATAAAGGCCATTATACACTCCTTATGCTGACGCTACGCCTTGTGGCAAGTTGTTTGAACGCATGAAGCGACAGCCAACAGCCTGACCGATTAAACCGTTAACAAGAGCTTGGTTACCCACGATGCTTAGATCGCCGATAGCACCAGTGCTCAAGCCACCTACGCCGTTAAGCTGCTTTGCAAGTTGGAATTCTTGTGCTGGTGTAACAGCAGCCATGTAGAATCCAGCAGCATCAGTAGGAGCGTTTTGTCCACGCAATGTAGCAACTGCTTTGCTGACGTGATCAAGACTTGCGCCTTCTGTAGCAGCGTCGATAGCAGCGTTTGAAGCGATTGCACAGATAAAGTTATCACGGATCTGAGCAAAACCATTGCGGACAGTAGCAACCATGTCATAACGATCATAATCAACATTGTTGAACATTTTCAGAGTTGGCTCACGCTTTGCAGCATATGCCATGCTATCTGGTGACCATACTACACCAATGTCAGTGCTACCTAGATCAGCAGCAGCTTCACCAGTGTTAGTAACATTGATTTGGTTAAGGTCTGTGATTACAGCAGCGTTACCAGTAAGCATTTCTACAAAACCAGCTACGTCTGTTGCCACAGCGATTGCTGTGCTAAGTTGTGTCAGGACAGCGTCACGAACAACACCAACACCACCATCTTCCAGAGCTTCTTCTGTTACAACTGTGCCAGCGCCACGCTTGCCTACAGTCAGGCTTACAGCAGCAGCAGCAAAATCACTTTCTGAACCACCAGTGATGATTTGACCACCTTCAGCTACAGTGGCACCTGCAGAGTATGCAGTGTGAGTTGGGATCTTCATGGTGTTGCCAGCAGTGCCTGAAATGTTATAGTTCATGGCGATGAGGCCTGGGTTTGGCAGTAGAACCTGGTTAGCGTAAAATGGAACCAGATCAGCCATTACTTCTTCATATAATGCGGTTAACGCAGAACTTTGAGTAGCCATTGTTATTTCCTCCTTGGGGAACGTTTGGTTTGACTATTAGCAGAGTTACTTAACAGTCTACTAGGACCATCAGCAGAGCTTCTGCTCATTTGTGATTGAATCATATCGTCCGTTATATCTGAACGACTAATGGATTTATTAGAATTCCTAACAGCAACATACGCAGCACGATATTGTGGGTCAGTCTGAAGTCTGGCTTCGTCCATGACACTTGTTACGTTCTGCTTGGGTGCACTGTCAGTTTCCACACTCTTAATACCCTGTTTTGCCATGGGCAGTCCCAGGGTCTTGCCCATCATTGTAACTGCACCTGAGTAGTCTGGAGTATCTCCATCCTGGTTCAGGAGTAGTTCGCCCTGATGTCTGATTGCAAACGTGGTGTCCTGTATTTCAAACATATCCCTACTGCGCATTAAGTCTAACACTGCTTGCTGCTGATCTGCGTTCCAGGCACCAGGCATGGCACTTTTTAGGTTGCCCATGTGGTCCTTTAACACCATGTCAGTTTTAAGCGTTGCTAGTTCTGCTTGTAGTTCTTCCACTGTTTGCTCTCGCTTTTTAACAGTTTCTCGCAATGATTCCATGTTTAAGTCATTGCCAGGTGTGGTTTCCTGCAGAGTAGTGATGACACTTTTAACTTGATCGATGCTTTCAACACCCATGTCACTTAATAGTTGTCGCTCACTGTCTCGGCGTGCGTTTGCCGCGATTTTATTAGTATCATCTCTGGTGTAAACTCTGACACCATCAACATACATTTTACCATCACGGTTTTCCACATTTGAGTGTGGTGATTCAGATATTCCTTCAGCCTCAGCTGACGGTCCCGCATCTGTTCCTTCGGGGTGGACATTAACGCCTGCCACGGGCTGGTCTACTGCGATTTCATCGCTCATAGTATCTCCTTGGTTAATCGACTGGAGTGGTGTCGTAGGTTTGTTTTTTATACTCCGTTTTGGGTGCTAGTGCTATTCACTAACTCCACAAATCGCTGTGTTAATACTAGTGCTGTCTCTGGATCTATCACACTCTCTCCAGTGACTGCTTGAATTCTTTCTGCTAGTTCTATCATGGAACTTAGCTCACTTACTTCCTGTGCTAGGGCATTCTTGTTGAACTGTCTGTTGTAGCTCACTATGCTTTCTGATGTTTCATTTAGCCAATCAGCAGTTATCTGCCAGCACACTTGCTCTGCATTTTCCATGTTGGTGGCCTTGCGGCGTATAAGTGCACTCAGCTTGTCATCATATTGCTGAATCTGTTCACCACTTGTGCTGGTTTTGACCATTTGCTCTGATCTCAGCATGGCCATTTGTGCTAGCTTTTCTAGTTTGTTGTCTATGAGCTCACGTATCTCAGTAATGGCTGCTAAGTCTGGTGCCACAAACTCATATGTGAAGCTCTGATCGCCTGTTAAACTTGTGGGCACTCTGACAATACTGCCAGGCTCAGCACCAATCTCACCGTTGTTGAGTTGGTCTGTGCTTTCATCCACCACAAGTGTGGGGTGTGCACCATATGTAATGGCACTGTATATTTCTGCTAGGTCAGCATACACGCTGCGCTGTATTTGTGCGCAATCACCAATAACTGTGCTGCCAATGTTGTTGTGCACTTTGGTGTTCTGATAGATTGTTACAAGTGGAATATAACCCAGTTCGTTTTCATACTCTGCATAGTAGATGCCATCATCATACTTTGCCATGACATCATCTTCAGGTTGCCAATCATCGTCTGATCCCACCATAACGTTTACAATCTTTTCTGGTGTTAGGTATTGGTATACTGTAAACTCTTCACAACTACTGAGTTGAATAACTACTTCATCTAACTCCAGGCTACCATCACTACGGTAAGCATAATCCCAGTTAATGACATCAAGTGGCGAGTATGATCTCCAGCGCACTCTGTCATTATACTTCATGACACACACATGCGCAACACCATAGATAGTAACCAGTTGGTCTAGTTCTGACTCAAACTCATTGATGCTATTGTTTTCACCATCAATGTTGTTAACCATGCTATGATATTCTGGTGTGTCAGGCAATACACGCTGTGGTGGATTTCTGAATAACATTGCATTGTATTCTGACACCACTAACTTACACAGGTTATAGAGTGGAACGTTTTTTAACTTCTCACCATAAAAGCTGCCTTCATCTAAGTCATCATTGCCAGTTCGGCCCACATATGCACTGTTGGTTGTCTCAACCTTGGCACGGTGTTTTGCTACCACAGCACCGTCTGATTGGATGTCATATGTATTGATTGTTTCTGAAGGTGTTACAGTGTCTGAAGTATATGCTTTTAGATATTTTCCCTTGCGAAATTCGCTTATGCCATGAAAGGCATCACGTTGTAGTTGCCAATCGGCCTGATAGCTGTCATAAAGAGGATGTGTTATTAGGACTTTATCTAGATTCATAAGTGGCAGTCTCCCTGGTAAGCGCAAGACTATTTATCCCTTTGTTGTGACAAATTAATAAATAAAATGTTAAAGCGTTGCTTAACTATTGCCTGAGTTGGTGTATGCAGCAAACCATGCAGCACCAGCACCCACTATAACACTAATTAATATGGCTTGCTCTGATGTAGGACCAGTATCAGGAAAGTTGTCAGGATTGGTAAACCACATCACACTCTGCCATGTCATTGACATGTAGAATAGCATCAGCAGTCTGGGTATAATCCTAAATGCATTAATGAGTTTAGCAATTTTAAGTGCTCGATCCATTACATGCGCCTGTATGTTTTATGACTCTGTGTTTGTGTTTGTTTGTATGGGAACAATCCATGGCTAATGTATCTAATGGCATCAGCAAAGTGATCATTAACATTGTCTTTGTTGGGTATGCGAGTGCCTTCTTTGTAAACATATTTCTGTATGCAGTCTATGCTTTTGCGGCATTTTGGATCTACCAATAAGTTTCTGATGTGTGAACCATTACACATGAGCGAATTAACACTCACTA
>ERZ1039804.1931-NODE-1931-length-10958-cov-8.324681_pt1 | contig 10958 bp, 9 predicted proteins | sample MGYA00383089_ERZ1039804 | MGnify/ENA primary metagenome ERZ1039804 (study PRJEB29581, sample SAMEA5548359) | metagenome | biome: marine; feature: coastal; material: water | depth 1 m | study: Short-term variability in the microbial, nano- and picoplankton...
GGGTTGAGTGGATTCAGCGTATTCGGCGACAGCCTCATTGATCTGGTCTATTCCAACAGCCACCTTATCCTGGTCTGGGCCAGCGGCTTGATCGATTAATTCAGGGGATTTCTGTGTGGCGTTATCCCCACCGTGCTCGGTCTCGCCAGTATCGGCGACAGGCGAAAACCCCGCCTCCTCGAGCAGCTGGTTAGCAACGCCGAGCATCTCCCCGTAGCCTTGATCAAAACAGCTCAGATCAAATATTCGAATCAACTGCAGCTGCACCTCGACGGCAACCATATCCCGATCAATCGCGGCGGCAAAGGCCTCGAGAATTGCATCCGGCGACATAGGCAGGATTTTGATTTCACCGCGATTATCCACCAGGGACTTTAGCCGCCCCTCCAGCTCATATAGGGCCGCGCGCAACTCCTCGCGGACACGGCTGGAACAGTTGTCCAGGGCAATCATTACTTCCAGGTCTTCATGGCCGAGCAGCTTGAGATTATCCGCTTCAGCCGCTTTAGAACTGGACTGTTGGGTTTCAGGCGCCTCAACCTGAGCAGCAGGTTCAGTGATCTCTAGCGCAGCAAAATGATCCACTACCGCCGCAAGGGTTGCAGCCTCAACCTCGGCGCGCTGCTTTCTCAGCAGTCGCTGGCAATCCATATAGAGTGTCTGCAGGCGATTGCTCTCGGCGCGCGCAGCTAGACCGACCAGATTGGAAGAGCAGCGTTCATTGAATTTTTTAAAGGCATCAGAAATATGTTGCTGGCAGAGCTGCCCCAACGACTGTACGAGCTGTGTATGTTCCGTAACTATTCCCTTGCTCATTAAGCTAGCCAACCCCTTGGCAGGGCAGTCCGAAGATAATTCACAAACCACAGGTGAAATCAGACTTGCCTATCAGGTATTGAAACAGATCAACTGGAAAAATCCAATCTTAAAAAAATCTCTACAGCGAATGACTCAATAGGCATTGCTGCTATACTTCGGCGAAATACAACCTGCAGTTTAAAATCGACCCGGTAAATTGATTTAGAGAGGGGCCCATGAACGCAAAAAACCTATCAGCTGAAACTCTTAGAGATATACCCCACTCAGTCGCACGAGCGCTGAAAGAGGATATTGGCGGCGGCGATATCACCGCGCAATTAATCCCCGAGGAGCAACAGGCCAGGGCCCTGGTTATCAGCCGCGAAGCCGCGGTAATCTGCGGTCGCCCCTGGGTTGATGAGGTTTTTAAGCAGCTCGACAAGAGCGTAGAGATTGAATGGCATATCAGTGAAGGGGATCGCGTCGAAGCCGATCAAGGGCTTTTTACCCTGAGCGGTAATGCGCGCAGCCTGTTGACTGGCGAGCGCACCGCGCTGAATTTTTTGCAGACCCTCTCCGGCACAGCAACCGTGGCCAGGCATTATGCAGACCTGGCACCCAACAGCCAGGTTAAAATTCTCGATACTCGCAAAACCCTTCCCGGCCTGCGCCTGGCACAGAAATATGCCACTGCTGTCGGCGGCTGTAAAAATCACCGTATCGGCTTGTACGATGCCTTTTTAATTAAGGAAAATCATATTGCCGCCTGCGGTGGACTATCCCAGGCCATCGAAAAAGCGCGCACAATTTCATCGCAAAAACCGGTTGAAGTCGAAGTGGAAAGCCTCGATGAACTGCACCAGGCACTGGCCGCCAAAGCGGATATTATTATGCTGGATAATTTTTCAGCGGCCGATATTGAAGCGCTGTCGTCGATCGATTTGGGGGAGACGAGAATTGAAGTTTCCGGGGATATTACCGAGGAGACATTGCGCACCTATAACCATGGGGCAATTGATTTTATCTCTTCGGGAAGTTTAACCAAGCATCTTCGGGCGGTGGATTTATCGATGCGGTTTGTAGACTAATTTGAAAATAAATTTAGTGCTCAAATAAAAAAGGCTCCATCTGGAGCCTTTTTTAATGTCTTTTTTAAATTTATTAACAAAGGTTTGCATTGGTATTAGAGCATGCTCCACCATCCCAAATAATTCGACCGTTCGCTTGAAGTGTTCCTGTCAGCGTAAAAGTTTCAGTCGTATTAGGGGAAGATGTGGGCGCAGTAGCAGTGATAATATAAGTATCACCTGCAACAGCAGCTCCAGTTTTAGCTGGCGCAGTTCCTGTAAGAGCCATACCTACCACTTCAGACGCAGCTGTGACATCAGCAGGCACACCATTGGTATTATTATCGCAGTTACCTGCGCCAGCTAAGCCAAGGCTCTGAACACAAACTTCAAGAGATGTCTTCAGAACACCTGTTGAAACCACTGTTTCTGAGAACTCTGCTCTGCGTGTATAATCGTTATAAGCCGGCAGTGCCACAGCAGCCAAAATACCAATAATAGCCACCACAATCATTAATTCGATAAGGGTGAAACCTTTTTGTTTTTTATCCATTTTCATTGTTACTCTCCATTGATTTACGTAAAAAAGTTTTTCCAGTTAACCGCATAAATAGTTCTTACAACGTTCGAAAGGACTTCAGCAATTGCCATGCCAATCTCTATTTATTGTTTTATTTCAATGGGTTAGATTAATAATTGTGATTTTTGGCGGCGTTAGACTCTAACTTCTTAGCTTTTTATGCTCTCTGCCCGTCAATTTATGACTTTTTTTGTCACTGGTATTTTCCATTGCTAAAAAACCGGTGCAGAGCTTTTTTGTAAGCCACGTTAAGCCGCGCTGGTATGCCGACTGTTTTTAAAAAAAGTGCGCCCTGATTCACATAATATTTTGTGTTCTGTGGGCTTTGACACAGCATAAAACCCATGCACTTATTAGACTCGCCTGTACTAACAATACAGAGTGGTTTCACGCCTATGAACATGCCACAAATTGCCCTACACGGCTTACCCAAACGTCTGGTCGACGATCAACTGATTGCCGCAACGGTCATTGAAGAGGCGACGGCTTCTGCCAAGACCAGTAAAATTTCCCTGGTGCAGTACCTCTGCGATAAACACCTGCTCTCCTCTGAGCAGATTGGTCAATCCGCGGCCAAAGAGTTTGGTATTCCCCTCTATGCTCTGGACAAACACAGTCCGGACAGCTTCCCCAAAGATCTGGTGGACAGTAAATTATTGAAAAAACACCAGGCTGTCCCCCTGCTGCAACGGGGTAATCGACTGTTTATGGCGATTGCCGATCCTACCAACCAGCGGGCCATCAGCGAGATTCAGTTTCAAACGGGTATGGCCGTCGAACCGGTTCTTGCCCTCTATTCAGCCATTAACGAGACATTGGAGAAATGGCTTGAAAACACTGCTGACGGCGATATTGGCGAGGCGCTGGGCACCATCGACGATGTTCATCTCGACGATTTGGATATGGAAGCTCTGGATGATGATGAGCAAGTTGACAGCGGCGCGCACAGTGCCGAGGACGATGCGCCTATCGTGCGCTTTGTCAATAAGATGCTTCTCGATGCTATTCGTCTCGGCGCGTCAGATATCCACTTTGAACCCTACGAAAAATCCTATCGTGTGCGTTTTCGGATCGACGGCATTCTTCAGGAGATGTCAAAACCGCCGACCAATCTGGCCCCGCGACTGGCCGCTCGACTCAAAGTAATGTCGCGTATGGATATCTCCGAGCGCCGCATTCCCCAAGACGGTCGGGTTAAGCTCAAGCTCTCGAAAAACAAAGCCATTGATTTCCGCGTCAACACGTTGCCCCTGCAGTTTGGCGAGAAAATTGTACTGCGTATTCTCGACCCCAGCAGTGCCAAGATGGGTATTGATGCCCTCGGTTATGAAGAGGATCAAAAAGATTTATATATGGAGGCGCTGGCGCGGCCACAGGGCATGATTTTGGTGACCGGCCCAACCGGCAGCGGTAAAACCGTCTCTCTTTACACCGGGTTAAATATTCTCAATACCCCCGAGCGCAATATTTCTACGGCAGAAGACCCTATTGAAATCAATATGGAGGGGATTAACCAGACGCAGATTAATATGCGCGTTGGCCTTTCCTTTGCCGAGGCGCTGCGCTCATTTTTACGTCAGGATCCGGATGTGGTGATGGTCGGTGAGATACGTGACCTGGAGACCGCAGAGATCTCGATTAAAGCCGCCCAGACCGGTCACCTGGTGCTGTCTACACTGCACACCAACAGCGCACCGGAAACCCTGACCCGCCTGCTAAATATGGGTGTGCCTGCCTTTAATGTGGCGACATCGGTCAATCTTATTATTGCCCAGCGCCTGGGTCGCAAACTCTGCCCCCAGTGTCGCCAGCCGTTTGAGGATATTCCCGACAATGTTCTCAGCGAAGAGGGTTTCGATAATATCGGTATTCCCCGGGAAGAGATTACTATTTACAAGCCGGTCGGCTGTGCGGCCTGCAGCAATGGTTACAAGGGTCGAGTAGGTGTCTACGAAACCCTGAAGATCACACCGGCAATTTCACGCATTATTATGGCGGGCGGCAGCTCTCTGGATATTCTCGATGCGGCAGTTAAAGAGGGATTTAGACCACTGCGACTATCTGCTTTACGCAAGGCTGCTCTTGGTCTAATTAGTATTGAAGAAGCAAATCGCATTACCAAAGACTAAACAGCTAAAATAACAGTACGAATCAAAGGAAGGACGATGTTATGGCGACGATGGCCGATACCCATCTATTTATCTACAAGGGCAAAAACCGCAAGGGTGAAAAAGTTGCCGGCGAACTGCGCGCCGATAGCCTTTCACTGGCCAAGGGTCAGCTGCGCAAACAGGGCATTATTTCCACATCGGTAAAAAAGAAACCGAAACCGCTCTTTAGCCGCAGAAAAAAAATTACCCCCGCAGATATCGCCCTGTTCACCAGGCAGCTGGCAACCATGATGAAAGCCGGTGTGCCCCTGGTGCAGTCCTTTGATATTGTTGCCGACGGTTTCGACAATGAATCCATGAAGACACTGATATTTCAGATCCGCGATGATGTTGCTGCTGGCGGCGGCTTTGCCAATGCACTGCGCAAGAGCCCACGGCATTTTGACGAGCTGTTTTGCAGCCTGGTGGATTCCGGCGAGACTGCTGGTGCGCTGGAAACCATGCTCGACCGGGTGGCCACCTATAAAGAAAAGACCGAGCAGCTGAAAGCAAAAATCAAAAAGGCCATGACTTATCCGCTTGCGGTTATGGTGGTGGCGCTAATTGTCACGGCTATTCTCTTAATTAAAGTGGTGCCGGTTTTTGCCGAGACTTTTAGTAGCTTTGGCGCCGACCTGCCGGCCTTTACGCTGTTTGTACTGGGCTTGTCTGAGGCACTGCAGCGTTCATGGATGGTCATTCTGGTTATTATCGCAGGGGCCATATACGCCTTTAAAGAGGCGCGCTTCAGGTCGCAGAAGTTCGCCTATGGGGTGGATAAATATATCCTCAAAGTGCCGATTGTTGGCGCTATTGTCTACGATGCTGTGGTGGCGCGCTTTGCTCGCACCCTGGCGACAACCTTTGCCGCTGGCGTGCCGATTGTCGATGCCCTCGAGTCGGTGGCTGGCGCCGCCGGCAATGCGCTCTACCGCGATGCCATACTGCAGGTTCGCGATGATGTAACTACAGGCATTCAATTGCAGCAGGCGATTAAGTCGAGCGGTATGTTTCCCATCTTACTGCAACAGATGGCGGCTATTGGCGAGGAATCTGGGGCACTGGATGAGATGCTGGAAAAGGCGGCAATGCACTATGAGGAACTGGTGGATAATTCTGTGGATAATCTGACCAGTCTGCTGGAGCCGATGATTATGGCGGTGCTGGGTGTTTTAGTTGGCGGTCTGCTGATTGCGATGTATCTGCCGATATTCCAGCTGGGTAATGTGGTTTAGACTAATGATCCCCGTCATACTAGCGTAGGCTAGTATCTAGTGATTTTGCAGAGAAATCCTTCGGCTTTGCTCGGGATGACAAATTAAAGGGGCAGTGCCGGGATGACATTATCTGCCATTCACCACATAATTGGGTGCTGCCGAACCAGTTAGTCTAAATTAAAGTGAGTAATGCGTTTAAACCCTATAACCGGTGCCGGTCAGACCAGCGCTCAAACTACTAATGACTTATCTGTGAATCACTTATGTTTTTAGATACCGGCTTATCTCCCTCTGCACTGGCGCTGGCCGCCCTACCCTTTGGCCTGATTATTGGCAGTTTTCTCAATGTGGTTATCCTGCGCTTTCCTGAGCAGCTAAAAAATAACTGGCGCCGTGAGTCCGAAGATTTTTTAGGCCTGCCCTCGGAGCCCAGCGAGACGATCTCTCTGTCGACGCCCGCGTCGCGGTGCCCCGCCTGCGGCGCTGCCATTAAGCCCTGGCACAATATTCCAGTGATCAGCTATGTATTTTTGCGCGGCAAATGCACAGCCTGCTCTACCGCTATCTCAATCCAATATCCACTGGTCGAATTGCTCTGCGGAGTGGCAACCGCTTTTCTTGTCTATCAATTTGGTCTGTCGCTATTCACTGCCTACTGCCTGCTGTTTACCTGGATTCTGATTGCCCTGACCGGGATTGACTATCACGATCAGTTATTACCGGATCAGATTACCCTGCCACTCTTATGGCTGGGGCTTTTTGCCAATCTGAGCGGCACCTTTGTGCCAATCAATGAAGCGGTTATCGGCGCTATCGGCGGTTATTTATCCCTGTGGTCAGTGTTCTGGATATTTAAACTGGTCACCGGCAAGGAGGGCATGGGTTACGGCGACTTTAAATTGCTGGCGGCGCTCGGGGCCTGGATGGGCTGGCAGATGTTGCCGCTGATTATTGTTCTCTCAACCTTTGTCGGTGCAGTGGTCGGTATAGCGGCTGTACTAATCAAATCCAAGGACCGCAGGGTGCCCATCGCCTTTGGGCCGTTTCTGGCGATGGCCGGTTGGATTGCACTAATCTGGGGTGATAAGATTCTCGAGGCCTATCTAAGCCTGTTTGGTTTTTAGATAATCCCCTTATTGAGAATTTTAAGCGAGCCAGATTGAACGTAGCAGATTTCCCTATTGTTGGATTAACCGGCGGTATCGGCAGTGGCAAAAGCACTGTGGCCGAGGCCTTTCGCCAGCTTGGTATTGATACGGTAGATGCGGACGCTGCATCCCGTGCCGTTGTCGAGCCGGGGATGCCGGCCTTGGCAGCGATTGGCGAGCACTTTGGTGCGGCTATATTGCATGGGGATGGCAGCCTCGATCGCGCCGCCCTGCGCGGCATTGTGTTTTCCGATCCACAGCAAAAGGCCTGGTTGGAATCGCTGTTGCACCCGTTGATTCGCGACTGGATTATCCAGCAGTTACAAAATAGCTCGGGCCCCTACATAATTTTCGAGTCACCGCTATTATTTGAAACCGATCAGCACCAACTTGCGGACACTGTTTTATTGGTGGATCTGCCAGAGGCGCTGCAAATAGAGCGCGCCTGCGCTCGGGATAACAATCTCGCCGATCAAATTAAGCGTATAATCGCCACGCAAATGCCGCGGCAGGAAAAATTATCCAGGGCGGATATTGTTTTCGATAATTCTCAACCCCTGGAGACGGTGGCCGCAAGAGTGGCGGATCTGCACCATGAGTTTTTAAAGCTAGCCAAGAGTAAAATCAAAACCTAGGAAATTTAATATGAGCGGTGTCACTACAGTTGACTGTCCTACCTGCAAAACCAAAGTACAGTGGACGGATAAATTTCCCTTTCGCCCCTTTTGTAGCGACCGCTGCAAACAGATTGATTTTGGTGGCTGGGCTCAGGAGAGTTTTGCGATTAAAGGCTCTGCGATTGTCGATCCCGAGTTGGTGGATCCGGAGCAGCTGAGCGCTGAATTACTCCAAGCCGGGCTTATTGACCCCAAGCTACTCGAAAAATAGCGATTAGGTGTTAAGCGGTTAGATGCAGAACTGTTAGATGAAGTGCGATTAGATAAACCGGCGGTCAATGAATCCCGTGCTCACAGAGCCGCTGTAAAATTGGCTGATTGGCTGCCGGGAAATTAAATAACCCCGTGGGCTTTGCCGCCAGCAATTCTTGCAAACCAACCCAGCGACACTCCTGGCCTTCCTTGCCGCGAGCCGTGCCAGTAAAGTGATTTACCTGCCAGATATCCAAAAATACCTGCTTGTCAGGGTAATCGTGCTCAACTTGCATATAGGGCTCGGCAGTTTCAATGCGAATATCCAACTCTTCGAAAAGCTCCCGGGCCAACGCTGACTCAGGACTTTCGTCTGCTTCAACTTTACCCCCGGGAAATTCCCAAAAACCACCCTGATGGAGATGATCGGCGCGCCGTGAAATAAAGATCTGCTGTCGATCCTGGCTGACAATAACGGCGGCGACAACATGAATACGCTTCATCTTAGGCGCTAGGTGCGATATTCGGCATTGATACGCACATATTCATAGGTCAGGTCGGTGGTCCAGACGGTCTCCGCAGCAGTGCCGCGATTGAGAGAGACCTGAATTGTGATATCTTCCGCTGCCATTGCCTGCTCACCGGCCTGCTCAGTGTAGCTGGCGGCGCGTCCACCCCGCTCGACAATTAAGACGCCGTTAAGACTGATTGAGATCATGCTGACATCGAGGTTGACGACACCGGCGCGACCGACGGCAGCAAGTATCCTTCCCCAGTTGGCATCCGAGGCTGCCAGTGCAGTTTTCACCAGTGGTGACTCGGCAATACAGTAGGCGACTTGCAGCGCTTCCGCTGAGTCCCCTGCGCTGTCTACCAGGACGCCGACAAATTTACTTGCCCCTTCGCCATCGCGAATAATCGACTGGGCCAGTTCGATAAAGACTTTCTCGAGGTGGGCGACAAACAGATCGAAGTTGCTCTCATCGACAGCAATACCACTGGCTCCGGTGGCGGCCAAGACGACGGCATCATTAGTGGATGTATCACTGTCGACAGTAATGCGGTTAAAGGATTTATTCGTCACGAGATGCAGTGCGCGATGCAATAACTCTGGGTCGATCTGCGCATCGGTGGCAACAAAACCAAGCATGGTAGCCATATTTGGCTTGATCATACCTGAGCCTTTGGTTATACCGGTAATGGTCAGCAAATCTGTACTGCCCTCTAAACTGAACTGCAGGCTGGATCCCTTGGGGCGTGTATCGGTGGTCAAAATTCCTTCGGCAGCGTCTGCCCAGCCATTTTCATCCAGAGCGTCAACGGCCTCGGGGATTCCCGCCAAGAGTTTATCCATAGGCAGTGGCTCGCCGATCACCCCGGTCGAAAATGGCAGTACATTGGTTGGCAATACTTTGGTTGACAATACTTTGGACGCTGACAGGGGCTGTAAATTGGCTAGCACCTGACAGCTCTGTTGGGCGTCAGCAAGACCGCTGTCACCGGTACCGGCATTGGCATTGCCGGTATTAATCAACAGGTAACGCGGTGCGGCAGACTCAAGATGCTGCTTGGCAACGGTAACCGGTGCGGCGCAAAATGCATTTTTGGTGAAAACCGCCGCCACCGAGGCCGCTGCACTGAGCTCCATCACCACAAGATCTTTGCGGCCCGGTGTTTTTATACCGGCGCAGGCAGTGCCCAGCCTAAAGCCCGGAACTGGATGCATCTGGGGAAATTCTCCGCTGCCTGTGGCCATATCTATTCCTTTGTTCTCTCTATATTTTCTGCGGCGCTTTTCATGGGGCCGCGGCGCTCTTAATTTGGCTGCGGTGCTTTTAATTACCCGCGGCGCTTATAGCTTACCGTGGCACTGTTTAAATTTCTTGCCTGAACCACAGGGGCAGGGATCATTGCGGCCTACCTTGGGGCTTGGGCGCTGCAATGGCTTCTGCGGCTGGCTCGCGGCTGCAGTTTCGCCTGATCCCTCTTGAGTGAGGCTCTCAGAGGCAGCATGTTGATATTCACGACCTTCCTGCTCGCGGCGGCGCTGCTCTTCCAGCTTGTGCATATCCTCTTCGCTTGCGACCTGAATATGACTTAGGAAACGCACGGTTTCAACTTTAATATTGTTGAGTAAATCTTCAAACATCTCGAAAGATTCACGCTTGTATTCCTGTTTGGGATTTTTCTGGGCGTAGGCGCGCAGTCCAATACCCTGGCGCAGCTGATCCATATTTGCCAGATGATCCTTCCACAGGTTGTCGAGTACCTGAAGCATGATCTGACGCTCGACTTCGCGCATCTGCTGGCCGACATGGGCATAGCGAGCTTGGTAGTCAGTTTGCACCAGTTCGATGATGCGCTGACGCAATGCGTCTTCATCCAGTCGGCTGTCTTCCTCCAGCCAGTTGCCTACCGGTAACTGAACAGCAAAATCGCTGGCCAGCGTTTTCTCAAGTCCTTCAATATCCCACTGCTCTTCAAGACTCATTGGCGGAATATGGCTACCTATAGCCTGGCTGACTACGTCTTCGCGAACGCTGGTAATAATCTCTGAAATATCTTCATCTTCGAGCAGATAGTTGCGCTGCTCGTAGACTACCTGGCGCTGGTCATTGGCGACATCATCGTACTCGAGAAGATGTTTGCGAATATCGAAGTTGCGTCCCTCTACTTTGCGCTGGGCTTTGACGATGGCATTGGTCACCATGCGGTGCTCAATGGATTCACCCTGCTCCATGCCCATGGAGCGCATCATATTTTTCATGCGATCTGAGGCGAACAGGCGCATCAGTGGATCTTCCAGCGACAGATAAAAACGCGAAACACCGGGGTCACCCTGACGCCCGGAACGGCCGCGCAACTGGTTGTCGATACGGCGTGATTCATGGCGCTCGGTGGCGATAATATGTAGGCCACCGGCTTCAAGAACCGTTGTGTGCCGTTTGTCCCAATCGGCTTTTAAGGCTTCCAGTTCGGCTTCAGCAGGATTGTCCAGCGCTTTGATTTCAGCTTCGAGGTTGCCGCCGAGTACAATATCTGTACCGCGGCCGGCCATATTAGTGGCGATGGTTACCGCGCCTGGACGACCGGCTTCAACAATAATATTGGCCTCGCGCTCATGCTGCT
>ERZ1039804.1933-NODE-1933-length-10955-cov-18.754312_pt1 | contig 10955 bp, 8 predicted proteins | sample MGYA00383089_ERZ1039804 | MGnify/ENA primary metagenome ERZ1039804 (study PRJEB29581, sample SAMEA5548359) | metagenome | biome: marine; feature: coastal; material: water | depth 1 m | study: Short-term variability in the microbial, nano- and picoplankton...
TTGATCAAATTGAAGCAGCCTTGGATTCAAAACGACCTTTTGTTTTGTTTTCAAAGCCGGGTCAGCCTTTAATAAAGTCATATATACAGTTAGATTCTGAGTGTTATACTATTAACGATTTTACTGAATCAGGTTTTGTATTTGCTCCTTTTGAGCGTGACAAAAACAGCTATTACATACCAACTGATAAATCATCTCTTAATAAATTAGAGAGTGCTGAATTTGAAATTCTATCTCGTTCAAATAAATCAAATACTAATAACAATTCAATTCATCATATAGACTTAGTTTCTAAAGCTATTAAAAAAATAAAGCTCTCTGAATTAGAAAAGGTCGTGGTTTCAAGAGCGGTTCAATGTATACTAGATACTTGCGATCCAATTCAAATCTTCAAAAATTTATTTCAAAAGTACCCCTCTGCTTTTACATATTGTTGGTATCATCCAAAAACAGGTTTTTGGTTTGGGGCTTCACCAGAAAGGCTTCTCAAATTAGAAGGTAAAAACTTCTCTACAATGTCACTTGCTGGGACCCAACCATATAAAGGTACCAAAGAAATATATTGGGACAAAAAAAACTACATAGAACATGCTTTTGTAACAGACTACTTGTTGAATGCGCTTAACGACTATTTGGACGTAATAAAGACAATCGGGCCAAGTACGCTGAAGGCGGGTGATTTACTTCATCTTCAAACCCATATTACAGGACGCTTAAGATCATCTAAAGAGTCTTTAAATGACTTAATAAGTATTTTACACCCTACACCAGCTGTTTGTGGAACTCCAAGAGAATTAGCATTAGATTTTATTAGGTCCAGTGAAAATTACGATCGTGAGTATTATACAGGTTTTTTTGGCGAGTTAAATATTTCTGAAAATTCCAGTACGAGAAACTCTAAAAGAAATATTGAAAATAGAGCCTATCAAACTATTAAGGAATCTACAGATTTGGCAGTCAACTTGCGTTGCATGAAATTAATCAATAATACGGCGGTTCTTTACAGCGGAGGCGGAATTACTAAAGATTCTGATCCCGGACAAGAATATATTGAAATATATAACAAGATACAAACTGTTAAAAGTATCCTCTAAACCTTTATGAAATATTTATTATTTCAATTCAATTTAAACTCTAAAAATTAAATAACTTTGTCTGTAAATGATACAGCCAAAAAATCCTTTAGCACAATCAATAATCAAGAACTGCCAGTCTCATAATTTAAAACACATAATAATTTCACCCGGAAGTCGAAACGCACCTTTAACTATAGGGTTTACCGAAAACGATTTTTTTAAGTGTTATAGTATAGTAGATGAGCGGTCTGCCGGTTTTTTTGCTTTGGGTATTGCCCAGCAATCACAACAATCGGTGGCCCTGGTTTGTACTTCTGGCAGTGCATTAGTTAATTATTACCCTGCTGTTGTAGAAGCATTTTATAGTCGAATTCCAATTGTAGTTATTTCTGCAGATCGTCCAGAACACTTAATCAACATAGGGGATGGTCAAACCATTAACCAGCCTCACATATTTGCATCCCATATTTTATATGAAGCTAATTTAAAAGAATTGACAAAAAAGTCATTTATCAAATATTTCAAAGACAACGATTCAATCATTACTAAAGCCTTGGAAATTTCTAATACAGCCAGAGGACCTGTTCATATTAACGCGCCACTTTCGGATCCCTTATATGAAACTGTTGAGGTTCACAAGGAAGATTTTGATGGCAACTTGAGTCATGTAATTAATCCTTCAATTTCACTCCCTAAATCCATCATAAAAAAATGGTATTCTTCAAAAAAGAAAATGATTTTAGTTGGGGTTAATGCACCTGAAAGTATTGAACAATCTTACTTAGATATAATTGGGCATGACCCATCAATAGTTGTGCTCACGGAAACAACGTCAAATATACACCACTCCAATTTTTTCTTTAGTATCGATCAGTTAATTACTCCTTTGGATGGGACAGATTTTGAAGCACTTAGGCCAGAAATACTGTTAACTTTTGGTGGAATGATAGTCTCAAAAAAAATTAAAACCTTCTTACGTTCTTATTCGCCCAAATTTCATTGGCATGTAGATCCAATACAAGCTAATAATACCTTTTTTTGTTTAAAGAAGCATTATAAATGTACTGTTAATAGTTTTTTCAGACTTCTTTTAAATACGAATATTACTTTTAATGACAGTGCTTATTTTAAAACTTGGAATGCTGTAAAGAATAGACGATTAGAAAAGCATAATTCCTATGTGAAATCTATTCCGTTTAGTGATTTTAAAGCTTTTGATAGTATATTGAAACATATTCCACGAAATTCAATGGTTCAGTCAAGCAACAGTTCTACCATACGTTATCTACAGTTGTTTAAGCTAGACTCCTCTCTTACTATTTTTTGTAACCGTGGTACTAGTGGTATTGATGGATCAACAAGTACAGCTATTGGTGCTTCCTGTGTTTCTGAGAAACCTACTGTTTTTATTACTGGTGATTTGAGTTTTTTTTATGACAGTAACGCGCTTTGGAATAACTACATTCCCTCAAGTTTTCGTGTAATAATTATAAACAATAGTGGTGGAGGTATTTTTAGAATTCTTCCAGGAAATAAAAATTCTGAAAACTTTGCAACCTTTTTTGAAACTAATCATTGTCTAACATCAAAATTAATTTCAGAACATTTTAAGTTTGACTACACCACAGCAAGTTCAATAACAGACCTAGACACAAAATGGGAAAATTTTTATAGCTTAAGTGAGAGACCTAAAATTATAGAAATTTTTACTCCATCAACAGAAAATGATAAAATACTTTTATCTTATTTTGACTTTATTAAATAATTTTTAATTTGAATTATCCAATATTTAAATCATTCAATTTGTTGTAGTGCTTTTTTATTTTCTCACTTGAGAATCACTACCTTTGTGGAATGATACATATAGGTGATTATAATAAACTGATTATTTTAAGGGATACAGAGCCTGGATTATTTTTGGGTGATAGTGAAGACCAAGAAGTTTTACTTCCTAATAGATATGTGCCAGAAAACTTTGAAATTGGTGAACAGATAGACGTTTTTGTCTATTTAGACAACGAAGAACGCCTTGTTGCTGTTACAGATCACCCTTATATAAAAAAAGGCGAGTTTGCATTATTACGTTGTAACTCAGTAAATGATATCGGTGCTTTTCTAGATTGGGGTTTAGTTAAGGAATTATTTTGCCCCTTTAGAGAACAAGCTTTTCCAATGAAAATAGGTGGGTGGTACTTGGTGTTCTGTTATTTAGACGAAACCTCTGACCGCTTGGTTGCATCAAGTAAAACTAATCGCTTTCTTGATAATAAAGAATTATCTGTTGAGGCTTTTGATGAAGTAGATTTAATTGTGTCTCATCCATCTGATTTAGGAATGAATGTCATTGTAAATAAAATACATTTAGGTCTGATATTCAATCAAGATTTATTTAAAGATATTAGTGTTGGTGATAAGTTGAAAGGTATTGTTAAGAAAATTAGACCAGGTAATAAGTTAGACATAACCCTCGATAAAATTGGTTACAGAAACATTGAGCCAAATGCCCAATTAATTTTAGAGTGTTTATTGAATGATAAAAACGGGTTCATAAAGCTAACCGATAAATCCTCACCAGAAGCTATCAAGTCAATGCTTCAAATGAGTAAGAAAAGTTTTAAAAAAGCGGTTGGTACTTTATACAAACAAAGACGAATCCGAATTGAAATTGATGGGATTTATTTAATAACATAAAATAATAATCCAATGATTAAAATACAATGGAAAACAGTTAAAGAATACGAAGATATAACTTACAAAAAATCTAATGGTGTTGCTCGTATTGCCTTTAATCGTCCTGATGTAAGAAATGCATTTAGACCAAAAACAACACTAGAACTGCATCAAGCTTTATACGATGCTAGTGAAGATACTAATATCGGAGTTGTTTTGTTAAGTGCTGAAGGTCCGTCTTCTAAAGATGGTGTTTATTCATTTTGTAGTGGTGGAGATCAAAAAGCGCGTGGTCGTGAAGGATATGTAGGCGATGATGGTTATCATAGACTAAATATATTAGAAGTTCAACGCCTTATTCGTTTTATGCCAAAAGCAGTGATAGCTGTTGTTCCAGGTTGGGCAGTTGGCGGAGGTCATAGCCTACATGTAGTATGTGATTTAACACTCGCCAGTAAAGAGCATGCTATTTTCAAACAAACTGATGCAGATGTGACAAGTTTTGATGGTGGTTATGGCTCAGCTTATTTAGCTAAGATGGTAGGTCAGAAAAAAGCTAGAGAAATATTTTTTCTAGGAAGAAATTACAATGCACAAGAAGCATTTGATATGGGAATGGTTAATGCAGTGGTTCCGCATTCAGATTTAGAAGCAACAGCTTATGAATGGGCACAAGAAATTTTAGCCAAATCCCCAATATCTATAAAAATGTTAAAATTTGCTATGAATCTCACTGATGACGGTATGGTAGGTCAGCAAGTCTTTGCGGGCGAAGCGACACGTCTTGCTTACATGACTGATGAGGCTAAAGAAGGTAGAGATGCCTTTCTAGAAAAAAGACCTCCAAATTTTGAAAAAAAATGGATTCCGTAGCATGAAAAAATTACAAGTTTGGATTTCAGCCTGCAGACTTAGAACATTGCCATTGTCAATTTCGGGAGCTATAGTTGGTTCTGGAGTTGCCTATTCAATTGGTCTTTTTAACTTGACAATATTTGTGTTGACAATCCTCAGTACTTTAAGTTTACAGATTTTATCAAATCTTGCTAACGATTATGGAGATGGTGTTAAAGGAACAGATAATCAAAACCGTATTGGTCCTGAACGTGCTTTACAGTCAGGAGTTATTAGCCCTAAACAAATGAAGAATGCTATAACCATCAATGTAATTATTTGTTTTTTTTTAGTGGTAACTCTTATTTACAAAGCCTTTGGTATCGATAAGTTTTTAACGTCCTTTGTTTTTATTGTTTTAGGAGCAATAGCCATTATATCAGCGATTAAATACACCGTAGGAACTTCTGCTTATGGCTACAAAGCATTGGGTGATGTGGTGGTTTTCCTGTTTTTTGGTTGGCTTAGTGTTTTGGGAACTTACTTCTTATACTCCAATCAAATTAATTTTTCAATGTTTTTGCCGGCTAGTTCAATTGGTCTTTTAAGTGCTGCGGTTCTTAATTTAAATAATATGCGTGATTTTGAATCTGATAAGTTGTCTAATAAACACACTCTAGCTGGCTTGTTAGGTCTAAATAACTCAAGATACTATCATTTAGCTTTGATATTGATAGCTATGTTGTTGATGTTGTTATACTTTGGCTTATCTTCAGAATATCTTTTAATGATGATAATGATGATAGGATTTATTCCATTATTCATTCATATGTTCATTTTTTACAAAGTACAAACTCCAAAAAATTATGATCCTCAGCTAAAAGTTTTAGCTTTATCAACATTTTTGGTCGCATTGATTTTTGGTACAATTCATGTTTTAATTTAAAAATCATACATCTTTAGATGAAAGCTACTTACTTTAAACATACACTTCAATTTAAACAAGCTAGTGGAACTTCTCGTGGGATTTTAACTCATAAAGATACTTGGTTTATATTATTGGAAGAAAAGTCCTTAAAAGGAATAGGGGAGTGTGGTATGTTTAAGGGTCTAAGTATTGATGATTGTGATGGATTTGAGTTGAAACTTAAATGGGCCTGTCAAAATATTGACTTAGGACTTGAAGTTTTGTTAAGCCAACTTGTTGCTTTTCCATCTATTCAATTTGGTTTAGAAATTGCTTTCAGATCATTGAATCAAAATTCACTTTTTGAGTTATTTCCTTCTAACTTTACATCCGGACAAGATTCAATTTCTATTAATGGTCTTATTTGGATGGGAGAATTTTCATTTATGAAAAAACAGATTAAAGACAAGCTGAAAGCAGGCTTTTCTTGTATAAAACTTAAAATTGGCAACTTGGATTTTGATAAAGAATTAGCGCTTTTAAAATCTATCAGAGACGAGTTTGACCCCCAAACTATTGAAATACGTGTGGATGCAAATGGCGCCTTTAGTCCAAAAGAAGCTTTGGAAAAATTAAAGCAGCTTTCAGACTTTAATCTTCACTCAATAGAACAGCCAATAAAACAAGGACAACTTGATCATATGGCACAGTTATGTTCAAGCAGTCCTATTCCAATCGCTTTAGATGAAGAACTAATTGGTATATTTTCTGTAACAAATAAGCAGTTTTTACTACAAACTATTAAACCTCAATTTATTATTTTAAAGCCAACTCTAGTGGGAGGTTTTAAAGGAAGTCAAGAATGGATTGATGTTGCTGAGTTCAATAAAATTAGCTGGTGGGTAACTAGTGCTTTAGAGAGTAATATTGGGTTAAACGCTATCGCACAGTGGACTTATACTCTAAATAACACTTTACCTCAAGGATTGGGAACAGGTGGCTTATTTAACAATAACGTTCAATCACCATTAGTAGTGAGTTCGGGACGATTATTTTATGACTTAAAAACAAAGTGGAATTTAAAATTTTAATTTATGTATATCAAACAGGTATTTAAAAACAAACATGACTGGTGGCTTTACTTAGCTGGACTCGCACTTATTGTGATCGCAGTTGTTTTAGGGCAAATTCCTCACACTGTTGTATTATTTTCTAAAGCATTACAGTCAGGAGTTGAACTTGGAGAATTAGATCCAAATAAAATGATGCAATTATTAGAGTCAAATCTGAATTTATTTCTAATGCTCTTGTCTTTTGCAGTTGGACTTCTTGGCCTATTTGTTGTAGTCAAGTTTCTACATAAACAATCAATTACAAGTTTAACCACATCAAGATCAAAAATTGATTGGAAACGTTTTTGGTTTGCATTTTTGTTTTGGGGTTTTATCTCCATTGTTATGATTATGATAGACTATTTGTCTTCACCTGAAAACTATGTATTTAATTTTCAGTTAAAACCTTTTTTAATTTTGGTAGCTATTGCAGCCGTTTTAGTTCCCTTACAAACAAGTTTTGAAGAGTATCTTTTTAGAGGGTATTTAATGCAAGGAATCGGAGCTATCTGTAAGAACAAGTGGGTACCTTTAATTGTAACCTCTGTTTTGTTTGGGATGCTTCACATTGCCAATCCAGAAATTGATAAACTTGGCTATATCTTACTAGTTCATTATGTTGGTACAGGATTCTTTTTAGGAGTCATTACATTGATGGATGAGGGGCTTGAATTGGCTTTAGGATTTCACGCTGCTAACAACTTATTTACGGCACTTTTAGTCACTGCAGACTGGACGGCTTTTCAAACAAATTCCATATTCAGAGATATTTCAGATCCAGATATAGGAGCTTTTGAAATATTTAGCTCTGTTTTAATTATTTATCCGATTCTGATTTTTATTTTTGCAAAAGTATATGGTTGGACGGATTGGAAAAATAGATTAATAGGTCCTATAACTAAAGAAGACTAAAACTAAATAAATTCTTGGAAGGAAATAGGACATACAAGAAACCCCACAGATCATTCAAATTAGATGGTGTTTCTTATGATAATTCTGGTCTATCTCTACTCGCAGAGGTCTATACAAAAGGGAGTGATGATTATCTATTTTCTTTGGGTATTTTTATTCAAAAATGGGTAGATCCAAATTCTAAAATTAGTCTTCAAACATCGGGTTCAACAGGAATTCCCAAAAATTTTTTAATATCCAAACAGTCTATGGTCAATTCTGCTTTGGCCACTGGAATCTATTTTAAATTAAGCCCCGGAGATTCTGCTTTGTCCTGCTTGCCGTTCAATTATATAGCTGCCAAAATGATGTTTGTGAGGGCTTATGTTTTGGGATTAGAATTAGATTGTATAAAACCAAGTTCATCCCCTTTAAAGTCGCTTTCTAAATCTTATATTTTTTGTGCGATGGTTCCTCTTCAGCTTGAAAAGTCAATCAAATATTTACATCAAATTAAAATACTTATAGTAGGTGGTGCCCCGCTCTCCACCGCTTTAATGGAGAAATTAAAGTCATCAGATTCAAACGTTTACGAAACTTTTGGAATGACTGAAACAGTTAGTCATATTGCAGTTAAAAACATAAAAAAATCTTTTTCTTTATTTCAGGTGTTACCTTCGATTTCAATTTCTGTTGATGCCCGGGGTTGTTTACTTATTAAAGCTCCTAAACTGTTCTCAAATTCAATAAACACAAATGACCTTGTCCAGTTACGTTCTAAAACGACTTTTGAATGGATAGGACGATTTGATGAGATTATTAATTCTGGAGGTATAAAAATCTCACCCGAACAATTAGAACAGCAACTTAAAGGAATTATTAAGAATCGTTTTTTTATATCATCTCAAAACAATACGAGGTTGGGATCTATTGTAATTTTAATCATTGAAAGTACTATACCTTGTCAGCACTTAGATTTTACGTTTATTACACCACTTAAAAGACCTAAGCAGGTTTATTATGTAGATAATTTTATTGAAACGCCTTCCGGAAAGCTCAAGCGCAAAGAAACACTTGCACTTGTTAAACTTGTATAACCCCCATGTTAAAGGTTTTCTCTACAGGGGCATGATTAGCTGCTTCAATTCCTATACTAATCCAGTCACGTGTGTCTGTAGGTGCAATAACAGCATCTGTCCATAGTCTAGCAGCTGAGTAATACGGAGATACTTGCTCATCGTAACGTAACCTAATTTGATCAGACATTTCTTTTTCTTTTTTAGCAGTAATCGATTCCCCTTTCTTTCTCAGGGCTGCAGTTTCAATTTGTAATAATACTTTTGCAGCACTTTTTCCACTCATCACTGCCAATTCCGCACTAGGCCAGGCAACGATTAATCGCGGGTCATAGGCCTTACCACACATAGCATAATTTCCAGCTCCATAACTATTTCCTATAATAATAGTGAACTTAGGAACTACGCTGTTGCTGAGTGCATTGACCATTTTAGCACCATCTTTTATGATCCCACTGTGTTCACTTTTACTACCCACCATAAATCCGGTCACATCTTGTAGAAAAACTAATGGTATTTTTTTCTGATTACAATTAGCGATAAATCGGGTAGCTTTATCTGCACTGTCATTATAAATGACTCCACCAAATTGCATTTCTTTATTGGCACTTTTAACTAATTTACGCTGGTTTGCAATAATCCCAACCGCCCAGCCGTCGATACGTGCATAGGCTGTAATGATAGTTTTTCCATAGTCTGCTTTATATTCTTCAATTTCAGAATTATCAACTAACCGGTTTATGACTTCATACATATCATATTGGTCAGCTCTTGATTTTGGAAGCAGTCCGAAAAGATCTTTAGGATTACTTTTAGGTTTTTTTGAAGGTATTTTATTAAAGCCTGCTTTTTCAAAATCCCCAATCTTATTCATAATAGATTTGATTTTATCTAAAGCAGCTGCATCATCCTTAGCTTTGTAATCAGTGACTCCGCTTATTTCACAATGTGTTGTAGCACCACCAAGCGTTTCATTGTCTATTGATTCTCCTATGGCTGCTTTTACTAAATAGCTTCCCGCTAAAAAAATACTTGCTGTTTTATCGACTATGATGGCTTCGTCGCTCATAATTGGCAAATAAGCTCCTCCAGCTACACAGCTTCCCATTATGGCTGATATCTGTGTAATACCCATGCTACTCATTTGTGCATTGTTTCTAAAAATTCGACCAAAGTGCTCTTTATCAGGAAATATTTCGTCTTGTAATGGTAGATAAACCCCTGCGGAATCCACTAAGTAAATAATAGGTAGTTTATTTTCCATGGCAATCTCTTGAGCACGAAGGTTTTTTTTAGCTGTTATTGGAAACCAAGCTCCAGCTTTTACTGTGGCATCATTGGCAACTACAATACACTGTTTTCCATTTATATAGCCTATTTTAACAACAACTCCAGCTGATGGACAACCTCCATGAGATTCATACATACCTTCTCCGGCAAAAGCACCGATTTCGATTGATTTTGATTTTGAATCTAATAAATAATCAATACGTTCGCGTGCTGTTAGTTTCCCTTTTGCATGTTCTTTTTCAATTTTGGATATACCACCACCTAATCTAACTTTCACTAATCGCTTCTTTAAATTGGTAACAAGTAATTTATTATAATCTTCGTTTTTGTTGAAGTTTAAATCCATGGCGTTTATATTTGTTACACAAAAATAACAATATTATTGAGTTTCATGTTTTTTTGTTTACTAACAATTATTAATACATATGTTTATGAATTTAGTATTTCACGAAGCTTCTTCAAGGGGGTTTGTTGATCATGGCTGGTTAAAAGCTCATCATTCCTTTAGTTTTGCAGATTTTTATAATTCTAAGAAAATGAACTTTGGATCTTTAAGGGTACTTAATGATGATTTAATTGCTCCTGGAATGGGATTTGGAACCCATCCACATGAAAATATGGAAATTATTACAATTCCACTATCGGGTCATTTAAAACATAAAGATTCAATGGGAATTAATTGGAAAGAAGTTAATGTAGGAGAAGTTCAAGTAATGTCAGCAGGAACAGGAATTCAACATTCAGAAATTAATGGCTCAAAAACTGAATATTTAAGTTTGTTTCAAATTTGGATTATTCCTAATAAAAAAAATGTAAATCCCAGGTACGATCAAGCCCATTTTGAAATTCCTAAAGTAGGTAAACTTCAGGTCTTAGTATCTTCAATTGATAACTTGGTGAGTTATGGATTAAAAATTCATCAAGATGCCCAAATATCAAGAATCAATTTGGAAGCTGAGACTGATTTCAAATATAACTTATTATCTGAATCACATGGAGTTTATATTGTGCAAATCAATGGAGTTTCTGAAGTAGCTGGTCAGCTTTTAAATCAAAGAGATGCGCTAGGTATTTCAAAAGTTAATACATTTTCAGTGAA
>ERZ1039804.1949-NODE-1949-length-10907-cov-14.195079_pt1 | contig 10907 bp, 9 predicted proteins | sample MGYA00383089_ERZ1039804 | MGnify/ENA primary metagenome ERZ1039804 (study PRJEB29581, sample SAMEA5548359) | metagenome | biome: marine; feature: coastal; material: water | depth 1 m | study: Short-term variability in the microbial, nano- and picoplankton...
AAGATATGGTACGTGATAATGAAGACAAGGTACGTTCCATGATAGACGATGCTGAGGTACGATTTGAGAATCAACGAGAACGTGTAAGAGTATCACAGTCTTCAGCAATGAAAGAACTAGAAGATAGACTCAATGCCAAGCTACAAAGAGCCTTAGATAACCCTTTAGCCGACTGAATTAGCTTGACTTTTTAGTTGTTTTGAGTTTAACTATAGTAATGGAAATAGATAATAATAAGGCTCTGGCTGATGGGCTTGAGTTATTTAGACAAAGTAAATGGCACACAGTATATAATGTAGATGATATATACAGATACTTAGTAGCCCCAATTAAATACAATCGTATTCGTATATACTATCAAGCTGACAAGCCTATAGGTTTAATAACATGGTGTTGGTTAGATAGAGAAGCAGGTAAAGACTTCTTGAATAACGAGTACTATATTACAGAACAAGATTACGTATCAGATAATAAAGAAGAGCTTTGGGGTATAGAGTTTATAGCACCTTACGGTCATACAAGACAAGTCATGACTATGTTACGTAAAGAATACCACAATACTTACCCAAGAAAAGAAAAGATCAACTGGCGTAGACTGCATGATCCAGCCACCAGACATATCAAGAAAGTTTAAATTATGAGCAGACATCTTTATAACCCTCTTATGCCAAGTGTTCACTTCCGAGATCAGGCTGTTTTTGGCGGTGGCGGCGGTTCTGGAGGCGGTAACGGTGTTGCACAACCTGCTCCTCCTGTGTTTAAGTCATCTAAGCCAGAGCTATCAGGTCAAGAATACGCCTCTCAAGAGTTACTAAATCAAGCTGAAGCTGTAGTAGACAAAGACAATGCGGCAATATCTGAATACAAGAAGGCTATAGCTCAATCTGTTTCTGCTACAAGTAACGAGGGTACAGACGAGATAGGATCTCTACAACTCAAGCTTCAAGCTGTACAAGCTGTAGCTAAACCTGCAGTTACGTATAACTCCGGTATGATTACAGCGGCATTTAATGATCAGGTTAGAGCACTCAATACTAAGTTACAAAGTGCCCAACAAGTAGGTCAAACAGAGGTGGAATCTGCTACTCGTGGCTTAGTGAAGAAGGCTGTAATAGATCCTGCATCTCTTACTACTAAGGCAGAGGTAGCTGAACTAGATCCTAATACGTTAGGTGCTACTCTATCTCAACAAACAGGACAACTCTCTTCTGATGTAACAGCTACGCCAACTGCAGATGTAGCACCTACAGCAACAGCGGCAGGTGTAGACCCTATAACTACTGCTACAGCTACTACAGGAGCTACTCAGCCGGCTATTACGACAGCTACAGAGGCCACAACTGCGGCTCAAGGTCAACTGACACCACAGGCTATACTAGAGGGGGCTACAAAAGATCCTACGACTACTGACGTTAAGGACTTAACTGCGGCTCAAGGTACAGCTACAGTAATGAATAACCCTGTACAACGTGAGATTCAAGCAGGAGAGATTGTCTCTGGTGCGGCTGATGCGGCTAAAGCGGCTACGTTTACTGAACAGATACAGGCGGCTACAGCTACACCGTCTGATCAGGCTACAGTTAAAGGTCAACTAGACAATCTTATGCAAGACTTTGAAGGTGGTGCTACTCCTACATGGGCGGCTGGAGCTATGCGTAATGCTAATGCACAGATGGCGGCTCGTGGCTTAGGTGCATCTTCTATGGCAGGTCAAGCTATTATACAAGCGGCAATGGAATCAGCTATACCTATAGCCGCACAAGATGCTCAGATTGTAGCAGGTTTTGAGATGGCTAACCTATCTAACCGTCAGGCTAGAGCTATGCTTGCCGCTGAACAAAGGGCACAGTTCATGGGTATGGAGTTCACACAGGACTTCCAAGCAAGGGTACAAAACTCTGCTCGTATTGGTGAGATAGCTAATATGAACTTTACTGCTGATCAACAAGTAGCACTAGAGAACTCACGTAACGCTAATTCTATGAACTTGGCTAACTTAACTAATGCTCAAGCTATGGTTATGGGACAAGCGGCGGCTATCTCTGCATTAGAACAACAGAACTTATCTAACCAACAACAAGCGGCTGTACAGAATGCACAGTCTTTCTTGCAAATGGATATGGCTAACTTAGGCAACCGCCAACAAACAGAAATGTTCAAAGCTCAATCTGTAATACAATCTATCTTTACTGATCAGGCGGCAGAGAATGCGGCTAAACAGTTTAATGCTTCGTCAGAGAACCAGACAAAACAATTCATGGCTAACATGCAAGCGCAAGTCCAACAGTTTAATGCGTCTCAAAAGAATGCTATGGAGCAATTTGCTGTGACTGAAGAGAATGCTATGTCTAAGTTTAACGTAGACATGATGAATCAAAGAGAAAAGTTTAATGCTACTAATCAACTTGTAGTATCTCAAGCTAACGCACAGTGGAGACAGAACGTAGCCACACTAAACACAAACAATCAGAACCTAGCTAACCAAGAAGCGGCTAAGATATCTAATGCTTTTACTGCATCTACTATGGATCAGATCTGGCAAAGAGAACGAGATCTAATGTCTATGGCATGGAAGTCATCAGAGAGTTCAGCAGATAGAGCTAACAACATCTTACTTACACAGATGACAGTAACTGCACAGAAAGAAGCATTAGCTTTACAGGCTTCTGCAGAAAAGTCTAGTGCATTTGGTAGCTTCTTAGCCTCTATGATTTTTGGTTAATAATAGACAACTTAAAGGTAAATAAATAATGGCATATGGTGGCAAGAATACTCGTGGTTCAATAGCAGATGAGATAGCGGCTGAGATAGACTCAGATATGACATCCTCTGTATCAGCTACTAAGGGTAGAGGCTTTTCTCTAGGGCAAAGAATTATCTCTGATACTCAAGGAGAAGTAGATAAACTAAAGTCAGATGTAGACAAAGGATCTAAAGCTGGTGTTATACGAAACAGAAAAGACAAGGACAAGGATTCTTCTAGTCTAGCCTCTGATCTATTTGGTTTTGCTAAGAGTTGGATATCTGAGTTAGGTAGTGATGCTAAAGATAATACAGTATCTACTGTAGGCAAAGCTTCTGGTATTATACCTGATGAGACTAAGGTATCTTACAGTAAAGAGACAGACGTAAACCCTAAAGTTGTAAGTGGTGAGTTAGAAGAAGAGTCATCTGCTAACTCTTTCTTTATTAGACCTGCATCCACAAAAGACTTTAGTAAACAAGTATCAGGGTTAGTTAAAGCATCAGGTGATGACGAGTTTCCTGAAGCTGTAGAAATGTTTGCTGAGAAGTTTGATATAACGCCTAACGAAGTGTATGCAGTTATCAATGGTGAAAACAAAGACTGGGCATATAACAAGACAAACAAAGGTGGCTACAAAGGTCTGTTTCAAATAGGTAAGACAGCCGCAGAAGAAGCAGGTATAGACTATGGATCTATAGCTAACAAATCTCCTACAGAACAACTGGCTTTGTATGATACGTACTTGACTAGATGGAACTACGATAGTAGTATTCCTTTAGGTTTGTATCAAGCCGCACCCGGCCTAGCATCTAACTTAAAAGATCAGAGTGATGATACAATAATCTATGCTAAAGGATCTCCTGCATGGAAGAAGAACAAAGGGTGGCGTAGCGCAGGTAACGGAGCTATCACCAAAGGTAGCATAATTAGCTACTATCAATAATCCAAAAAGGTATATAATATAATGGCACTATTAGCACCAATCCCCGGTCAATCTTTAACTGATGAACCTAACAACTTTGCGTGGGAGAGGCCTCCTGAGATTACAGATCCAGACGAGGCTGTAGTGTTTCACTTAGATAGGCTATCAGAGAAACCTATAGTAGATTCAGTTCTACACCTATTACAGATGGGCTTCCCTGTAGATGTACTAACTCGTAGCATTCTTACTGGTGCAGTAGGTAGCGGTATGCATAGCATAGACGTAAGTTTACTTATATCTCCTGTGATAGAGGAAGAGATAGCTTACATGGGTACTACTGCAGGTGTTAAGTTTAAGAATACCTTTGGTAATGATGAGACAGACGATGAGATACAAGAGAAGAAACTCAAAGACGTAGTTATGTCTAGACTAGAAGAAGAGCTAGGCAAAGGTGACGAGAGCTTTATTCGTGAGACTACAGAGGCCTTAGGTTCATCTCAAGAGTCAGACTTAGAGACTATGCAAGATGAAGCTACTCCTGAACAAGAAGAACAACAACAAGAGATAATGGATGATAATCCTATTGATAGAGGCCAAGGCCTAATGAGCAGAGGTGTATGATATGAGTTTTGCAACAGGGTTTTTTAGTACAGCGGCTGATAGAGTAACGGCACGTAAAGAATACATAAGAGATAAGAGAGCTAAAGATCGTGACTACCTCATGACCTACGGTACTCAGGCTGTTAAGAAGACAGAAGAAGAAGCCAACAAAGCTATCACTATAGGTAAGCTTTTAGAAGGCAGAGGTATGACTAAAGACAATATAAACTTTGTAGTAGATACATCTGGCCCTCAAGGTTTGGCTATCCTGTACAACACTATAAAAGACTTCAAGCCTAACGAGTTAAGTACGAAACAACTTAACGAGTACGTAACTATGGCAGAAGACTATAGACCTAGCGGTACTACATACGATGATATGATTAGGAAGTCCTTCGGTCTGTATAAGAATGGTGTGACAGACAACCCAGAGAAGAACGAGGAGAGAGGCATATGGTCTTTCTTAGGATTAGATGCAAATGCGGCAGACTCCTCTATGACAGACTCATACATAGGCGGTTACACAGGATATGACTTGAAGCGTATCATGTCATCATCTACACCGTCCTTGAAAGGCCCTCTACCTGTAGATAGAAGCTTGTTGCCTAAGGTATATAGCCCTACGGATAATCGTGCAGTATTTAATTCTATTGAAGATGATATACTAAATATAGCAGAGAAGTTTATTGGTGGTTTTGGTACAGAAATACCCGGTATGGATACAGAGGATGGTATTTTATATGCTAAAGTTGTATCTGCCCTTACTTCAGAAGACACTAAGACCTTACTTAAAGTATTACCTGATGCTACTCAAGCAGTAATGGATTATGAAACAAGGTATCCGGGTTCTTTAAGTAACAACTCAGACTTTACTATGAAGTTTACTGACTTTAGTTTTGGTGGTGAGGCAGAGCCTACAGTTACAGGGGCTAATACTAAGGTAATTGATGGCGGAGGAGGTAATAGAAAAGCTATAATAAAAGCAAACTATGATAAGATAAAAGAGAATGATTCATCTATACCTCCTATGTCAGAAATAGTAGAATACTCTTCTGAAGACGATGCTTTTGCAGTAGCTGAAGCAGGAACTTGGGTTCAAATAAATGGAAAGTTTATGAAGACACCCTCTGATGAAATAGCTACCACACCAATAGAAAAAATGTCTATTGAAGATATGTCAGAGACTATGAAAGACATCATGGGCGAGTGGGAAAAAGACAATCCTAAGCCAGCCGAAAGATTAGGCGAAGCAGCTTATAAATTCTGGAGCAAAAAAAGAGAGAAGTATTTTCTTGAAGAACGAAATAAATTAACAGAATCTGAAGAGACATTATCAGAAACTTCTGATGTAGCAGGTTCTATAGTGGATACAGATCAAGAGGCATTTGATAAAGAGATACGAAAACTGGTTGACGAGAGGCTTCTTAAAATACCAGACGCAGATCCTAACGACATAGCCACAATGATAGCCTATAGGGTAAGAAGAACTAATCCAAAATGGAAAGATCTAACTCCTACTAAAATACAGAAAGACTGATATGGGCGAACCACAATTTTATATACCTGAAGGGCAACTCTCTCTTGATCCTCCTGTAATTGATGAAGAAAAAGAAGAACCTACAAGTAGAGGATTCTACGTTCCAGAAGGACAACTGTCTTTTGGAGAAGAAGTAGAACCTGTATCTCAAACCATACAAGCCTTACAACCTACGTCTAGCGCAGAGACTATCAATGATCTGATGCAAGACAATAACTATGCTGTTGTAGGTAACTACATGAAGCAACGCTTTGGCATGACAGAAGACACACATGGTAGGCAAGAAGTTATAGATAGCTTTGTAAACCACATGAGAAAGTTTAACTTTGGTCAGTCAGTAACGACAGGCACAGAGTTAGCCTACTTAAACAAAGCAGAAGAGGCGAATAAGTTAGCCGCAGGTCAAGCTTATCAACTGTTTGACAACATGAAGGGTGCATTCTCTGAAGAGTATTCCTTTGCACAAAAGGCTGACGCAGTAGGTGACTATGCTCGTGCTCTAATAGTAGATCCTGTTAACGTTTTATCTCTAGGTTTCGGTAAGTTAATCACTGGTGGAGCTACTAAAGTTGCGGCTAACTTAGCTAAAGATGCTGTTATAAAGCAAGTTAAGAAGGAACTAACTAAGAAAGGTATAAAGAATGTCTCATCTAAAACTGCTCAGGCTCAAGCCCAACAAATAGAACGCCGTATCATAGGTAAGATAATTAAAGGTGAGAAGGTTAGAGGCGTAGCTAAAGGTGCATTTGCAGAAGGCGTTAAGAAGTCTACCAAGAAAGAGATACTTGCTACTACTGCTTTTGATTCTGCTTCTGCTGTTACTATAGATGCAGTCTATCAAAAAGCATTACAACAGGGTGGAGTACAGACTGATTACAACGTTGTACAAGGTACTGTTACAGGAATAGGTGGTGTATTCGGTGGGTCACTAGCTTATGGTCTAAGCATATTAAACAAAGCCCCACACACAGAGGAATCTTTACCTTTAGCTATGAGCTTCTTTGATGGTGCAGCTGTAGCTGAAGCTAATGCTAAAAAGTTAGCCCGTACTACTAGGTCTAAATCTAACAAGGCTATACTTAAGGCTATAAATGTTAAAGATTTACAGAAGGCTATCAACAAGAATGCTACTGCCTCTGAACGTTGGGCTAAGAAAGTACTTAAAGGGGATACTATACGTAGGTTAGGCGATTCTGTAAGCGACCCTTATAGATCTAGATTTGCCTCAGCCTTTTTTTCAGGAGGACAAGAGGGTAATGTAAAGTTTAGTGGTATAAAAGAAATACTAATGGATTTTAATATACAGTTAGCTAATGAAGAAACGGATAAGTTTGCTAATTTTACTGACTTCTTAACAGAGACTATATTAGACTTACCAAAAAGTGCTAAGAAAGAAGTAGAAACCTTATACAAAAATACAATGGCTAGGCTTCCTGAAAATCAAGGGCTTACTTTAGAAGAAGCTATGAATAAAATGGCAAGTGACATGAGTAGTTGGGGAAGAGACGGACAAGCAATAGCCCAACTAAAGAAAGACTTAATGCTTGCCCCAGACAAAACACCTTCACAGAAACTTAATACTGTAGTAGACGATACGCTTGACCCTACGCCAAAAACAATTAGAGATAAAGTAGTAGATGGTACGAGTAGTATGCAACAGAACCTTATACGTATGTTGATTACACATCCGGGTACAACTGCATTGAACGTAGTTGGTTGGGCTAATGCTACAAGTATGCAGTCTGTAACTGATATACTAAGAGGGGCTCTTTATGGAGGACGTTCTGTAGCTGAGATGGCTATTGGTAGGAATACAAATGCTACTGAGTTTGCTAACAAATCTAAGCTTATGTTCACACTACAAAAACAAAAAGCTATGAACTTAGTAAACCCTTTTGCTACACAACAATCAGCATTAGACTTCTTAGCGGCTAATCCTAAAGCACAAAAAGAATTGTTTAGGTATATGTCAGGCGGTATAGAGTTAGATGACGTTTACAAACAAATAGGCATTCGAATAGGTGATATAGGTAAGCCCGGAGTAGGAGAGAAGGTGATGGACTTTGCTCAGACTATGTACGGTGTTAAAGCTCAAGACATGTACACTAAGACACAAGAGTTTATGTATGCCTTAGACAAACAAGTACGTATTAAATACGGTAAGACTTACTCTGATTTTTTAGAAGACCCTGACTTATATAAGACAATGAAGGGTGACACCTATGCAGAGATACAAACTATAGCTGTAGAAGATGCACTACGTAATGTATATGCTAAACCCTTTGGTAAGAACCCTAAAGGGTTGCTTAGCTTCGGTGCTAAAGTTATAGAAGATATGCGTAAGTATCCTGTAGTGGGTGCAATGATTCCTTTTGGACAATTCTTTAATAACACACTAGGTCATATGTTTGATCATACAGGCATCAGTCTTGTACATAAGTATGCGGCAGGTACTACTCGTGACCCGTTAGATCTTCTCACTAAGTCAGCCATAGGTTTGTCTCTTATAGGTGTAACAACGGCTCGTGAATATGATAATATGGAAGAAGGTTTAGCTTGGTTTGAAGAACGTAGGGATGATGGTTCTATACGTAACCGTATGTATGACTTCCCTTTTAGTTTCTACAAAGCAATGGGTCGTATGGGCGCACACTTTTACAGAGATAAAGAAGTACCTGAGGATTTAGTAAAAGAGTTAGTAACACTATTCGGGCCGGGACAACTTACAAGACAACTAGGTGATTCAGCTAAGATATCTTTTGACTTATTAGTAGATGCATCGTCAGGAGAAGACCGTGCAGTTAGAGATGCACTAGGTAAGTTAGTACAAGACACAGCTTCTATGTATCTTAGTGGTTACAGTCGTCCGTTTGACCCTGTGAACACAGCTATAGCTTTAGGTAGAGGTGAAAACTTTGTAGCAGTAGATCGTAACCAAGGTTCTAAATGGTTGAATAACTCTACAAGATACGTTGATCAGATATACACTGCCCTTAGTGGTGCAGAGTTATCGCCTGAGAAGTTTAACGCACTTACTGATGCTAGAGGTACAGCACCTATAGGACGTATCTTTGGTTATCGTGAGAACCCCGGACAGACTCATATACAAAAGATGTTTAACCAAATAGGTAAACCACAATGGCGTACTGAGATTAAGTCCTTCATACCTGAGACACAGAATCATATTAATAAGATAGTGTTTCAGTTCTTAGAACAACAAGCTGAGTATGCCTTAGCTACACCTGCTTGGAAGAATGGTAATAATAAACAACGTAAGGCTCTCTTAGGTGAGGTGCTTAGGAAAGCTAAGAAACAAACAACAGATATACTTGAGCTTAGCCTAGCACCAGAAGATAGCCGTACTAATAAGTTGTACAAGATAAGCAAGAAGGGTAGCGGCGTAACTAAAGAAGACGTAGACAAAGCGTTAACAAAGTTAGACATAGATGTAGACATAACAGAGCTAGACGAGAATCAACTAGACTTCTTAATGTATTACTTAGAAGCTCAGAAAGACGAAGTTAAAAAGCTTAAGATGTTAGGTACTAGATAAAAGAAAAGGGCGACACAAGCCGCCCCTCTTATTGTTATTTAACTCCGTGCCTCTCAGCACATTGCCTAGCCCAGAGATACATACTCGTGTAGGCCTTTAGGCAGTGATCTCTTTCAGTACTCTCCCATAGATTGTCACGTAGTAACACCTCCATACTCTCCATATGATCTGTCATCACGTTCAGGAATGCTGTTCGTCTTGACTTGATGTGTTCTTGTGCTTCTTGTTCTAGTTTCACAGGCTTTCTCTCTAGGTTACTGCATCTTCTAATGCACTTATTGGTAGGTTATAACAGTTAGACTTTACAGTAAAGTTGTTGCTAGGATCTACATCACCCTTCTTCAAGTAAGTAGCGTCCTTATAGTATGCACTCTTAGGATACACACCTAAGAACCACGCTGTGTGTAGATCTTTATGTACACGTACAAATGCATAGTAGTCACATTTCTGTTTAGTATTAAGTTCAGCTACTGAGCACTCATAGTAACGCTTGGGTGGTACAGTAGTTCGTTTAGTCTTTACATCAACAGTGTAACCATTGTCTAACTTAAGGTCGTAGTCGTATGTATTCTCTTCACTACCACCCATTATAAGACGAGCAACTTCTTCACCTAAGAAGCCAGCGATACTACCCTGACCTCCTGTGATACTATTGTTTAGTCTGCCCATCTCAGTAGCCTTAGCACGAGCTTTATTAACCATGTCTTTGGATACGGTTATCTCTTTCATGCTATAACTAACTCTGCAGATGTATAAGGAATGTGAAAGAATAACTCGCCCTTCTGTATGTATCTGCCCTTAGCCTCAGCTAAACTTTCCTTAGTGAGTAGTGTATCCTTTATACGCCATACTTGCTTCATGTCCTCACGAAAGACATAGAAGTTTAGTACACCATTAACACCTTCATACTTATCTAGTAAGCGTTGCTTACGTTCAGGGATACGGATATCAGCCCAATGTGTAGGCCACTCTTCTTTCCAAGCTACTTTGACTTCAGCCTCGTTGAAGTATGTATATCCATCTTTCTGAGAGACGACATCAACAAAATAGTTTTCTTCGGTATTAACTATAGTATGGCCTTTTGATTTTAGTATCTCTACTAGTGTATCCTTAGCCTTCTTATCGTAGGCCTGATACAATGCACGATTAAACTGTTTTCTTACTGCTGTCACTTAGGTATTCCTTTAGTTCTGTATAGCCCCCAAGGTGAGTGCCATCTGGTTTAAATATTTGTGGTACTGTAGTATAACCTGCTTTCTTTATTAACGCTAGTAACCATTTGCTACTAGGCGATTGTACGTTGTATGTTGTTACCTGACTTCCTGCAACACCTCGTAGTAATTGTAATGAGGCATCACAGAAGTTACATTCGTTTCTAGTTATTACTATCCACATTAAACGAGATCTACAATCTCGCAGCTGTCACCACTACATGCTAGTGTCTGACTTCCTGCTGTGTTGTCTTCTTGTTCATACTCAGATAGCTTATCCCAATCAATACTATCAGGCATCTTATCTAAAAGTATATGATAGTCTGTAGCTAAACAAT
>ERZ1039804.1953-NODE-1953-length-10901-cov-7.931864_pt1 | contig 10901 bp, 10 predicted proteins | sample MGYA00383089_ERZ1039804 | MGnify/ENA primary metagenome ERZ1039804 (study PRJEB29581, sample SAMEA5548359) | metagenome | biome: marine; feature: coastal; material: water | depth 1 m | study: Short-term variability in the microbial, nano- and picoplankton...
AATGCCTGAAAGCGGTCTGTGATTCCGAATCTCCGGATATTGTCCTGATGGGCAAGCAGGCAATTGATGGCGACAATAACCAGACAGGCCAGATGTTGGCGGCTCTGTTGGGCTGTGGCCAGGCAACCTTTGCCTCAGAGTTAATTGTCGAGGGCGACAAGATTAAGGTTACCCGTGAGGTCGATGGTGGTTTACAGACTCTTGGTCTAAACCTTCCTGCGGTTGTCACCTCCGATCTGCGACTTAACGAACCGCGCTATGCGTCGCTGCCAAATATTATGAAAGCCAAGCGCAAGCCATTGGATACCACTACCCCCGCAGATTTGTCTGTAGATATTGCCCCGCGGGTTTCCCTGTTGGGGGTTGAGCTTCCGGCTCAGCGCCAGGCGGGTATTAAGGTGGACGATGTGGCTATGTTGGTGGATAAACTGAAAAATGAAGCGAAGGTGATCTGATGAGTATTTTAATTATCGCGGAGCACGACAACAGCAGCCTTAAGCCTGCAACATTAAATTCGGTCACCGCCGCTCAGGAAATTGGTGGCGATATAGATATTCTTGTTGCCGGCAGTGATTGTCAGGCAGCTGCAGAGCAGGCGGCTCAGGTTGCCGGTATCAACAAGGTACTGGTTGCTGACAATGCAGCCTATAACAATGCGCTGGCCGAGAACGTTGCGCCATTAATTGCCGAGGTGGGTGCCGCTTATAGCCATATTTTGGCTACGGCCACGACTACCGCCAAGAATATTATGCCCAGGGCTGCAGCGCTGCTGGATGTCCAGGCTATCTCTGAAATCAGCGCTGTTGTCAGTGCCGATACCTTTAAACGGCCTATTTATGCGGGTAATGTGATCGCCACCGTGCAGAGCAGTGATGCAATTAAGCTTCTTACAGTGCGTGGAACGGCATTTGATGGTGCCGCAGCAGAGGGCGGTTCTGCTGCTATTGAGGTGGTTGGTTCCAGTCACAGTGCCGGTGTTTCCGAATTTGTTGGTGAGGAGGTGGCTGCCTCTGATCGTCCGGAGTTAACTGCGGCGAAAATTGTTATCTCTGGTGGCCGCGGTATGGCCAATGGCGACAACTTCGATATGCTCTACAGCCTTGCTGATAAACTTGGAGCTGCAGTTGGCGCCTCCAGGGCGGCGGTGGATGCGGGCTTTGTACCCAATGATATGCAAGTTGGCCAGACCGGTAAGATTGTTGCCCCAGATCTCTATGTCGCTGTGGGTATCTCCGGCGCTATTCAGCATTTGGCGGGAATGAAAGACAGTAAGGTGATTGTGGCCATTAATAAGGATGAGGAGGCGCCGATTTTCTCGGTTGCGGACTATGGTCTGGTTGCTGATCTATTCTCTGCATTACCTGATCTAGATTCTGCAGTTTAACTTCTAAGTAATTGTTATAAATATAAAAAAAGGCTCCTTACGGAGCCTTTTTTATTTGTCTTTTGTTTTTTTATTATCTCGCTTCTTGTCTTTTCCGTGCATTTTAAGCCGCCTCTCTTTGGCTGCACGCTTTTCTTCGTCAGTCATATTTTCCCAGCGCTTGCGCAGTTCTTTGCGTTTTTCCGGTGGCATATCCTTAAACCGTTGGCGAGCCTTGGTAATTCGCTTGCGCTCTTCAGGGCTAAGCTGTTTCCAGCGCTCAGCGCGGTTTTTAAAGCCTTTGCTCTCGGCTCTGCGCAGCAGTTTATGCTGCTGTTGGGGTTTTAACTTATCCCAGCGCTTTTCCATAGGAGCGAGGTTTTCACGGGTTTCCGCAGGCAGCTGCTGCCATTCGATCTTTTCGTGATGGTCGCCGTAGACCGGCAGGGCACTGAGACTCAAGACTCCGGCCAGTAATAATCTTTTAGTGATGGCTTTATTTTTCATCAGTATGATTCCTGTGTTTAGGTTTCTGCACTGGCCAGCCAGTGGTAAAAGTCGAGATCCTCATAGAGCTCCATCAGAGGCTCATCAACTTGAATATTAGTAGCACTGATACTTTCAGGCGGCAAAAATTGCTTCTCGGGGCTCACCAATACAACTATAAGCGCAACTGAGGCTAATGATGTTGCCAATGCAGGCCAGATGAAGCTTTTTTTACTCTGGCGTGACTGGGAAAGGGCGCTGTTACGTGCCTGGGCCAGTTGAAATAGATCCTTATTGGTGCTGTTGTCTTCAAGTTGGCGAAGATCACCACGCAGTCTGTTTTCAGTTTTATCATTCATGCCAGTAAGCCTCCAGTGAATCGCGTAGCCTGTGCAGTGCGCGCGAATAGTGGGTTTTTACGCTGCCTTCAGTGCAGCCCATAGTCTCTGCGGTTATGGCTGTGCTCATACCATCCCAGCAGCGCAGCATAAAGGCTTCACGCTGGCGACGGGGCAGCTGTTTAACCGCTGCGCTTAACTCTTTTATCTGCTGTTCGCGGACAAATAGCTGGTCCGGTGTGTCGGAATTTCGCCCCACGGCGCGATCTATCAGGTCAGTACCGGTAGTGTCCGTATTCATTCCCCAGCTGGCCAGGCTGATAAGCCTATTCCTAACCGCATTGCGACGATAGTAGTCGGTAATTTTGCTGTTGAGGATGCGGTAAAACAGTGGGCGCCATTCCGCGGGGTGCTTTTCTGAATACTTTTCTACCAGTTTGTACATCGTATCCTGAACTATATCCAGTGCATCATCGCGGCTGCTGGTTGCCATCTGCGCCATATGAAAAGCACGCCGCTCAATACTTTCAAGGAATTGATCCATAGTTTTTGTATCGCCCATGCTTTTCATATTGCCAGTGCTATCCGATGCATCAATAGCTGGACTCGGCATGCTTTTTTGGCTCATAGAAGTTAGGCCTTTAACTTTTTTGTCGGCTGGCTGGGGCAATATGGCTATTATACTGTAGCTAGCGATAGTCATCGTCCAGGGCTTCATCCAGTAGAAGCATTATGCCAAGCCATTCAAGATAATCACTATCATGGCGGCTATGGTTTTGATAGGGGCTGTAATGGGGGCTATGATGGCGGTTATGGTGTCGATGCTTTATCCCATGCCTGTTATAAAAATTGTGTAGTGAATAGTGATTGTGGTGATATTTGCGGTGAGCATAATACCTGCGTGCTTTCCATTTACTGTAGTTATGGCCGTTGTAGTGACGGTATTTTTCAATCCGGTGGCGCTTCTGGTGAATTCTTTTCTTATGCTGACGTCGCTCTGACCTCAACTCATCAATAGCTCGATCATGCTTTTGGTATTTGTGCTCGCTGAATTTTTTATGCTTGTGGGAGCTGTCAGAATCTGCCAGCGCTACAGTGGGGAAGGTCAGTAGTCCCAGACTTAGGGTTAATGCAATCAGTGCCTGTTTCATAACTATCTCCGTTTGTTACCTTCTGTCGTGTTTTGTCGGCTTTTTCAAAACCTCGAGATATAGAACGGCAACTGTGGAGATTGGTTGACTAATAAAGTGGGCTTATAAAGTGGTCTTAAAAAAACAAACCTCAATTATCCCAAGTCAGCCCAAATAGGGCAGTGATCTGAAGGCTTTTCAAAACCCCTGGCTTGGATATCGATACCGCTGCCGCTAAGCAATTTTATGGCGGCAGGGCTGGCGAGTATTAGGTCAATACGCAGTCCACGCTTGGGCTCCTGTTCGAAGCCTCGGCTGCGATAATCGTACCAGCTGTAGCTGTTATCTTCGCCGTTCATATGCCTGAAGCTATCTTGCAGGCCCCATTCTTTAAGGTTTTCCAACCATTGACGCTCTTCGGGCAGGAAGGCGCATTTGCCGGTTTTAATCCAGCGCTTGACATTCTCGGGCTTTATACCCACATCTATATCTTCCGGGGCGACATTCATGTCACCCATCACCAGCACCATATCCTCAGCACTAAAGTTACCTTGCAGATATCCCAGCAGATCGGCATAGAATTTCTGTTTAGCGGGAAACTTGGTGGGATGGGCGCGGCTCTCGCCCTGGGGGAAATAGCCATTAATAATATGCAGAGTTTGGCCGTTAATATTGTATTGGCCGTGGATCATTCGTCGTTGGGCATCATCATTATCTGAGGCATAGCCTCGAGTTACAGAGACCGGATCAACCTTGCTAAGCAGGGCAACGCCGTAGTGACCTTTTTGGCCATGATAGGCAGCCCGATAACCCATAGCGTCGATAGCCTCGCTGGGGAATTCTTCGTCGCTAACCTTGGTTTCCTGGAGGCCGATAATATCGGGCGAGTGCTGGTCGATTACCGCCTGTAGCTGATGCAGGCGCGAACGCAGGCCATTGACGTTGAATGAGATAATACGTACGGACAAGGTTATTTCTCTCCACTCTGGCGCAACACTAAAAGCTGCTTTTTCCTAGATTTTGATGTTATGCGAATCTGGTCCGAGAGGATATAGCCGGCTTCCTGAAGCATAGGATCTGACTCGGCGATACTTTCCTCCGGCTCTTCTTTATCTTTGCCTTCAGCTTCATTCTCGTCATTTTCATCTTCGCTATCGGCGACTTTCTCCTCCTCATCTTTATTTCTGTTAGCCGATTTCCAGGCTTCTCTATCCGCATAGAGTTCCAGGCCCTTAGTTTTGCGGCGCTGGTTTTCCATCAATAGCTGTTGTTCGTCCCACTTTGTCGAGCGCAGGCGGCGCTTTTCAATATTTAGTGAGATGGTTTTATCGGCATCCCAGCTGTCGCTAAATTCAAGTCGGCTAACCAGGTGAACAAAATCTGGGTCTTTGCTGATGCGCTTCTGGTGGGCGCTACTGAGCCGCGGGATATACTGCTTAACCCCAGCAGATGGCTTAAAGGGCACGGCGTGAATGCTGTCCCAGGGCAGGGCATTGTCCTTCTGGCTCTCGCCGACTTCTTCTTTGTCGTAGACCGAGGGGAATTCTATATCTGGCACCACACCGCGATGCTGTGTACTGTCACCCGAGACACGGTAGAACTTGGATATGGTCAGTTTTAGCTGTCCACTGCTTAGGCCGGTAACATCCTGGACTGTACCTTTACCAAAGCTTTGGCTGCCGACAATAATCGCGCGGCCGTAGTCCTGCAACGCACCGGCAAAAATCTCTGAGGCCGAGGCGCTAAGGCGATTAATCATTACCAGAAGAGGGCCATTGTAGACCGCACGAGTGGTGGCGCGCTGGTCCCGAGAGACCTGCTGGTAGGCATTGCGAATTTGCACCACTGGGCCGGCATTAATAAACAGGTCGGTGAGCATAGTGGCTTCATGGAGGGAACCGCCGCCATTATTGCGCAGATCGAGAATAATCCCGTCTACTTGCTCTTCGCGGAGCTCCATTAACAGCTTATAAACGTCCCTAGTGGTGCTTTTATATTCAGGGTCGCGCTTGCGATAGGCTTCGAAATCCATATAAAAGGCGGGGATATCAATAACCCCAAGGCGCATCGCAACACCATCCTGCTCGATATCAATAATTTTGCTCTGCGCGGATTTCTCTTCGAGTTTTACCTTGTCGCGGACTATGGCAATAACCTCGGTGCTGTCAGCAGAGTCGCTGGCACCATCAATTACCTCGAGGCGAACCGTTGAATCCTTGGGGCCGCGAATAAGGTCGACAACATCATCGAGTCGCCAGCCAATCACATCCACTAGCTCTTTGTCGTTCTGGCCAACACTAATAATTTTATCTTCGGCTTTTAAAAGTCCCTGGAGATCTGCGGGACCACCGGGAATAATTCGAGCGACCTTGGTATATTCATCTTCGATAGTCAGCTCGGCGCCAATACCCTCCAGTGAGAGCGACATATTGATTTGAAAATTCTCTGTAGTGCGCGGCGAATAATAGGCAGTGTGCGGGTCGTACAGTGAGGCGAGGGCGTTTACATAGAGTTGAAAGACATCCTGGCTATCGCGCTGCTCCATCTGTTTCTTGCGGTTAGTAAAACGCTTTATTAGCAGTTCCCGCGCTTTTTCAGGCTCTTTATCGTTGAGCAGCAATCTGATCATGGAATCCTTGATGCGCTTGCGCCAGTAATCGCTGCGCTGTTTTTCGCTCTGATGCCAGTCACGCTCCTCACCGTCGAGAACAATGGTCTCATCCACTGTAAAATCAAATTTGTGGTCGCTCTCAAGCAGTGCAATATTTTCCTCATGTTGTTTTATGACCTGCGAGCGCAGCCGATTGAACATGATAAAGCCCGGGCTGACATCGCCGCGGCGGGCGAGGTCATCCAGCCGGGTTTGCCACTGTGAGAATTCGTTGATATCTGTCTGTAAAAAATAGCTCTTTAGCGGGTCGAGCATTTCTATATAGGTTTCGAGATAGCGCTTGGACAGTTCGTCATCTATTTTCTGGCCATGATAGTGGCGAGTGGCGAGGCGATCGAGCACCTCTCTAAACAGTGCGGTCTGTTGTGATTCCTTTTCAATTGGCTCCAGAGATGCCAATGCGCTGTTCGACGCAAAGATGCTGAACGATGTAAATGTGCAGATAATACTTAATAGAAGGGTGAGGATAACGCGCTGCATGGTAAGTTCCTTGTCCGAGTCGCTAAGCATAACAGAAGTGAATTCAACTATTATAGACATCGCAATAGAAGGTTAACTCCACAGCTTTCAAAAGTAGTGGATGCAGCAAATATTAAATGTCCTCTAATCTCAATTAGTGGACATAGGTAGACAGTAGTAAAACAGGCTGTTACAGTGCATGCCAATACATCACTGGTCTAGAGCGTTTGTTAAGAGATAATTCAGCATGACAAAAACATTTGCAGCTACGCCACTCTTTGATGCCCATAAAGCGTTTGTGCGCTTACCTATGGGCATGGCCATGTTCGATGATTACCCGGACTCAAAACAGTTTGTCGAAACAATCTGTGAAACCAATCCGGATGCTCGCCAGGATCTTTTACACACCCAGGCCTTCCTGAAAAGCTACAGCAGAAAATCTGAAGCCACCTATCGTGGTTACCGCAATGAAGTCGAGCGTCTTTTACTCTGGGCATGGACTGTCGCCAATAAGAGCGTTATCCAGTTAAAACGCCCGGATCTGGAGGCTTACTTTGATTTTGTCCACAGTCCAGCGGCGGCCTGGGTCGGCAATTCAGTTCAGGATCGCTTTAAAATAATCGGCGGAGAGTCGCGTCAAAATAAAAATTGGCGGCCATTTGCCGTGAAAATCGCCAAGGAAGATCGCAAAGAAGCCGTCGCTGAGGGCCTGAGCATTGACGTTAGCAGAGACGGGCACCTGTTATCCCATGAGGCAATGAAAATCTGCTATTCGGCGGTTTCCTGTTATTACGACTATCTAACGGATGAAGGCTATGCCTTTGGTAACCCTATACCGGCTATTCGCAAGCAGTCGCCATTTCTTATAAAAGGCGCAACCCAGAAGAATATAAAGCGTCTATCGGATCTGCAGTGGGAATATGTACTCGATTGCGCGGAAAAGGCCGCAGATGAATCAGCTGCCCATGAGCGTACATTGTTTATTATCGCGATGTTAAAAACCCTCTATTTAAGGGTATCGGAGTTATCTGACCGAACCAACTGGCAGCCGGTGTGGAAGCACTTCTGGCGTGATAGCGACGGCAACCAGTGGCTTAAAGTGTTGGGTAAAGGCAATAAAATGCGTGATATTTCGGTGCCAAGCGCCCTTTCACCCTATATAGATCGCTACCAGAAATACCGTGCCTCGATTAGCTCTACCTTTGGTGTTAATTCAACTTTAGTGGCTAAAAACCGCGGCGTTGGCGGTATGACATCCCGCCAGCTGCGCAGAATTGTCCAGGAGGCCTTTGATCTGGCCTATGACAAGATGATTGCTGAGGGTTTTAACGATGAGGCAAAGGCTCTGCGTGAGGCTACAACTCACTGGTTACGGCATACAGGTGCTTCCCAGGATATTGCTACTCGACCCTTAAAGCATATGGCGGATGATTTGGGCCATGCCAGTATGGGTACTACAGATCAGGTCTATATTCAGTCCGATATGAAAGAGCGTGCCAGATCTGGTAAAACTCGCGATGTATAAGCGGCTTTTTTAAGTCCAGCTATATTCAACTTAGTAACAATATCAATAAGTTATTTGCCATTCTTCAGGGAAGTGACAGCAATTCTATTGCTGTAGTTTTCTAGTTGCTTGCCGGTACATTGTTACGTCTCTTTTTCATCCAATTTCCTCATTCTTTGTAAGTCTTCACTATTGCCCTTTGGGGTGCCGCAACTGTCTTTCTTATCCACAATATGTATAAAATTTCTCTATTTATCGATATTTCGAATAATTGTTCAATAATATTTGAATATTAATTCGAATATAAGCTAGACTATGGATTATTAATTGCCCTGAAAGTGCCTAGCTATATAGCCTACAGTCATATCTACAAGGAATAAGAGATGTCGAATAGCGATAAATTATCCCCTCGATCCGAGCCGGTACAGAAGCGGGCGCTTGAGCGCAGGCAGGCAATACTTCAGGTAACCGCCCTGCTGTTGGAGGAAGTCGGCCAGGATGACTTAACAACTATTCTTGTCGCCAAACGCGCAGGTATCTCTGTAGGAACTCTCTACCACTACTTTCCCAATAAGCACGCGATTCTCTACGCGCTGGGCGAGCAGTGGCTTGAGGAGGTTGAGAGTGCACTTAATGAGCTTGAGGCTTTTAGGGTTGAATCCCTAAGCCTAAAGCGCTTTGTGGATATGAGCGTAGAGCGTATTTACGCTGCCTATACCGCGCAGAAAGGGCTTCTGCCCCTGGTCAGGGCAATGTATGGCGTGCCACAGCTTAAGGAGCTGGATAATGTCTATAACCAGCTAATTATTAGCGCTATGGCACGACTGTTTGAGCGCTTGGAGGTTGCTGAGCGCCCTGCTGAGCTGGCAAGGCTTGGGCGTGCATACCATGAGGTGAGTCATGCAATGCTATTGCTGGTGGTTAATCAGGGCAAAGCAGATAGGCTTAAAACATTAAATGATCTTAAATATCTGACTCTATGCTTGCTTGAGCGAGCAAAAAGCCAGTTTTAAAGCTGTTCCATGAGTCATACATAGGATTAGATAAGACATGTATCCCATTGATATTATTGAGTAATGGCTCTTATTTTTTCTATCGATTCTGGGTTCTCATAGTGACAAACTCTTCTGCTGCAGAGGGATGAATACCCACGGTGGCATCGAAATGGGCTTTGGTAGCGCCAGCCTTTAGGGCTATACCAAGCCCCTGGATAATCTCAGCTGCATGCTCACCCACCATATGGCAGCCAACTACTCTATCAGTCTGGGTATCAACCACCAGCTTCATGGTGATTCGATCAGCACCGCCGCCCAAGGTTTGCAGCATGGGTTTAAAGTCGGATGTAAATACGGCGATATCCTCATACTCCGCCCTTGCCTGCTCTTCACTAAGCCCTACGGTACCCAATTCAGGCTGACAGAAGACTGCAGTTGGAATATCGCTGTAGTCTATGTTGGCGCTGCCATCACCAAACAGATGATCGACAAGCACCATAGCTTCCTGGATTGCCACAGGTGTCAGCTGGACTCGGTCGATTACGTCTCCCAGGGCATAAATACTGGGTTCAGCCGTGCAAAAGTTATCATCAACCACAATCGAGCCATTATCACGTAGTACTACTGCGGTATTTTCAAGCCCGAGATTGATGGTATTCGCCTGACGACCTGTTGCGTAGAGCACCAGACCGCTTTCTAGTGCTGTCAAATCCTGTAAGACCACTGAAAGACCATCGTCGGATTTTATAATCTCGTTGATCTGCGTATTCAGGTGAATATTCACGCCCTTGGCGATCATACCCGCGGTCACCTTATCGCTCATCTCGCGATCAAAAGATTTGAGTAGATTGGAGCCGCGGTAAATCAGGTGAGTCTCAACCCCCAGGCCATTTAAGATACCGGCAAACTCAACGGCGATATAGCCACCGCCAACGACGACGGCAGTTTTAGGCAGCTGATCAAGGGAGAACATCTCATTGGAACTAAGGGCATGCTGACTACCGGGAAACTCGGGAATATAGGGCCAGCCGCCGGTGGTTATAAGAATGGCTTTAGCGGTGTAGATCTTGCCGTTAACTATAACTCTATGTGGCCCGGCAACAGTGGCGCGACCATCAAACAGATCAGCCCCACTATTGTCGATTAAACTATTATAGATGCCGTTAAGGCGTTCTATCTCCGTGGTTTTATTATCCCGCAAGGTCGGCCAATCAAAACCGGGCTGCTCTGGCAGAGACCAGCCAAATCCCTTGCTGGCATGGAAAAGCTCAGGAAATTGCGAGGCATAGACGAAGAGTTTTTTCGGCACACAGCCAACATTCACGCAGGTGCCACCGAGATAGCGTTCCTCTGCCACTGCCACCTTTTTGCCTTTGGCTGCGGCCATTCGCGCAGCGCGGACACCGCCAGAGCCGGCGCCAATAACAAAAAGATCGTAATCAAATTTGCCCGTCATCTATCCTAATCCTTGATATTAAACCAGTTGAGCTTGTTATGCAGACTGACTACATGGCCAACAATAATAAGGGTTGGCGCTTTGGCACCAGACTCACGAACTATTGCCGGCAGTGTATCCAGGTCACCTATAAACACCCGCTGGTTATCAGTTGTGCCCTTCTCTACCAGAGCCACAGGCGTATCTGCGGCAAGCCCGTGATCTTTAAGATGCTGGCAGATGGTTTCCATGCCGCTTAACCCCATATAAAACACCAGGGTTTGATTGGGCTGGACTAATTCCGGCCAGTTTAAATCCATTTTCCCGGAGCGCAGATGGCCGGCAATAAAGCGCACTGACTGGGCATGATCGCGGTGGGTTAACGGAATTCCGGCATAACTTGCACAACCGGAGGCGGCGGTAATACCTGGCACCACCTGAAAGGGAATATTGTGTTCGGCAAGAGTTTCAATCTCTTCGCCGCCGCGTCCAAAGATAAATGGATCGCCGCCTTTAAGGC
>ERZ1039804.1960-NODE-1960-length-10875-cov-12.525601_pt1 | contig 10875 bp, 20 predicted proteins | sample MGYA00383089_ERZ1039804 | MGnify/ENA primary metagenome ERZ1039804 (study PRJEB29581, sample SAMEA5548359) | metagenome | biome: marine; feature: coastal; material: water | depth 1 m | study: Short-term variability in the microbial, nano- and picoplankton...
GTTAATAGTAATACTAAATACAAGTTTTTAACAAAACTACAAACGAAAAAAACTTTTATTGGCTATGTGAAGATTTTGAAGGATTTAAAACGTGATGAAATAGATGTTGTTTTAAGTGATTTAAAGGATTCGATAAAAGAAAAAAACAATACATATTTTGACTATGGCAAAGCAGAAACCAAAGACTATGAAAATGCCGTATGTGTTGATTTAAATAGTGCATATTTACAAGCGTTATATAATTTAACATTGATAACAAAAGATACAAAAGACTGGATTGAAAACTACCTTACAAAAACCGAAAGGTTAGTTTGCGTTGGTATGTTGGCAAAACAAAAGGAGATATTAATTTTTAACAATAATGAGATTATTGAGGAGAAAAAAGAAGATGCAAAAAATCGTTTTATTTTCAATGCCGTTATCCAGGAAGTTGCAAGTGTTATGAATAAGGTAAGCTCTGACCATGTAAATGATTTTATTGCGTATTGGGTGGATGGTATATATTTAAAAAATGAATGGATTGCCTTTGACATTGCAGACCAATTTGAAAAAGCCGGTTTTCCATGTAAAATTGAATACCTGGATGATTTTAAAGCAAAAATGACTTATTCACACATGACTTATCAATATGTAAAGGAGGGTAAGTTTAAAAAGCTAGATATACCAATTAGAGCCGTACACGATTCCAGGAAAAAAGGTATTATTTCAGTAATAAACTCTAAAAGATTACAAAAAAGATTGCCAAAAATTGATGAAAATGATCTTACAAAACGCAAATATTCACAAGGAATAATCGACTTAAATTAAGTTTTCAAAGATGTTAATTTTACTGTAAACATCTATTGATCTTTTAATAATTTCCTTTTGGCTTATCTTATTTTGGTAGGATAATTCTTTAATTTTATCGTATGTTTTTTTATCAATTCCTATTGAATATTTTCCTTTGTGTCTTTTTTGATTTTTGTGTAACTCCATATATATCATTGTTTTTTGTGCAAAGTTATAATTTTATAATTTTATAACTCAATAATTTTGCCTTTCTTATTTAGATTGATTTTAGATAGTCACTAACTTTGCGTATTTTTGCGTTTAATGAATAAAAAGGTCTTAATAGGATTAGGTCTAGCATTAGTTGGAATTGAATATCGAAGATTTTCTAGTTTAATGGATTCGGTAAGTGCATCGACTAGGAATTTTCAATTATCAATGCAAGGTGGTAAAATAGTTGTTAAATTTCAATTAGAAGTTACTAATAATTCAAGCAAAGACATCGATGTTAAAAATATAAGTGGTGAGGTTTTTGTTGGTGATAAATTTTTAGCATCATATAGAACAACGGCACAACAAGTTGTTAATGCAAATTCAAGAAACACATTGCCAGTTACGGCAATTTTAAGTGATTCTGATCTTGCAGAAAGTTTAGCAAGTTTTAATCTTCAAACATCTACTATAACATTAAAAACAAATGCAACTATTGGTTTTAAGGTTTTAGGATTAATTGAAATGCCAATTAAAATAAAAGATGAAACAAGCGTTGAGGCATCAAGCACAATAAGAGATTTACAAACCTATTTAAAAAAGTGGGTTGATTTATTTAAAGTACCGGCAACCGGATGAGATTAGGTAAACACATACAACCAGGTCAAACCATAACCGTTAAAAAGCGTGGAAAAAATAGTGATATAATAAACGCCATTCATGGATATATGCCCTATGCAATAGGTCAATCAAAAAAACGTGCATCGTTATTTAAGGGTAAGGATAAAAAAGAAACTTGTAAAAATATATGGAATTTTCTAAAAGATAATATTACATATTTAGAGGATTCCGTTTATTTCCAGGATATTAAATTGCCCAATAGATTAATAAAAGAAAAAAAAGGTGACTGCAAATCTTATTCAATGTTTACGGCTAGTATCCTGGAGTGTTTAGGTATACCATACAAATTTGCTTATACTAGCTATACGGATGAAAAAACGCCAAGCCATGTTTATGTACAAACGGATGATGGTATTATAATAGATGCCGTTTGGAATAAATTTAATAGTGAAAAACCTTATACTTATAAATATTTAAAAAAATGAGTAAAAAGAAAAAATTTGAATTAACGGATGAACAAATGAATTTTATCACCATTGGTGCTATTGGTGTTGGTATTTTTGCTATATACAAATTATTTAATAAAGTAGGTGATAGCGTAAAAAATGTTTTTGGTGACTATTCAGATGAAAAAGAATTGGTTGAAAATATTGAAAAAGAACAAAAAATTTATGAGGATAATGGTTTAAAATTAACCTATCCTTTATTTCAATATAAAAGTGATGCAGAAATATTAAAAAGTGCTATGGCAATACCAGGCACAAAAGAAGATGTTATCTACAATGTATTTTCAAAAATGAAAAATGATTTAGATATATCTGAATTAATAAAACAATATGGCACACACTTATATGCTATTTCACCAATTAATTATAGATACCTGGATTTAAGTGGGTGGATCAACGAAGAATTAACAACAAGCGAAATTGAAAAACTAAATAAAATTTTAGCAAATAATAACATAACTTTTAAATTTTAAAAAATGGAAATAAGAGCATTAACCGGTTTTAATACACAAACCAGACAACAATACGGCAGACAATACACACCATTAAACGGTACATTAACGGCATTAGGTAGTCCAAGTGTAGGCATATTGCCTAAAGAGGTAGATTTTGGTGTAAATACACAAATAAAGTTGCCTTCATACATACCACAACAAAAAATTGAAATGCTTGATCCACAAACTGGCAAAAAAAAGTGGTTTACGGTTGATAATATTAACGCTTTAACTAGCTTAATTCAACAAGGATTTAAAATATTTGGTGATTTAAAAGGTGGTAGAGGTGAAAGAGTAGTGGTAGTAAAACAAAGCAAAAGTGATATACAACCCCCAAAACAAGCCGGTATGCAAGTAGTTAGCGTATTAGGTGGTTTGGTTGGTGCATATTTATTATTTAGTTTATTAATGTCAAAAAAATAAAAGATGAACGAACAACAAGCAATTAATGGTTGGTTTAGAAAAAAATCCAAACAATTAGGTAACTGGATACGTGAAGAGGTTAAAGATGCAACCGGTCTAGATTTAAGAACTGGTACAATGGCAATACCTAGAGTTGCATTTTTAGGTTTAGTTAGGATTAATGCGTTAGGAATGGCAGATTTTTTTAATGCTCCTAATAGTGGAAAATTAACGGCAACACAACAAGCAGAGGCACAAAAAGTAGTTGATAAATTATTTGATAAGTGGCGAAATGATTTTGGTGGGAATAGAACAAAATTAAGAAATGTCATTACTAAAGGTGCAAAGGAAAAGGCATTGGGAATAAACCTGCCTTTATTAAAAAACATAAAATTTGTAAAAAAATTAAAGGAAATGGGATTGGGTGGTTTTGGAAATGTAAAATATACATACAAGCAACCAATTGGAATAGGTGCATTAACATTATCGGCTATTGCAACGGCTTGTGGTAATGCATTGCCAATTATTAAAGCGTTTTCAGCATTATTTGTATTGATTATTTCCATTGTAGGTGTTGTTAAAGGTAATAAACTAACAAGTGACCAGGATGATGATTTTCCTTTTAATCCGGTTGTAGATGATGGTGATGATGGTGAAGATGATGATGGGTTTGGGTTTAACTTACAAACTGCCGGTTATGGGTTATTAGGTGTTGGGGTTTTGGCTATGTTATTATTAGGAGATAAAAATAAAAAGAAAAAATAAAATTATTTATTTATAATCAATCTAAATAAATTATATAAATTTGTAAAAATTATTATTAAGAAAAATGAAAGTAGTAAAAAATATCTTTAAAAAGGATACACTTGTTGAAATTGCCGGAATTACTGCCGGTACATTAACTGCTGATGTTGTTAATACACAAGTTACACCAAGAATTTTAAAGTCGGCACAAGCACAAAAATTTGCTCCGGCTATTCCTTTAGCAACTGGATTAGTTTTAAGTGGATCTGGAAAAAAGTTTCTAAAAACGACCGGTTATGGAATGATTGCAAACGCAATGAGTTCACTAGCTAAAACATATCTACCACAAACGGTTAAAAGTACCGTTGGAATTGATGGAATTGGTCAAGTGCTAATGAGTGGCGTTGATACTCCTTTGATGGGTACAATGGATTCAGATAGTGGATTTGATTATTCTGCACAACCAGGTGGAGAAATGGATTACTAAAAAATAAATTTAAATATTAATTAATAAATATAAAAATGAATAGTATAGTAGCAGAAAAGAGGTACATATCCAATAAATTGGGTGTGCCGTATGAGAGTTTATCTCAATCGTATCTTCGTGCAGAAACTTCCGTTGGTACACAAAGTGTAGTTGATTTTACGTTGCAAACTAATAAGGTTTTAGCACCGGTAATTTCAGAACGTTTGCTTGATCTTAACGATGAATTTGTGATTACACATTTTACGGTTGGTATCAAGAATGTACTTGATGCAACCAATGAAACGCAACAATTAAAAGCAAATGTAGAAACTTATGATAGTGTAAACTTTGGAACGAATTATACTCGTTTTGAGCAAATACCTATCGCGTGTATTTACAATGGAGATTTGTCATTTACGATTGATAGAAAAGAATTTGTGCCAAATTTCCCAGTTAGAGCATTTTACAGAGTGCCGGATGGTTTAGATGTTGATACTGGACATGATGCTACAATTCCTTCTCAATCTGGTTCAACTTCAGCATATAGAAGATTGGCAGAAACTGAAACATCACTTTTTGGCTTTTATCCTAGTGAGCCAACAAAAATCGATGGTAGACAAACAATTGATTTATCTATTAATTTAGGTGCAAATGTAGACATGACTCCTCCAACTGGAACGAATTATGTTGTATTTGAGGCAAGAGGTTATTTAATTACTAACGCAAACGACTAATAATAAGAACATGAATAGTATAGTTAAAGAAAAAAGATATATAAGTGAACGATTAGGTATTCCATACGAAAACCTTTCTCAATCGTATCTTCGTGCAGAAACCGAAATGATTACGACAAGTAAAGTTGATTTTACTTTGCAACGTAATAAGGCAACTGCCACAACCGTTACGGAGCGTTTGCTAGATTTGAACGATGAGTTTGTTATCACACACTTTTTTGTAGGATTAAAAGCATTTACAGGTGAAGCCGGAGTTATAGGTGCTGGTGAAGATTTAGAACATTTAAGAAGTGTTGTAAATACATACGAAAGTCCAGCAATATATGATAGTGGCAATGCCGGTGCAATTTATAACTCAAACTTAAATTTCACCATTGATAGAACGGAATTTATACCGGAATATCCAGTTAGAGCCTTTAGAAGAGTACCTTTCCAACAAATATCCGAAGATAATGCAACATTTTTTGTTAAGGCAAAAAATGGATTCACCAATGGTTTATATGGCTTTGCAAATAGTGAGCCAACCTTAATAAACGGTAGACAAACATTAGATTTATCAATTGATTTTGATTCATCGGTTGCCGTTAATGGTTCTGGTACTGGTATTAAAGTTTATTCAGTATTTGAGGCAAGAGGATATCTAGTAGTAAACGCAAAATAATTTTTTCGTTATTGAATTTAATTTAAAATTTGCCTTGCATTAATTTGCAAGGCTTTTTTTTTATCTTATTAAATTAACTAAATTTGTAAAAAATAATATATTAAAATGAATAATATCATAGTAAAGCAATCACAACTTGTAACGGCAACTTTAAACGGCACACCAACCGTTAATCGAAGATACAAATTCGATGACATTCCAAACCTTTCAAGAAACAACATCATTCTTTATGGAATTGAGGCATATAGTGCAGATCAGTTAGTATCTACCGATGATGGTAGTGATGTTATTGCCGGTGCAGATTCTTTAGGAGTAACGGTAACATTAAAAGACAACCAAAACAATGAATTTATCTATCAAATGCCTTATTACAACTTAATAAGATCAAACAATGGTGGATTCGTTATTTTGTTAGAGCCAAAAATTATTAACTTAACGGATTGCTATGTTCAAATTAACAACGTGTTAGGTTTGGCAGATGGTGACAAAGCAGTATTTAACTTTTATTACGATTTCGTTTAATTATGCCAGTTATTAGTAAGATAGAACAATATTTTACTGAAACCGGAAAAATTAAACCATATGCAAATAAAGTAGCAGATTATTGCGAAGTTATTAGTATAGTTATTCCGGTTGGTGGTCTACAAACTATTTTTTTACCACAAAATAGTCAATTGGACAATTCAACCTTACAAGCAATTGAGGTTGTCAGTAGTTCAGAGCAGTTTTATGGTAATTTACCGGATGGTACAACTAGAGAAAATTTAGACTTAATTGATTTTCCTAAATTTGGCTTTACTTTGAGTATTGATGCAGAGGAAATTGCAAAAACTCCATTTACATCTATGAATAGACCTACACAAGGTGGAAAATTTTACTTTTTAAATAGTGTACCAGGTAGACATAGAATTGGTGATAGCTTTATAACGCAAGTTGGTACCGGATCATTTAATGGTAAGATAATAACAATGCGTTTTTGGTACGATAAAGATTAAAAAATATGAATTTAACGAATATCAAATATTTATATGAATTAATGGATAAAGAAGGTTTTACCTACTTTACTATTTACGATTCAAAAGGTTCTCCAATGCGTGACCAATGCAATGGTGAATATAGTGTCCAGGATGCAAAAGAAGATTTGAGCCAATTTTTGGAATACAATAGTGGTGTTTTTCGTGTAGAGTTTCGAAGAACAAAACAAAACGTACCAAGTACAAAGAACTATTCATTCACTATTGATAACATGAAAACGGATAATGAAGATACTATACAAGGTATTGGAAACTATGATGGTGGTGGTGTTGATTACATGGGTGTTATTCGTGATAAGGATGCTAAAATTGATAAGCTACAAAGTGAAATGTTTGCTAATATGATTAGTGGAATGAATAAACATCATGAATTACAAATGGAGATGTTACGCAAAGAAATGAAGAGTGCAGATGGCAATAATGATGCTCTTATGCAAACGGCTATTCAAACATTGAGTGGAATGTTCGGTGGATCAAACATTGGTGTAAGTGGTATTGAAACTTTGGATACACCAACAAAAACAATAAAAACAAACAATAATTCAAACATGGTAGATGATAATAAAAAAGCAATTAATAAAGCAGTTGTAAGATTAATTGAGGGAGATGAAAATTTTGCAGAACATATAACAAAACTTGCTGAATTGTGTGATGAAAATCCTTTGATTTATAAGATGGCAATTGCGAAACTAAATTCAATATAATGAATAATAAAAATATATTTATAGGTTTAATGGTTGCCGGTGGTGGTCTTGTTGCATATGCTTTGTGGAAAAAGAAACAAAAGCAAAAACAAAAGGGTATAGTTTGGAATCCTGGTGATGATCCTTTGAAAGCAGTTGTAACATCTAGTGATCCAAACGAAATAGTATTAACTAGAGATGAATTAGGAATGCCTAAATTAACTGAAAAACAAATTTTAGCACAATACGGAATTAATACATAAAAAATTATGGCAGAAAAGAAAAAAGATAATAACCTTTTATACCTTTTGTTAGGTTTAGGGGTTGTGGGTGGTTTATATTTCTTTACTAAAAAGAAAGATGAAACCGTTGAAAAAGAAGAAAAACCAACTAGTGATGTTGGCAACGGTAAAAACGATAAACCGGAAATTAAAAGAGATGATTTAGGACAACCAAAAGTTCTTCCAGGTAAATTTGGATATGATCCGGATATGTTTAAAAGAGATAGGGATATTATTTTTGATACTGGAACATTACCAAAGGGAGTTGATATAGTAAATACTGGTGTTGTTCAACCAAAAGAACCAACTTTTGATTTTGTGACAACAAGTGCATCAAGTGGCAAAAAATCTTCACCTATTGTTGAAACCGTAAACTTTACCGTTTAAATTATGAGTGGAGGAGCATGGGCAATACCTTATAATAATCCAATGGCGATTATACAACCGGTTCCGGATAAGTGGCAAGGGTTGGTAGGTGATGATAGGGGTAGACTTAAATTTTCATCGATGCCTTTTGGTGTTCGTGCCGGTGTTATTAATCTTTACAATGGTTATTTCAAAAAAGGTAATAATACATTAAAAGGAATTTTTGAAGTATATGCACCAAGTGGACATGGTGGTAATAATCCTTTAGTTTATGCTACTACGGTAGGTAAAAAAATAGGGGTTGATATTAATAAGAAACTTGATTTTTGGTCATATGGCAAAGCATTATCAAGGGCAATAATCCAGGTAGAAACCGGCAAAGACATTTCAGATTCAGACTTTGAGAAAGGGTGGCAAAAGGGTTATTTTGCTATAACCGGATCAATGGATGGTGGGGAATTGCCTGGTGTTACCGTTACTCCAAAAAAAAAGACTAATTTAATCTACTGGGGTTTGGGTGCATTAAGTTTGTTTTATTTATTAGGCTTAAAAAATAAAAAAAATGGAAAGAAACAATAAACAAGGTAATTACTTTTTAGAAAGTATTGCAGATTTTCAAAATATTGAAACGGCAAAAATGATTCAATCAAATTGTCTATCTATAAAATTTATTAATAATGGCAATAAAACGGCTAATGTTAATGGTATTGAATTGGCACAAAATGAAGAGTTAGAAATTCGCCAACAAAGTGGTTTTATTGATAGAACACAATACCAGGTTACTTTTAAAAACGAGGTTGGAAATCCGGATTTAGACATTATTAGAATTTTACCTAAAAATCAAAGTAAGGTCAATGTGGATCAGTAGACAATGGAAGATGCAATTGATTTCCTTAAAACGGTTTTTTATATAAGCATTGGTGCATTAGTTAGAATTATGTATTATGCTAAAAAAAATACGGTTAATAAAAAAATGGTAGCAATTACCTTTACTTTTGCCGTATTTGTTGGCATGATAGTAAACCATGTTTTAATCATCAAAGGTTGGGAGCAATGGAGTGGAATTGCCGTATCAATTTCGGCTTTATTAGGTGAAAGTTTTGTATCTTACTTGCTAACAAACTCAAACAATATATTCCGTACTTTTATAAACTCTATTTTCAAACTTGACAACGACAACAAACTTAAAAAAGAAGATGAGAAGGATTGAAAAAATTGATTCTCATATTGTTGTTAATTGTAGGGTGTACACCACAAAAAAGACTTACTAATTTAGTGTCAAAATATCCTTATTTAATCCAGGATAACGATACTACTATCTACTATCAAACATCTAGTGTTGATACCTCATTTGTTTTTAACAAAACATCAAATTCAGATACATTTTATATCCAGGAAACACAAACCAAAGTTTATAGATATTACGATACTATAAGGGTTGAACAAGATGGAATAAAAGATAGTGTAATAATTAATACACATACGATTGAAATAAAAGAACAAACCGAAAAAGATAAATTAGAACGTAGTATTTTTAATAAGCTCGTTATTATCTTAACTTTTATTGTAGTAATAATGTCCCTATATTTGTTTAGAAACGTATTTAGATAACACAATGGAAGAGCAAATTGAGGATTTTACAGAACAAATTGAGGATGAAAGCCAGGTTGAAATTAATCAACTTGAAAGTGAAATTAATCAATTAGAAAATAGCTTAAAATATCCAATGGCTTTAAAGTCGGCTATTGGTAGTGGTTTATTGGGTTACGTTTTAACGAAACGATTTGTACCAAATAGTGATGTTGCTATTTTAGGCAGTTTGGCGAGTGCTTATTTAGGTTATAACTTTACAAGGGGTAGAGATTTAACAAATGAGCAAAAACATTCAATAAACGAAGAGATACAAGCCAGGAAAAAGCGTTTAAGATCATTAGGTGTTGAAATTAAGGCAGATGAAACCGGTGTTTTGAGTGCAGAAGAAATTGAAAATATGGATTATGCCAAGTACATTTTCGGCAATGATAAATATGGCAATTTTATGGGTGATCCGGCAGTTGGTTTTCATGCTATTGTTTATGGTTTACCAAAGGGTGGTAAATCTATCTGGTCAATGCAATTTGCAGATTACCTAGCCAATCACTTTGGTAATGTGTTATACATTGCTAGTGAGGAAGGTTTTAAGGGTACTATCAAAGATAAGATAGTCGAATGGACAACAAATAGACAAAATTTAAAATTCGGTAACTTTACTGGATACGAAGAAATAAAAGAAAATATAGATGGTTACGATTTTGTGTTTATCGATTCTTTGGACTTTGCTAAAATTAGCGTGGAAGAAATGGAAGAGTTAAAAGCAGAAAACCCAAATACATCGTTTGTAACAATAAAACAAGTAACAAAGGATGGTAAGTTTAGGGGTAGCCAGGAATATGCCCACAATTGCGATATAATTATTGAAATAATTGATGGAGTTGCAAATCAGAAAGGTAGATATAATCCGGAGGCACAAATGTTAGTATTTGAAAAAGAAGAAATTGAGGAATGATGTTTTTAATGTACATATCGTTTTTGTTTTTAATAGTTACCGAAATAATGGATGAGGTGATTAATGGTGATAAACATGATTTAAAAAGTTTATATAGGACATTAACTATTTTTTTTATTGCAGAAATTTTTGGAATTATTGGTGGTGTTATTCATGGTGCATTAATTTACGGTCTAATTAGATTGGCAATTTTTGATTTGATCTTTGCTAAATTATTTAAGGATGATTGGTTTTATTTAGGCACAACATCCAGTTGGGATAAGTTTATTAAGAAAATACCTTTGCCGGTTGTTATTGGTGTAAGGGTTGCGTGTTTAGTTTTAAGCGTATATTTATGTTTAATTTAGTAAATTTGTGAAA
>ERZ1039804.1963-NODE-1963-length-10871-cov-55.002774_pt1 | contig 10871 bp, 26 predicted proteins | sample MGYA00383089_ERZ1039804 | MGnify/ENA primary metagenome ERZ1039804 (study PRJEB29581, sample SAMEA5548359) | metagenome | biome: marine; feature: coastal; material: water | depth 1 m | study: Short-term variability in the microbial, nano- and picoplankton...
TTATCCTACATCGTATATTACTACATCTGGAAGTGCAGTAACGAGGGTTGCAGAAAGTTCAAGTCAAACTGTACCAGATGGTGTTATAGGACAAACAGAGGGGACTTTGTATGCTCAATTAGGAAACATACCTTCCCAAGCGATTGACGATGTTTTTGTTGAATTGTCAGATGGAACGAGTAATAATAGGATTTTATTTTATGCTGATAGTAATGGTTATATAAGAAATCAAATAAAAGCGTCTGGAAGTATATCTTCTTTAATAAACACAAGCGTAACTGTAAGTAGTAATATGAAAATTGCTATCACTTATAAATCTAATGAGGCAAAAGTTTTTATAAATGGGGTTCAATATGGAGGTACTGATACAAGTGTTGTAGTTCCGTCTGTAAATAAGATGAATTTAGAAAACTTTACTGGTACAAGGTCACAATCATCTTCTATTAGGGATTTAAAATTATACAACACCGCATTAACAGACCAAGAACTAATTGCATTAACAAGTTAATTTTCTTTACATAACAAACACAATAAGATAAGATAATTAAAAAAACTATACATAAGAGTAACAAATACACATATTAAACTAACAAGAGTAAATAAATAAATTATGAAAATAGGTAAATACCAATTCGACAGTAGAGAAGCAGCACAAACAAAGATTGATGCTTTAGGAACAGCAACAGATGAAGATGGAAACGAATATCCAACTCACAAGCACACTATTGTACATTTAGGAAACATTGTACTAACTCCAGCAGTAATTGGCGAAGATGGAGAAGTAGAAACAGAAGCAGTATTATCTTCTGATTGGCACGTAGATGTTCTATGGTCTAATTTAGAAGCTGATGAAGATGGTACTATTGACCATCCTTACGGTTGGAAATCTAAAAGTGTTGATATTGATGGAGATGGTGTACACGCTTTCTTTGGATTGAACTATGATGCTTTAAAATTCTAAAATAACAATGAGCAAAAGTATAACCGAAAATACAGAACTCACTTTAGATGTAAAAACATTGGTTATTATTATATCCTTTGTTGTTTCTTTTGTGGGTATGTATTTTGCCTTACAGAAAGATATTGACTTGGCAAAGGAACTCCCAAAACCACAAGTAACGAGAACGGAGTATGACTTAAAAGACCAATTAATAAGGGAAACTATTATGAACACTCAAAAAAAGGTTGAAGATAATAGCAGTAAGTTGGATAAGATAGATGAAAAGCTATATCAAATCATAGATAAAAAATAATATTATGAAGCGTTTTCTTATTATTATTTTACTGATAACATCTACAACTTTGTTTTCTCAAAAATATTCTTTACTTGAAATCAATGCTAAATGGAACGATAAGAATAGCTTAAAGAAAGAAAAGATTGGTGGTGTAAAAGTTAGCTTTGGGTGGTTAGAAGACCAACCAAAAGAAATGCAAAGCAAAATTAGGTCAGTTCCTATTTTAGTACTATTTAAAGATGGTAAACCAATTTACCAATGGATAGCTGGAATTGATTTTAAACTTAAAGTTACAGAACAAGATTTCAAGGAAGTATTTAATAAATTAAATAAATGAAACTGACAAAGAACTTTAGTAAATCAGAATTCGATTGTTCTTGCGGATGTGATATGCCTTTGAGTGTTTTGCATAACGTACAGAAGTTAGCAAACCAATTACAAGTACTACGAAACGTTGTCGGTACGCCAATAAAAATAAATAGTGGATATAGATGTCCAGATTATAACGATAATGTCGTAAAAGGGTCTAAAAAAAGCCAACATAAGTTAGGTAAAGCATCTGATATTGTTATTGCTGATATGACACCGCAAGAAACATTTGAATTAGTTGATCTGTTGATTAACGAAGGAGAGTTGTTGCAAGGTGGTTTGTCTGCATATGCTACATTTACACACTACGATATAAGAAAAACAAAAGCACGTTGGTAATATGGAGATAAACTTAATCTTATTAGTTCCAGATGCTATGATGGTTGGATGGCAATATTACAGACCAGATGATAACTTTAACTATTCAGAAGTAAATATATTTTTATTCTTTGGACAGTTACAAATAAGATGGAATAAAGATGAATAAAATATTAGGATGGTTTACTGGTGGTGTTGTTAAAGAAGTAGGTAATGTTATTGATAAACTATTTACATCTGAAGAAGAGCGTTTAAAAGCCAAGAACGAGGTGTTTAAGGTGCTACAAGAACAACAGTTAGAATTACAGAAACTACAAACAGAAATCGTATTAGCTGAAGCAAATGGTAATTGGTTACAAAGAAGTTGGAGACCTATCCTTATGTTAGCTTTTGGTTTTATAGTTATCTATGTAAAGTTTGTTGCACCATTATTTGGTTTACCTATTCCAGCTTTAGAGAATGAATTCTGGAACTTACTACAATTAGGTATTGGTGGTTATGTAGTTGGTAGAAGTGCTGAAAAGATAGCAGGAAACATTACCTTAAAAAAATAATTAACTTTTTATTTTTTATTTCACATAAAAATATATACCTTTGTAATTTATTAAATAAGTAATATAATTAATATTAAAAATATTATTAAAATAATAATAATAAAAAAAAATAATAAAAATATTATAATAATAAATATAAGACTTAGGAATACTAATCAATAAAAAAAACAAATATACTTAAAAAAAAGTATTGTTTTATATGTATTGTTTTGTATCTTTGAATATGCCTTATAAGAGGAAGAAATATAGTTCATCTTTACATAGTGTAGAATACACAGACACTTACACAGAGAAAATGGATACTGAAGGTTTATCAGTACTTAAATGGAGTATGCTTGATAGTCCAGAGACTTTAGGTAGTGGTAAGATGTTTATGGAAAGTGAACCAGTATTTATATTAGATGAAGTCCTTAAAAAGGAAAGAATCAATGCTTTTGTTATGTTAGGATATGTAAGTAAGACTTACGGAGATAAGTTAGCAATACCATCAAATAGTGGTCATAGAGTTGGTAAAGCTATAAAGATTAGATGTATTAATAAGATAAAGAGGTTTAAGATAATAAAGGGTCTTATTCAATACGGAATAGAAAGAATACAAGTATCAAACGAATTCATATACTTTGATACTGACAACTACCTTAAAGAACCTACATTTTTTTGTTTTTAGTTATTTTGTTTTTCTTAGTTCTGAAAGGAGGGTTTAAAAGCTCTCCTTTTCTTTTGCATTAATTTTAACATTTCTTTAACACTTTTATATTAAATGATTTTGTAGATTTGCATAGAACAAATTAAACAAAACATATTATGGAAGAATCAAATTGTTGTGGAGCTTGTCGTTTATGGGAAACTGACATATGCTCTTATTGTAAAGAACACGCTGAATTTGCCAACATAGAAGAGTGGCAAAGAAAGGAAGAAGCAATGAACTACAAAAACTCTGTTATGGATAAGATAATAGATGTATGGAACTCATTTAAAGTAATTAAGAGATGAGAGATAATAGATACACTCAGCAAGAGGTAGATAGTGCTATAAATAGCTTAACAAGAAGCCTTGATGACTTAAACCTACAGAAAAAGTCTATTAATGAGCAAATAAAAAACATTAAGAACAATATTAAATTCTACGAAGAATTAGATTGTAGTCAACTAAAAGCATTTTAATTATGATTATAAACGAAGCAAGTTGGAATCAACTTAGGAACGATATAGAACATCATCTTAAATTAGATGAGAATATAACTGATGTAGATATAAGATATCAAGTCAAAGAAACAGATGGAATTAAAAATATAATAAGATTTAACGCATTATTAAAATAATTTTTATACCTTTGTAAAAACTAAGAAACATTATGAAAGATTTATTAGACTTTAAGAACCACAGAATAGAAGCTCTACAGAGCAAGTTGTTTGACTTAGAACAAAAGATAGGTATCCTTGAGACCTACATCTTTGAACTAACTGACAAAGATTGCCCAGAAGAGTACAAGAGAATAGTTAAAAACCAATTATTAAAAACAGATTAAATTATGACAATTTTAGAAAAACTACAGAAGATTCAAGTAGAATTAAAGGTTACTAAAAACCAAACAAACGCTTTCGGTAAGTATAAGTACCGTTCAGCAGAAGACATCTTAGAAGCAGTTAAGCCTTTTGAGGACAAGTACAAAGTAGTGTTTAAGATTTCAGACACTTTATCAGAGTTAGCAGGACACGTTTACGTTGATTCAGAAGCTAAGATAATTGACACAGAATCTACAGACAGAGAGAGTTCAATATCTTCAATGGCACAAGCTATTATAGACTTCCAAGCAAAAGGTATGCAAATGCCACAAAGAACTGGTGCAGCATCATCTTACGCAAAGAAGTATGCTTTAGGTAACTTATTACTTATTGATGACAACAAGGATGCAGATGCAACTAACACGCACGGTAAGACACCTCAGACAGCTTCTAAGCCAACTTTAAAGTTAGGTAGCCCAGAATACAATAAGGTAGTTAGTTTTATGGCTAAGGGAGGAGAATACTCTAAAGTTATGCTTAAATACAATATACCATCAGACGTTGAAAAACAATTAAAAAAGTAATATGAACGATATAGAAATGAAGTCAACCAAGAAAGACCATTACAGATTACTACTAAATGGAGTAGATGTTACTGGCGAACAAGAGAGAAGTGTGTTTAGACACATATTACAAACCATTGATAATGGAATAGACAATTAATATTAACAATTAAAATCAATAAAAATTATGAGTTTACAATTAACAGGAACAATTAAATTAATCGGAGAAGTACAAACATTTGACTCTGGATTTAGAAAAGTAGAATTTGTATTAACTACAAATGATGAGAAGTACCCACAAGACGTAAAGTTTGACATCTCACAAGATAAGGTAGATGACTTCTTAAAGTACAATAAGGTAGGTTCTTCTGTAGACGTTTCTTTTAACGTTAGAGGGAACGAATACAAAGACAAGTACTATGTGAACCTTTCTGCTTGGAAAGTCTTTAAAGCTGATGCAAACAAGCCTGCGACTGATATCGGAGTGCCAGTAGATGAGTTAGCTGTGGATGATTTGCCATTCTAAACAGTTAACCTTTAATTCAAGAGGGGTGTTTAACAGCATCCCTTTTTTTTACCACTAAAAACAAAACAAATGACAGAACAAGAACTACGAGAACAGAACGACCACATAATGTATATGCAATCAATAGAGGAAGATTGTGCTATTGATATAAATAAAAAAATAGAACATCCTCCAGTAGCTATTGGATATAAGACAAACAGAGTAACTCTTAAAGATGGTAGTGTAAAGGATTTTCCAACCGCTATTTGTACTTACGGTAACTTCAGCTTTATACAAGCTCCTCCCAAGTCAATGAAGACATTCTTTGTCAGTTTACTAACATCTGCATACGCTTACCCAGAAGGGAAGCATACTGATGGATTAAGCTCTTTTAGAGGTAATAGACATTTCGTACATTTTGATACGGAACAAGGAGAGTGGCACGCACAGAGAGTGTTTAAGCGTATTAAATGGATGAATTTTGCTGAGGATTTGGATTTTTACCATACATTTGCATTAAGGAAAGTAGGACATAAGAGTAGAATAGATTTTATAGACTACTACCTACAGAATATGAAGCAACAAGGTAAGAGTGTTGGATTAGTGGTAATTGATGGTATAGCCGATTTAGTTAGTGATGCTAACAACTTAGAGGAGTCTTCTGCGATTGTTCAGAAAGTAATGTCTTGGACATCAATATACAAATGCCATATCGTAACCGTAATCCACAGTAATAGCGGTAGTGATAAGCCAACTGGACACTTAGGTAGTTTCCTTGAGAAGAAGGCTGAGACTCAAATACAATTACAGAGAGACGAGAATAAGTTAGGAGCAATAACAGTATCCTGCAAGAGAAGTAGAAACACTCCTTTCGAATCGTTTGATTTTAAATTAGACCCTTCTGGTCTTCCTAAGATAATCAATCCAGATGATTTAAATAATTTCTAAACATTTGTCTATAAGTTTTATAGAAAGTTTATAACTATACTTGTTTAATTCTTGCAGGTATAGTTATATTTCTTTTATGAAACAATCAAGAGACTTTAGACCTCGTCTAAAAGGTAATGTTTTAAAAGCATACAACAAACTTACAAGCCAAGAAAACAGAATACTTGTTATTGGCGATTTACACGAACCTTTCTGCTTAGAAGGGTATTTGCGTTTCTGCAAGGAAACATACGCTCAATACAACTGTAACAAGGTTGTCTTCATTGGCGATATTATAGACTCACACTACAGTTCTTATCACGAAACAGATGCTGATGGATTAGGTGGTGGAGACGAACTTGAATTAGCTATCTCAAAACTAAAGAGATGGTACGATGCTTTCCCAGAAGCTGATGTTACATTAGGTAACCACGATAGGATTATTATCCGTAAAGCACAATCATCAAACATACCATCCAAATGGATTAAGAACATTGGAGAGGTCTTAGAAACTCCTAAGTGGAACTTTGTTACTGATGTTTATTATGATGAAGTAAGATACGTTCACGGAGATAAGAGTGGTAAAGCAAGAATGGCTGCTAAGAGAGATATGGTGTCTACTGTATCTGGTCACTATCACACAGATTTTTATTGTGAATGGATGTTCGGTAAAACACGAGCAATCTTCGGTATGGCTGTAGGTTGTGGTATAGACTCTAAGTCTTATGCTATGGGCTATATGCAAGGCGGTAAGAAGGAAGCTATTGGTTGTGGTATCGTAGTTGGTGGTCATACTGCATTTAATGTAAAGATGGAGCTGTAATGGAAGTTTCTAAGTCCAGATTAAAAAGATGTGCTTTAGACGGAGATAACTTCGAGTCTATATTTAGAGATAAGGTAATTTCGTTAGGTCTTAGGTTTGATAAATCTACTAAAGAGGATGATTGGTATAGACATATAGATTGCTATGTTGATGGTTATGGTGTAGACGTAAAAGGTAATAGACATTTAGATACCATATGGCTTGAGTACTCTAATGTAAATGGTAACAAAGGTTGGCTTAGAGGCGAAGCTAAGTATATCGCTATGCACATAAGTGAGCTTAATTGTTTCTCAATATACAATAGGATTGACCTACTTGATTTCGTTAAATTAAATGTAAAAGAAAAGACTACAGATAAAAGAGAATATTTAAAATTTTACACAAGAGAGAGATGGGGAAAGAAAGATTTAGTTGCTAAAGTTAGGTATTCTGATATAAAACACTTAGAACTCAAGAAAGTGTAATTATGACACATACTATAATATCTTCTATGTTCGTGATGCTGCCAAGAAAAACTAAGGCAGATAAGAAGGTGTCTCTCAATATGAATACTTACAGAAACTTACATCACTCTATTAGTGGACAAGCTAAGAAGAAGTACACAGAGGACGTTAGAGAGCAGTTAGAGGGCTTAATCATACAAACACCAGTAGAGATAACTTATAAGGTCTACAAACCCACTAAAAGACGTTTAGATAAGATGAATGTCATTAGTGTGGTTAGTAAGTTCTTACTTGATTCCATAACCGAATATGGTTGCTGGGAAGATGATAATGATATACACGTTAAAACCGAAACCATTCTACCTACGGAACTTGATAGAGAAAACCCAAGAGTAGAAGTAATAATAAAAGAAATATAATGTTAGAAAAATTAGCAGCACATCACTTACTATGGATTAAGATGTTAGTGAATATGGGCTGTAAGACAGAGGATGCTAAAGACCTTGTGCAGGATATGTATCTTAGGCTTCATAGATTAGTTAAAGACCCTAAAAAGATGATGTATGGAGATGATGTCAATAGGTACTACGTCTGGACTACGTTAAGGAATATGTACTTTTCTAAGCTAAAAAGAGATAGAGCAAGTATATTTTATGAGCTATGGGATTCTGATGAGGGAGAGAATAGTGAGTACGATACGAGTGAAGACGAAGCGTTTACTAAAATCACAGAACACATAGATGACATAACTTCTGATTGGACTATTTACGATAAGAAACTGTTTGAACTTTACTTTATCAAAGGGCTTTCTTTAAGAGCTATAGCAAAAGGTTCTAAGATAGGACTTACATCAATACACACATCAATACTAAATTATAAACAAATATTAAGAGATAACCTATCAGAGGATTTGATAGATTACTTTAACCAAGATTTCGATAAGATATGAAAGAAGACAAATACTATTTAGAATTAGAAGAGCAAGGGTTCTACGAAACAGTAGACAGAAGAAGTAAGGATTACCGTGAGTACAAGAAATGGAAAGCAACCTACCTTAAAAAAACGTATAAGGAATTAAAAGAAAGCGTAGCTAATCAGCCAAAAGGATTAGGAGACTCTATTGCTAAGATAACTAAGGCAACTGGTATAGATAAGGTTGTTAAGGCTGTTGCAGGAGAAGACTGTGGTTGTGACGAAAGAAAAAGTAAGTTAAATAAATTATTTACCTACAAAAAACTGGAGTGTATATCTGAAGAGGATTATGCTTACTTAAACAATTTCTTTAGTGGTTCTAAAGGTAAAGTCAATCATCATCAGAAGGTTAGGTTGATAGAGATATACAACTTTGCTTTTAATCAGAATGAGAAGACTACAACAAGTTGTTCTCCTTGCATATCAAGGGTAGTAAAAAACCTTAAAAAGTATTTGGAAGTGTAGAAATAATTCCATAGTTTTGTTGAAACTTAAAATAACAAGATTATGGAAAAAACATATAAACAAAAATTAGCCAGATGCTGGGAACACAACATACATCCAGTTACTGGGTGGGTAAACATAAAGAGAACTGATGAGGATGTTTTAAGAGCTAAGAAAAGAGCTACCTACTTTAACACACAAGAGTTTCTTGAAGAGAGAAAAGAAGATAGAGAACAGCGTAAAGGACTTGGCATATGAAAGTAATATTCGATGCTGATAGTTTAATTTACGCTTCTTGCTTTAAAGGTAAGGATAATCGCTTAGACAAAGATGACATATTCGAGACAGATGTAGATGTCGCTTTTGAGAAGTTTACAGATGGTTTTCAGAGATGTTTATCCTTTTTAGAGGATAAGGTGTCTGTAGATGAGGTTGTGTTCTGTAATGGCTCTATAAACAACTTTAGGAAAAACATAACACCTACCTACAAAGCTAATAGAACTGCAAAGAAACCAGAGATATTAGGTGCTTTACACAACTTAGTGAAGTTTACCTATGATTCTGTATGGGGAGATGGTGTAGAAACTGATGATGTAGTAGCTACATTATGGGCTGAAGAGGTTAAGAAGAATGGTGTTAACAATGTTATCATTATGTCTCTTGACAAGGACTACAAGCAATTCCCTTGCTGGTTCTATGACTACAACTACAAGAACAGAGAGCTTATCAAGATTACAGAAGAAGAAGCACTCAATAACTTCTACTCTCAGATGATTATAGGGGATACTGCTGACAATATAAAGGTATGTAAGGGTTATGGTAAGGCTTATGCCTTAAAGCTCTTTAAAGACTCTAAAAGTGAGTTCTCTTTAATCAGTAAAACATACAGACTATACAATCAAGTGTATGGAGATGAAGCAAGAGCTATGTTCGAACAAGCTAAATCATTACTAAAACTAAGAACAGATTGCTATGACCAAATTATCAGATAGTGAACAGATGATAGTGGATGACTACTTTAGTTACACTATACTTGAGATGCAAGAAGGTATGCCTAAATACATCCTACAAGAGGTTTTAGAGCATTACGAAGAGATGGAAGACTATTTACCTTGTGCAGGAATAAAAAAAGCCTTAGATTGGTACGATACAAACAAGTACGTTAAGGAATTGTATAACATAGATGAACAGATAAACAAAATAGAATAAGAGATGAAAAAATATAATTTAGAGGTAGCTAATATGCTATGTAATTACTTTGCAGAGCTTACTGGATTTGAGTTAAATAGTAGAGGAAGAACACCTAAAGAAAGTTACCTAAGAGCCTTACTTTATAGGGTTTTAAAGGACTTAAACGATATGAATGATAGAGCTATAGCAAGACACTTTACTGAGGTTGTAGGAGATAGAAGAAATAGGTCTTCTGTTTATCACGCATTCAATAAAATGGATATTTACTACACAACCTACGATGAATTTAGAGATTATTACGATGTTTTCTTTAAAGATAAGGTTTTAGAAAGAGAGAGGTTAGAAGCTAAAAAAGATAGGATTGAAGCAGCTAAGAAAGCTAATGAAGAGCGATTAAGAGAGATTACTTTATCTAAGATGGTTTCCTTTTCAGATTCCAAAAGAATTGAGATAAGTAATATGATAGCAGAAGTTCCAGATGACAAGATACAAGAGATACGAGACCTAATACGTTTAAGGATTAAGTCTTGGAGCTGGAAAGCAAAGAATGAATACGAAATAATAGAAATGCAATAAACCAAAAGATATGAGAAGCACACAACCACATTACGATAACGGTAATTCATACGACTTAATTGACGTAATCAACGACTACAATGTAAACTTCTGTAGAGGTAACATCATTAAGTATGTTGTAAGAGCAGGTAAGAAGAAAGATGAGTTACAAGACCTTTTAAAGGCACAAGATTACTTGAATAGAGAGATAGAATTAATAAGAAAAAACAAATAAGAGATGGAAAGATTTGACAACGAATTAGATGAACATTTAAGTAAAGACGATAAGCAATTTGATTGCTTAGAATGTGGTACACCGATAGAGAGGGAGTATGGGTACTGTAGCTGGGACTGTCATAAAGCATCAATGCTTTAAAACAAAAACAAGACACCTTAGTTAACTTATTATGAGCAATTCACAAGAGATTAAACCAACAGATGGAAGGAAAGGGAATAGTAGAAAGAAAT
>ERZ1039804.1969-NODE-1969-length-10861-cov-7.303905_pt1 | contig 10861 bp, 14 predicted proteins | sample MGYA00383089_ERZ1039804 | MGnify/ENA primary metagenome ERZ1039804 (study PRJEB29581, sample SAMEA5548359) | metagenome | biome: marine; feature: coastal; material: water | depth 1 m | study: Short-term variability in the microbial, nano- and picoplankton...
TGAAGTCTTTGTTGTTCCGCTTCCTTGAACTTTGCAATAATTGTGCTTTCTTTCCTCTTACTCTGGTTTTACTGGTTTTGCATATAAAAATGTTACTATTAACATAAAGAACGGTATATAAAATACTCGATCTTTAGTGGAATACTCGATGTTATTCTCTTGGTACACAGCCTTCTCGTAGTTATAATCCCTTGCCCCGAGCACTAACCCGGGATAAGGACCTACAACAACACTCCAATTAACTATTTTTTTCATTCTTTTGTATTTCTAAAATTCGTTCTATTACTACTAAACATTCCGATTGCTTCTGTGGTTTAAACAATACAACATTAGGATAATGTTTTTTGATCCTTTGCTTAAACAACTTCCATCTAAGCGGAAATGCTTCGTTAGCATAACCCTTAGTTTCTATTATACAATGAATACAGCCATCAGGATATCTTATTATAAAGTCTGGTGTGTACTTCATTGATCTAATATTTACGTTTTCTTTCTTCAGCATTTCACCTTTGCCATTTGCTTTACGCTCCCAGCTTTCGTTAGGTAATGTAAATGATGGCATCAGTTCAAAGCTTTCGCTTTCGTATTCTGCATTAATTCCAGCTCTACTAAGCTCTTTCCACATGAAAAGCTCTAAACCAGAAGAGAAAGTTACACCTTTGTATGTGTGCTTCTTTCCACTTCTAGCTTGTGTCTTTTTCTTTGGTCTAACATACCTAGCCATTACAAGTAGGCATCTCTTCCTTTATTACAAGTACAAAACGTACAGTCAAGGGTGGGTGAAGGGCACTTGCCTGTTAATCCTTTAAGCTTTTCAGGGCCAGTGTAGGAATAGGTGACATGATCCACTATATCTATATCTTCTAGCGCTTTTTTTAAATTGACTTGTTCAATCTCTTCACGCGCCCGTTCAATATAATTTACAGCATCCATTAATTCTTCTTGTAAATGATTTAGCCACTCATCCATGTTTGACTTGTCGTCTCTTAAAGTTACGCCATATTTTTTATAGCCTACTTCAGAACGCTTAACAAACTTCTTTACAACTTTCTTAATTATTGGATCTTTAATCTTTAATTTCATATTATAACGTGGTTTTTACAAAAGTTCCATTTTCCATTTTACCTTGCCTCGACTTAATTTCGTCGTAAGCTCTTGCAATACAATTTTCTATGTCAAACCCTTTAAGCCTAGCTAAGTTAGTTAATACAACAACCATATCCCCAATAGCATCGATAAATTCGTGCTCATCATTTTTAAGTAGCGCTTGTGCTAGCTCCCCTGATTCTTCCATTAGTTTTACATACTGCGTCTTAGTATCTCCTTGCTTATAAATTCCTCTTTCGTCTGCCCAAGCCCTAATTAAATCAAAAATATTATCTGAAGCAATTGGTGCGTTAATTGGTTTTTCTACTTTAAACTTAGACTCTTGAGTTAGTTCTTCAATAAAAGATGCCATAGACTTATTATAGACATAAGATCTAGTTTTTCTAAAGTGAGAAACCCTAGCATTACGTTTTAACCAGGTAATCATCTTGTCGTCTATCCTTACTTCTACATCATTAACCATAAATTTAAACCCTTTGTTATCCTTAAGATACGCTTCTAGTTGTGTAGTTGGTACTGGGAACGTAGTGGTTTGATCTGTTACATTAATTTTCATTTTTCCTTTATTTTTATTTTGTTTCGCCATATTGGCATAAGAATTAAAGTCTACTTTATAACCGTGTAGACGTTGCAATCGCATTTCTTCTTTTGATATCCATTCTATATCAGGAGAAGTTGCTAGTACTTCATACTCTCCAGGCCTATAACCTTGCTGTTGAGTAACTCGTTTAAATAAATTTCTAGTTACGCCAATCTTCTTACCCGGTATATGGTAAATATATATATCACTCATTCTTTAAAGTTTTAAACAGCAACTGGCGCTGTAATTCTAGGGCCGTGCTTATAGTTATCAATAATTAATTTACTATCTTTATAAGTAAATTTTGGTGGTCTTTGAAATCTTTGTTGTGTATAATCATAAACAGCATCGTTATGGTTTGTATAACAGTGGGCATCTACTATTTGTAAATCTATTTCCCCAGCAGTTAATCCTGTTTGCTCTGATATGTATAGCAACATCTGTGAGAACAGCGCAATGTCATAAGGAATGCCTAAAAATAAATCACCTGATCTTTGAACTACAAACATATTTAACTGTCCTTCATGGTCAACAAAGAATTGGAAATACAAATAACAAGGCGGTAAAGCCATCTCATTAATCTGTGCTGGATTCCATAAACTTATAATATGTCTTCGACTATCAGGCTTATTCTTTAAGCTGTCTATAACGGCTTCTAATTGATTGACTGATTGATTATTAAAGTTCAACATTTGGTAGCCATAAACAGGCCCCAAATCGCCTTTATCGTCTGCCCAAGCATCCCATATCTTAACGCCTGCGTCTTGAAAACGTCTGATATTGGTTTCGCCATTTAAAAACCAATCGAATTCTGTTTTGAAAACGTTCTGATACATCTTTCGACCGGTAATCATTGGAAAATACCCTTCATCCATTCTCCAGCTAAGCGACTGATTAAACAGCGACTTACATCCTACACCAGTTCGATCTGACCGGTAGACGCCCGCAATTTTTGCATTGCTAAGAATTTTCATATAGCGGTATTCCAATGTTAATACACTATTGTTTTTCATATAAAACTATTTATTAATTATTCCCAGGGTAATTTCTCTCCCTGATCTTCAACACCAACATCCCTTGCTGGTATATAACAACCCGAAGCACTATCCCATCTAAAATGAGCTTCTGCTTGGTTTTTACCTAGGTTTTGAAATTTAACTTTCAGTACCTTAACTTTCACAGTATTTAATTGATAATCCCTGTGAACTAACAACCCGTGATAACTTGCATCGTACCATTCACCTCCTCCTTTAATGTTGTACATTGTAGGCTCTTCCATCTTGCCATCTTTATCCTTGTACATTTTAGTAGGGTGAGCAACAACAATTACTAACACATCATACTTTTTAGCGAAGATTTCAATCTTACTTAAGTATTCCATTGTGTATCTGTTGACATCATCAGATCCTCCTACGTCTCTTACCTTATTAAATGGATCAATAACTAAACACTTAATACCTTTACGTTGTACTAGCTCTGCTCCTTTTCTTAAGACTTCATCTAATGAATATTTCTCCATATCAATAAAGAAATAATTGTCATTCACGTGGTCCGCAATTTGATTCCACTTATCACCACCAATATCTTGCTTACTTGGCATCCCTTCCCAATGCTTTCTCATTAGCTTGTGAGCATGTAAGAAAGTTGGATGATTTTCAGGTGATGCGTAAGCGGTCTTCCATTGATAGTTCCTATTGTAACCAACACACATCTGATCTACAAAATCTGATTTACCAGAACTTGGTACACCAGTTACAGCGATGAACTGTTTAGTGTATGTAGAAAATATTTCATCAAAGTTACTCAGACCTATTTGAAATCCAGGTTTAAACCCGTTCTTTACAAAGTCTGATATCTCATCTTCAACGTCTCTAAATGTTGTTACATTTTCTAATGGTACTTGTTTAGCTCCAGTTATAACCTCAACTAAAGCATCAGCGCCTTTTTCCATAAGACAGTCATTAGCATCCTTTACATCCCCAAAGTCTGCGTTATAACAAACCTCAGCACCAAGTCTTCTAACTAACTCATGCCTCAAAGCATCACCCGCTTCATCCATATCAACCGCGATAATTATCTTCTCCATATCTATGAAATAATCGATACAGTTATCTAAGTATTCTAAGTTGTTACTGTTAAGCGTAGCTCCGTTAGGAACTGATATTGCATTCTCTATACCTGCTTCGTGCAATGCTAACACATCCATCTCGCCTTCTACTATCACACAGTAATCATGACCTACAATACTATCTATGTTATAGAATACTTTCTCTGCACCTTTGTGTAGTTTGAAATTCTTTCTACCATCTCTTGATTTTATATTGACCAAGTCATTACCAATGTAATAATTGAATTCGATAACGTTCTCCTCTGTTTGTGTCTGAGGCATCCAAGATCTCCCAGTTGTAACTTTTAAATCATTTAGTGTCTTTTCAGATATACCTCTTGATTCGAACCAAGCGATAACTTTATCACCAGGCTTTTTAGCTTCAACATCTATAGGAGTTGGTCGCTCATATACTTTTAAAGGATTACCTTTTCTTTTAAATGTATGAAGTTGAAAGGTAGAATTACAGTTATGACATGTACCTATACCTCTCTGCCAGTCATACGAAGAGCACTTACTCTTTCTGTTTGCCGGCTTTCTTGTGTGCGAACACAGAGGACATATTCCTTCTTTTGCCCCTTCTTTAAGACCGTGAACATTAAAGTTGTCTATTTCAAAACCATTAATGTCATTTCTTTCTACGTTCATATATTAAGTGAAGTTGTTGGATGAAAAAGGGACACAATGATTGCATCCCTTTTAATTTAATTTAATTACTATTTACTTACTCTAGAATGGTAAGTCATCTACTGGTGCCGGAGGTGGGGCAGCAGCCGCTTGCCCGTTCTCTTCATAAGGAGCACGGTCTACGTTGTTCCCGTTTGTCCAAATAACTTTTGCGTTACCTAGATAAACCTTGTCAGCTTTCGCTTCTCTTTCTTCTTTTGAGTGGCCAACAACTACGGGTCCTTGATTACCGTACTGGTCTACTTCGTCGTTAATTGATAATGTAACAGGGAGATATTTTCCCTTCTTACCAATAATGATTTTGTCTTTTGGGATCTTGTTTAGATCAATCGAGAAATTAATAATACTTGCCATAAAATTTAATTTAATTTAATTATAATGTTTTTGCCATAAAATACTCATTCGGATCGAAAGAAACATCGGTAAACTTTCGATACGCTTCAACTGCATTAAGAACTTTTTGTTTTCCTCTTGCAATAAACTCTGGAGAACAATCAAATATTCCCAGTCGTCCAGACTTCTTACACATAACTACAAACACAAAATCTAACCCGAAATATTCCGAATAAATATATGCTTGACTGTCATAGTTGAAAGTCCAAGCGGAAGATTCAAATTTTTCAATATCTCCTGTTGTCTTTATATCAACTATAAATCCTTGGGTTCTATTAACAATATCTGCTTTTAACTTCCACCATTCTCCGCCCAGGTTTATTATACCAGGCACTTCGTACTCTACATCTAAATCTCTAATCAAGTCGTGAGCAGTAGGATTTCTTAGCATTACTTCTACTAAGTGTTCCAGCTCATCTCTTTCTTTTGTTAATAAACATATTTCCCCAGCTGACTCTTCTTTATAAATTTTAGTGTTCCTAGAAGAAGCATCAATAATCTTGAAGTCGTCTTTCTTCTCAGGCTCTAACACTATATTATGAAAGTATTGTCCTTTAACTAGATTCAAATGAGGCTCGGTAGGATTACCGAAATTCAAAGGATCTGTTAGTAACGTTTTAATATTAGAGTTACTTAGGAATTGTCTTCCATATTCACCATAATAGTTAACGTCGTCTCTTAGCATTTCCAATATTTCATTGGTTTGCTTTTTTGTCATTTTAGTTTTGCTCATATTCAAATTTATTATATAATTGAGTTCGTGTTAAGATAACGTTTTTAAAACATCAGGTGTTATCTCATACTTTTTTTGAATAGCAGCAACTGTAAATGTACCAGCTTTAATTGCAGCCTTCGCTTTCTTTAATGCTTCACCTTGTAATACAGGCTTTTTCTTAGGTGCTTGGACTTTTGATGTACTTGTAGATTTACCGTGCGTATTTGTACCATCAGCATCTTTAGTATCATCGATAAGAAATAAGTTTCCTAACGCATATTTTTTCCCATAACTGGAGGCAGCTCCAAAAGCTTGGGGTTTTTGCATTCCTTTTTGTTGAAGGTCTACACCAACAACCGCAGTTGCAGAGATTTCTTGACCAGTAGCGCAATCAGTAAGGGTCGCAGTAGTAGACATCAAAGGTAATCCTTGTGTGTCAAACTTATTTATAATGGTTTCTGATATTGTTAGTGTTAGAGCCATTTTATCTAAGTACTGTTTGGTTGCTTCTAGGATATCCTCTGCAGACCTATAATTGTATTTTCCAAAACCATTCCATCTAGACTTTTCAGCCTTAAGAGTTGTTTGAATAACACTCAGTTTTTCTCGGACATTAAAGTCCATTTCATTTTTCGCCATAAGCTATTTATTTAATTTAATTGATTACTATTTAATTATATATCGCAATCCGTGTTAAGATTACAGATCAAAAATTTGATCAGGAGATACGTTGCTCGCCAAGATATGTATAGCATCCCGTTTAATCTGTGAGACTCTCACTTGTGCAGTTGCCATTCCCATTTCTAAATAAGCTGCGATATCTACCGCACTCATTTTATTTGTATCTAACCCATAAGATAACCTTAGGACATCATACTGTGTGGAATTTAAATGTTCTTTCATAATCCCTAACAAATACGTATTAAGCAAATCAATATTGTAAGGTTTAGAATTATCAGGTTTATCGAAAGGATTAAATCCATCAGCATTCTTTGCATCAAATATATCGGTAGACTGAAAGACTTGACTAAAGAATAAAGCTACTCTAGGATCATATGGAGATTCCCCGTCTATATCATCAAGATCTAACTTTCTTAACTCATTTAATTTCCATTCAGGGATTTTCATATCACCTCTGTTAATATTTATGTGCCTTCTAATAGTCCCTTTTATTCTTTTAGTAAGAAAGCTCTTGAGAGTCTTTTCTGGATGATCAGACTCAGCTAAAATAGATTTATCTAGCTTGTTTATCTGTTGTATTAATCCAATATACCCACATTGTATTAAGTCGTTAATACTCAATACACCTGAAGCGACATCAGAGGTTGAAAAAGACTTTGCAATCTTTTCTACTAAAGGCATATATTTAACTACTAATTCCTCATCACTGAGCATTTGATTAGTGAGGGGTCTCACTCTTTTATTGGCTTGGGAAATATCTACCTGGTGCCTATTGTAATTCTTTAAGTTATAATTTTTCATTGTTTCAAATTTAGATTTAGGTTCTTTTTTTCTTCTCTAAGTACATCGTTTAAATTTCTATGCACTGTCCTTGTTGTACAATTAAGATTCTCTGCTAGATTCTTTATTGATATTTTAATATTCTGATGGTTTAATCTTATCATCTCCTCGTATAACTCACCTGGTGAAATGCCTTTACCAAGATTACCATACTTGCCAGCAATCTTGCGTTGCTCTGAAAGAGTTAATCCATGATTATCTTTAAAGATTACCCGTCTTAAATTGTTAGCAGGGGGTTTTTCAAGATCTGTATGGTAAATAGAGTTTAACATATAATCCGTCAATTCTTTTTTGAAACTATGTAATACAAAACCATTTCTAGCATCTGCCATTAACTTAATTAGCCTTTCAAATTCTTTTTTAGAGAGCTCAGGATTAAGATACCATAACACTTTAAGATGCCATTTAAAAGCGTGGATTGTTCCAATCTTGCCTGAATGCGCAAACAAAGAATAATTCTCGTAAGTGCCTTCTTTATAGTACCAACCCCAACTAAATGTTTCTGTTGGAATATCCGTTATAGGATTCCTTCTCCAGATCAACTTTCGTTGTATTAATATATCAAGACGTCTCTCAAACTTTTCCATTTCAATCTTACTTATAATTCTTTTATAATCCGTCATCTTTTATTTCGATGTTATTGTTCTGTTAAAATGTGACATTGACTAGGTAATATTATTAATATAATCTTAACGTCACGTTTTATAATCCACATTGCTTCGAGTTTCTTCGCTTAAAAAGAATTAATAGAATTAATTCCCTTGGTCTCTTAACTTGGTTATATTTGATTGTATGTCTGCTGCTCTCATATAATCCTCTTTAACTATTGCATCCTTAAGTGCTTCTTCAAGCTCTTTTATCTGCCGATCTAGCTTAAACTCTTTATGTGCTTCCTCGTGAGAGTCACTACTACTACTTAACGTATAAAAATGGTTAACAGTGTAGTCTTCACTGTTCTTCATTGCGTCCTGTTCATCAAGCATCCTCTGCATATATTCCTCATCTATTTGTTGTTGCTTCTCAACTAACTTATTAACTATTAAATCTGCTAATTTTTCTAAGTCTTCATTACTCATAATCTCCTGTATTTAAAAATTAATATATTAAAGTATTGTTAATTCCACTCCCTCTACCTCTCTAATAGCATTATAATAATCAGAAGAGGCTTCTTGTATAGGCTGTGCAGTGTGTAGTTGCTCGCCAGTGTTTAGATTACAACAGTTAGCTTTTTCAGCAATGTAGTAATTCCAGTAACCGTCGACTGCATCATCAACACGATATTCTTCAGGCATACACTGAGGAGGTTGTTCGAAAGGTGCATTAGATATATTTTTAGGCAAAGTGTATAGCAACTCACGACATTTAGATATGGTTAAGTGTTGTTTACCATAACGACGTGTGTATTCACGGCCTAATGCTAGCATGTGCTCGTATGCCCACATATACGCTTCAACAGAAGATCGTACCCAGACTGCAGAAGGATGATTTTTGTGGGTTGGTTTGTAAGGAACTTCGATGTTTGAACCTAGCTCGTGATGCGCAGTACATAATAACTGTGCAGTTTCTAAGATCATTTTAACTACATGCTTATTGTATTGGTAAGATGCAGCTTTGTTAGGGTCATTGGATAGATAAAAAATATTCATAAGATTTCGTTTTAAATTCACAATTAATATATTAACAGTATCGTGTCAGGACGATTAATGCGTCCAATAGTCTGATATTACAGCGTCAGCTCCTAATCTAATTGTCTTACACCATATATCAGCGGCTTTTGACATACATTTTTCTAGGTTTTCAGCGGCAACCTCTTCATATCCTTCTTTTGCTTCAACATTGATCTCATCGTGTACTAGGTTTGTTAATCTAATAACATCCTGATAACCGTTCTCAATGATCCACTTACGAAATAACATCGGAGCAACTTTTGTTATTCCTCCAGCTTCCCCTTGTATAGGATAATTTAGTGCATTTCTTTTAATAGCACTCTCTTCTCTTTTATCTGTTGGAGGTCTAAACCAGTTTTTCCTTCTAGTAACAGGGTCAATTAATATATAACCTTGCTCTAAGCTTTCTTGTTGTACTTTATCAAAGTATTTTTTTAAATTAGGGAATGCCTCAAAGTAAGCGTCGTACACCGCATCACCTTCTTTTTCAGATATACCTAAGTTTTTTGCGATAGTATACCCTGTACCACCATAATTAATAGCAAATCCTGCTGCCTTAGCGATCTGTCGCTTATCTTTATGGTTAGCTTTAATGTCTTCAAGGCTTAAATCAGCCAATTCTGGATATATTTTAGACGCTATAAACGAGTGCATATCCTTATGACCGTCGAAATAAAATTGTTGCAGTTCAGGGTCTTCAGATTTGTTCGCTAATATAACTTGCTCTTGTCCAGAATAATCGGCATTAACGATCTTCCAACCGTCTGGTGCATCAAAAGCTTTTCTAAAACCAGGTAAAGCTGGTATATTTTGTAAGTTCGGAGAACTACTACTTATTCTTCCTGTGTTTAATATTTGATTATAATTACTATAAAGTCTCCCAGTAAGTGGGTGAATGTACTTAAAGAATTTTAAACCAAATGTTGAGGTAGCCTGTGCTAACTTCTTGTATCTCAGGAACTTACTCATAAGCTCTGCCTTTTCTTTATTCCTAATTGAAGGTAAAAACGTTTGAATTACCTTAGCATTTAAGGATGGTTTACGTTTGTCCATAGGACAGATATAGAGGTGCTTAAAGAATTCTACCACTTGTTTTTGGCTTCTCCATTGTACCCTACACTTATAACCAGTTGAGAACATATCAAGTTGTCTGTCAACAAAATCAGTGTTAGCATACTTCTCTATTACGTACTCGTTTAATTCTACTTGTATATCCGTTAAATTTTTAAGATTCTCTTCATAAGTCTTAGTCCATACTTCAGTATTAAAATGCATACCGTCAAACTCAATATCAGCTAATGCAGGTAAGAAGTTCATTTCCAGAGAGAAGCATCGTTCGACACCTTTAGACTTCATATCTATTCTTTGAGTCTCCATAATCCTAGCAGGATAACTAATGTCTTCCGCACCATACAAAATCTGTGTATACGTAAATGATTTATTACCTATTAATGCGAATTCTAACCTCGTAGACTTATCTACGTGTATATCCATATATCTAGCGATTAAACCTTTTAAGGACCAGTCAAGCATTTTACCTGTGTATAGCACTTTTTCAGCAATCATAGTATCATACATGTTTTCCATGGTGATGCCTCTTTCTTTAAAATGTTTGTATTCGAACTTTAAATTCTGACCGAATTTAATTTTAGTAGCATCTTCTAGGTATGGCTTGATCCACTCACACCCATAATCTCTAGCGTCTACTACGAAGGTAATATCTTTATGTCCGACTTGGATCATACAGATATCTGTTAGTTTAGGATCTAATCCTTCTGCGTTAGGGTTACGCTCGTTCTTACCCCATTTACCAGCAAATGCGTAGTTGTATTTACCTTTGTATTTCCAAGATGTTTCAATGTCTATTCCAAACTCAGAAACTCCCTGTAAATAATCTTGTACGTCAGACAGTGCACAAACCTGTATTTTTTGTTCCTCCCAGAGCTCTTGTTCTCTTCCCTTCTTTGAAACATAATATAACTCCATAGATTCTATTGTATTATAAAATTAAAAGGAAGTTAACTTTGCCGTGCTACACTGGTCTGCCCCATGGCGCGTCTCTGCTGAACTTAATCTTTAACTCC
>ERZ1039804.1979-NODE-1979-length-10831-cov-7.984967_pt1 | contig 10831 bp, 9 predicted proteins | sample MGYA00383089_ERZ1039804 | MGnify/ENA primary metagenome ERZ1039804 (study PRJEB29581, sample SAMEA5548359) | metagenome | biome: marine; feature: coastal; material: water | depth 1 m | study: Short-term variability in the microbial, nano- and picoplankton...
CTAATAAGTTTTCTCACAGGCTGTGGTGGCTCAGGTGGCTCGACGCCCGCGGGTGGAACTCCGTCATATACTCCCCCGGCAGAGGACCCCTCTATAAATAGTGCGCCAACTATATCTGGCCCCACTTCCTATGAGTCCATCCTTTGCACAGAGGGTTCCCTGCAACTGAGGATTTCTGATGAGGATAATGATAATTTATCTATTAGTCTGTCGGGTCCGGATGCAGATTTTTTTAGGGTCGAGTCCAAACAAATCTTGTCGGTTATGCCGTTGGCCTGTGATGAATCAGGATTTGACGCTAATTCTGACCTTGTGTATGAAATATCAGTAGCCGTAAGCGACGGTACTTTATCGACCTCTTCAGATATTGATATTGAATTATTTTATGACGACAGCTTGTTTGGGGATATGGATGAAGCCTTTGAGGCATCAAGCATAGTGGTAACGACTTCACTGTGGAATTCTGATTTCCCAGATAACCCTTTTTCGGCTTGGGGAGAGGATAATGGCAAGCCGGTTCTATTCTTAGGTGCAAGTCGGGACGATCTGGTTAGAGTTTCGGTTGATTCTGGACAATTTCAGAATGCTGAACCTTTGTTCTATCTGCCTATCTATACAAATCATATCTTAGTCAACGACTTTGATGCTGATGGTGACGATGATCTCGTGCGTATCAGCAGAGGCGCTCCTATAGGTAGTACGAGTTCGATAATGTCAGGGGCATATGTTCACGAAAATATCGGCGGCTCCTATGCAGGAGGTGTCCAGGTTGCTGATGGCGGGCTTTGGTATGCGAGTAATGCTCAACTCCATGATTTGGACTCAGATGGTGATAACGATATTTTGGTCGGACAGTTGAGCACGAATCCAAGTGACCTCGCATACATTGAAAACCTCGGCGACCTGAAATTTGCAGCATCAAGAAGAACTGGGGCAGATATTACCGGCGGTTTCTATGAAATTGCTAATTTTGATTTGGACAATGAACTAGAAATGTTTGCAACAAACACAGCGACTACTAGTCCCGCGTTTTACTCGGTGGACGGTTTCGATATTCAAGAAATTGCCAGCTACGGTAATCTTAGCGGCAATAAATGGATATGGCGTCTAGCAGATATTAATTTAGATGGTGTACCTGAGGTAATAGGCCTGGAGAGAGGCGTACGCGCACTCAATGGTCTTATACTCGGCTTTGATGGCGTTAATATCAGTAGCTCACAACTTGTTGAAACCGGAGCAAGTGCCCGCGGTGATGATTTCTATGATTTCGTGATGTGGGATGTGGATGGTGACAACGATAAAGATATGGTCCTTTTTTCACTGCGATCAGGTTTTCTGTTTGCCGATGTTAGTGAACTGCAAGATGGCTATTTTCAAACTCCTAAACCGTTCTTTAATTGGCCCTTTGGAGGTTCATTTATAGATCTCAAAGACCTGGATGGTGACTCAAACGACGAGCTAATTATTGGCGGACCGACATCTCTAGTCGCATTTAGGACGATTAAACGAGGCAACTTCCAAGCAAAACCCTAACTTTTACTGAAAATGGCTCTTTGGTTACAAAGCAGCCATTTTCAGCGTTATTGGCATTTAAAATGCTTTCTGGTAACCGAGAATAAATTGATAATCTGTTTCCATCTGCAGATTATTCTTATCTTGCTGTATCGGTGTAATCAGCTCCAATCCGAACCTATCACTTTTTCCTGGAAGAATATGGGTGATGAAATTTACGCCCAACGCAAAATGCACTTCCCTGCCACCGTAATTTTCCGGGTTTGCAGTTTGAACGGGCGCACTAATCATTGAGTTTCTGCCAGACAGTTTGTCTTGGCGAGAAAACTTTAGCCTTGAGGAGAAAGAAATCGATTTATTGAGCGCATATTGCAACCATGTATTGAACTCTGCCCGATCACCAAACGACCAGTCATTATCCGAAACAACAAACTTTCCTCTCAGTTGATTTCCCCAGACCACTTTTTCGCTGAGTGTTTTAAGGTTGGTTATCCCCAGCACTAATCGGGTAGCATCATCTCCAGCTTGCATTCCATAGGGTAGAATCATTTCCATATTCATACCCATTGGGGTGAGAACAACATCCTTAGCGTCATTGTCACCGATAGATTTTTGCACGGTGACCTCTCCATGCCATCGCGATGCGTCTGTTTCCTGCAGCTTAATTAAGGCTCCCAATGAAATATCAGAAATATCACTGGAAGAGGTGCTAAAGGTGCCAAGAAGATCTCTAGCCATCATGGGTTTATAGGTATTTAAATCCATATCCTTAGACATGGACATGACCATTGCCATCAGTGTTACTTTGTCAGATGGCGCATACATAGCTCCAATCATGGTCATTTTCATGTCCATCTCTGCCGGGACAACGGAAAGATTCGCCGGCATATTGCCAAGCGGATTAGGCATTGCCAGAATATCTGACGTTGAAATACTGTTGCCATTGAGACTATTGCCGCTCATTGCCATATAGCTCTGGCGGACAGAGATCATAGACTCCCCTTTTTTGTGATAATGATCTGCCGACACCCCAATAGGTGCGTGATCGATTGCACTCGTACCAGAATCAGAATATGCAAATAACGGAAGGCTGGAAAAAATTAACAATAGCAGGGAGGATCTAACGAATGGCATAGACGAATCTCTTTTTGATTTGAAATAAAGCGATAGGACGGTTGAAATTAGAGATTAATTCTACCAATTGCGCAGAGCTGGCAATATGTGACAAATTGTCGCAGTGGACACTGCAAGTAAATTGTAACCCTCTGGAGGGCTGTCTTATTTTAAGCAATAAAGGCTGTTACTGAATAGCGGCGGCAGCTCGATTGAATAAATTACCCGCATGGTTCATCACATGGAAAATAATACTCTGCTCATTGCTGCCGGTTACCAAATGTGCGCCTGGGCCTGTGGCATAAATTGCCACATCCTCTCCGCCATGAGTCTCTGATTCTCTTGGCACCAGGGTTTCCTGATGAAATCCAGGGGCTTCGGTATTTACTTCGCTCAAGTCATGACGACCGCTGACAGGCTCACTGTCGTCAATACTGTCGTAAACAAGGTCTGTATCTGTCTGCTCGGACATATCTCTAAAACCCAATCCATTGGCATAGCCCAGGGTGGTGTATGGCATACCATCCGCTGCCAGTGCCGGCGAATCTGAACCTACACTGACCACTTTGCCGAGTATTGGATTTCCGCGCTTGGGATAACCAGCCATCGTAAATACATGACTGTGATCAGCGGTAACGATTATCAATGTTTCCTCTGCATTGGTGCCGTCGACAGCGGCCTGGATGGCACGGGAATATTCGATAGTATCGTGGAGTGCAGCATAGGCACTGCCCGCATGATGGCCATGATCGATTCTGCCGGACTCGACCACCAACAGGAAACCCTCAGGGTTATTATTGAGAATATCGATGGCCATGGAGGTCATCTCGGTAAGTGATGGCTCTCCGCCAATATCATTTTTACGGTCAGCGGCGTAGCGCATATGGGATTCATTAAACAGCCCGAACAGCTGCCGGGTATTTTCGCTATCCAGTGCATCAAAACCTTGCTGGTCTTCAATATAGACGCCGGATGGATAGAGACGGGCCCACTCTTCTACCAAGTTGCGACCATCGGTGCGGTCCCCTTCTATCTCGCTGATAGCATCGGCACTGTTGGCGGATTTTTCATTGGGGAGAAAATGGCGGCGGCCACCGCCCATAACCACTTCTATGCCATCTGTTAAAACATCTGTAGCCGCGCCGCCGTATCTGACTTGGAGATTGGCTTTAAAGTTAATTAACTGCGAGGCAATATCTTCACAGCCTGCGGCTAGGGCTGCGGCTGGTAGCGTGGAATTATCTTCCCAGTCGCGCTCTGGAGATTTGGCATAGGTTGCCGCCGGGGTGGCATGGGTAACTCGCGCAGTAGTAACGATACCAGTGGATAGTCCGGCGATCTCGGCCAGCTCCAGGGCGGTAAAAACCTGATTGCCGGCGACTGATTCGCAGTCCCCACGCACGACATCTTCATCCACACCCAGGGCGCCAATATCAGTTTTAACACCGCTGATCATAGCGGTCATGGTTCCCGCAGAATCCGGTGTCTGGGCATCTACATTGTAGGTTTTAGACAGGCCAACAAAGGGAAAGCGGCCAAAGCTAAGGCTGTTTTCCTCACCGGACATGCCCTTTTGCTGCCCGTCAAGAATTCGCGCTGCTGTGACTGTGGATACACCCATACCGTCACCGACAAACAGAATAATATTTTTGGCCGAGCCGGCCTGGGTTGCTATGCGTTGAATATGGCTATTAGTGCGAGCCACTGCGGCAGCCGACTCTCTGTACCAGCTATTTTCGACTGTATTTAACAGCTCACTGTTAGTAGCAGCACCGGTGCTCGTACTTTTAACCTCAGTATTGGTGGTAAACAACAATCCCGAGAAAAGCAGGAGGAGGAAGAGAGAGACTAACAGCACTAATTTATTCATAGTATTTCCAGGCAAGCACAGTTTCATTAAGCTTATCCGGGGATTATGACATTGAAACGACTAAAAAGAGAAAATTAGCGATGGGACTTTTTATTGATGGTGCTTTTTATCGATAGGGCTTAATCGAAGTGCAACAACTCGTCGATATTGAGGTTGTGAGCTTTGGCGATTTTAAACAGTTGCCAGAGAGAAACTATGGCTGTTGGATCCTGTTCCATACGCTGGTATTGACGAACCGAGAGTTCATAATCGGCCATATCTTCCTGAACCAGATTCCGTTTATTGCGCAACGACACTATGCGCTTCTGCAGTTTTTCCTGAAACTGTAAAAACTCATCGTAGTAGATAGAATCTGCATTTGGGCGTTGCATAACGGTTTGCTCAAATTCTCCTTGACCTTCGTAGCCAAGCTTGGCATATTCAAAATCACTGCAACACGCCATGCTTGGCGTAGATAAGCTGGGGCGCGGTGCGACAGGGAATGGTTAATTTCGTATAAGAAACGGGGGGTTCCATAGAGCTCCCAATAAAAAGCAAGGAGCTAAAACCGTGAAACTATTGGTGTCTTTAAAACTACTCTTGATCACTCTAATCTTATCCGGCGTATTGTCCGGGTGTTCTATTAATCCTACGCAACCCAGCTACAAACTGGATTCCTATACTCTGACCCACAGCGCGGTTTTCACCCAGAGAGAGACAATCAACGCTCTGCTTGAGGAGGCCGCTGGCAATCAAAATATCTCTACTGCTACCCTGTTAAATAATTATTGTGATCTGGTCGAACGACATATTATTTATGTATCGGCGGACAATATTCCCCAACAGTGCAGCGATCGAACAGTCAATCACCAGACCCGCACCTGTGCGATGAAATTTCATGAATGTACTCGCCTGTGTTCACTGCGCAGTAATGACTGTCAGTCCTGTGTAAGACGCGCGAGGGAATGCCTTGAATAACGGCGCCTTTTAACAACTCCCCTTTTGCGTTGTTCTCTCTCTGTAAGCGCTGTAAGCTACAGCGCTTATGCAAGACTTTATTGAAACTGGCTTGCAATCGCTTTTATTGAGAAATCCTGTGCCCAAAGCCTTTACATATCCAGCGCTGCGCTCCACCCGGGAAAATTTTAAGTGCCCGAGTTGCGGGCAGGCACTGATATTAAATGCCGACTCGCAACCGAAAACCTATAGCTGCAGTAACAGGCACAGCTTTGATATGGCTCGCGAGGGTTATCTCAATCTGCTGTTAGCCCAGCATAAGCGCAGCCGCAATCCCGGTGACAGCGACGATATGATTCGCAGTCGCCAGCGATTTTTAATGGCTGGCTATTACAACCCTCTATCGGACGCTATCGTCGCACAGGTAGCCAAATCGGCGAACGGCTTTAATCAGACATTAATTGATCTTGGCTGTGGCGAAGGCCACTATCTGCAGCAGTTGCGCAATGCATCAGCAGAGCTAAAGTTACTGGGGTTGGATATCTCCAAATTTGCGGTGCGACTGGCGGCAAAACGCAAGATGGATGCGCGACTGGTTGTCGACAGTGCCTTTAATATCCCGCTTTTTGAGAATCGTCTCGACACCGCTATCTCGGTTTTTTCTCCGATCAGCAGCGATGAAACCGCACGAATACTCAAACCCGGCGGAACGCTTATTATGGTCGGCCCCGGCGAGCAGCATCTGTCTGGGCTCACCTCGTTAATCTATGATAAGACGCTACCCCATTCCGGTAATCCAGTGGATGTCGCTGCACAGTTTTCCCTACAGGAGAGCATAGAGATCAAACGGGATATCTCTGTTAAGGGTAGTGATATTCTCGACCTGCTGACTATGACGCCCTATTACTGGCAGGCCAGACCGGAACAACAGGCAATGCTGGCTAAATTGCAGAAACTTGATACCACTATCCACTTTTATATCAACATTTATCAACATGTGAGTCCCTAAAATTACCGAGAGGCAGAGTACTTTTATGACCCCAGCAGAAAAACAGTTCCTTCAGCGCAACCAGCTTCCAGAGAGATACCTCGACAGTGCCAATAAGTGGTTTACACCCCTGCTGAAGGATTTTGTGAAGCCTGACAAACCAGCCTTTATTATTGGCATCAACGGTACTCAGGGCTCTGGTAAATCGACACTCGCGGACTATCTGTGCACTATGCTCGGTGAGCGGGGCCTCAAGACCGTTTCCCTCTCACTGGATGACTTTTATCTTACTCGCGCCGAGCGCGAAACCCTGGCTATCAATATTCATCCATTGCTTAAAACTCGTGGTGTGCCGGGCACCCATGATATAGCTCTGGCACTGCAGACCATCGACAGCCTAAAACAGGGCACTGGGCAAACCCTGATTCCACGCTTTGACAAAAGCACCGACGATCGTCATCCCGACGCCAAGTGCGATCTGGTTAGCGGCGCCATTGATGTGATTATTTTTGAGGGCTGGTGTGTGGGTGCCAAACCACAGCCTGAAGAGGCACTGGAGCTGCCCATCAACGATCTTGAACTGGAACGGGATTGCAATGGGCGTTGGCGCAGTTTCGTCAATACTGCCCTTGCCAGAGACTACCAACCGCTTTTTGCGCGAATCGATAAGCTGATAATGCTCCGCGCGCCCTCCTTTGAGACAGTGTTTAACTGGCGCCTGGAACAGGAAGAAAAAATGATTGCGCGACTGGCAGCGCAGAATGAGGCCAATCGCTCAGGGGTAATGTCAGAAGCACAGATTGCCGAGTTTATCGCTCATTACCAGCGAATCACCGAGTTTAGCCTTAAGGAAATGCCAAGTCGCGCCGACTATGTTTTCCAGCTAAATGCTCAGCGTCAGATTGTTGACTATTATAAATCCAGCGCCAGCAGCTTAAGCCAATAAGCGTTTAAACGTTTTTTCCATAGCTTTTTTTAACCACTGTGCAAAAATGGGATTTGGTCCACGATTATTTTCAATAGCTTTTGCTTTAAACCTATAACCTATAACCTATAACTGACAGATAGTTATAAAAGCTGAACTGGAGAAAAGGAAGGTCACAATGGAATACAGCATCGCAATTATTCTGGTCGCACTACTGCAATTTATTTTCTTTACAGGTCGCACCGGTTTTAGCCGCAGCAAGTATGATATTAAAGCACCAAAAACTACCGGCAATGAGCGCTGGGAGATAATCTATCGGATACAGCAAAACACCATGGAACAGTTGGTTATCTTTATTCCAGCAATGCTTATCTTCAGTATCTATGTGAGTAAAACCTGGGTGGTGTTACCGGGGATATTATTTATTATCGGCCGACACGTTTACTCGCGACTCTACCTTGAGGGCCCCGAACATCGAGGCCCCGGCATGGTGTTGAGCATGTTTACCAATATCGTATTAGTGGTCGGCAGCTTGATCGGTGTCGGCTTAAAATTGCTGGGCTAAAACTGCCTTATACAGCGTGGCAGTCGCTCAACAAATTACGATCAAAACTTAAGCAAAAGCGTGGCGCAGCACAATGGTTTCGACGCGATCGGGGCCAGTTGAAACAACATCAACCGGTGCGCCAACCAGTTCTTCGATACGCGCAATATAGGCGCGTGCATTGGCCGGCAGGCTGTCTATATCCTGGGCGCCCACGGTGACCTCACTCCAGCCAGGCATTGTTTCATAGATTGGCTGAAGTCCTTCAAAGTCATCGGAGTGGGAGGGAACGCCCACTTCTTCACCGGCGCTGTTTTTATAACCAACACAGATATTAACCTCTTCCAAACCATCCAGAACATCCAGCTTGGTCAAACAGATCCCAGAGATGCTGTTGATTAATACCGCCTGTTGCAACGCAACCGCATCAAACCAGCCGCAGCGACGCTCGCGGCCCGTGGTGGTGCCAACTTCGTGACCTTTAACACTTAGGTAAGTGCCCGTCTCGCAGTGCAGCTCTGTTGGGAAAGGACCCGAGCCAACACGTGTTGTGTAGGCCTTGGTAATACCCAGCACATAATCAATATACAGCGGGCCAAAGCCTGTGCCCGTCGCTGCTCCACCTGCGGTAGTGTTTGACGAGGTGACAAAGGGATAGGTACCGTGGTCAATATCCAGCAGCGAACCCTGAGCGCCTTCGAAGAGGATATCAGCGCCAGCCTTGCGGGCATCGTGAAGAATTTTTGTCACATCGGCTTTCATCGGCAACAGTGCGGCTGCCCACTCTTTGGCCGCGGCCAATGTCTTGTCAAAATCGACAGGCTCTGCCTTGTAATATTCGGTTAGAGCGAAGTTATGGTAGTCGAGCACTTCCTTAAGCTTGACGGCAAAACGCTCCATATTGGCGAGATCGCCGAGACGCAGTCCGCGGCGGGCAACCTTGTCTTCGTAGGCAGGGCCAATACCGCGACCGGTAGTACCAATTTTGGCATTGCCGCGAGCCGCTTCACGGGCCTGGTCCAGGGCTATATGGTAAGGCAGAATCAATGGGCAGGAGCCAGAGACTTTAAGGCGCTCACGCACTTCAATACCGCGCTCTTCAAGCATGGCAATTTCTTTCAGCAGTGCATCCGGGGCTACAACCACACCGTTGCCAATCACACAGGTTACATGGGCGCGCAAAATACCCGAGGGGATTAGGTGCAGTGCGGTTTTTTTACCATCGATAACCAATGTGTGGCCGGCGTTGTGACCACCCTGAAAGCGTGCCACAACGGTTGCTTTATCGGTTAACAGATCAACGATCTTACCCTTGCCTTCGTCCCCCCACTGGGAACCAAGAATAACGACATTTTTACCCATAATTTTGCTTGCTCGAAAAGATTACGCTGCCAAAACGGTTAGTTTAGGCGAGCTTTTGAATAACAAATTGACCCTCTACTTCAACAAGTAGGCGATCACAATTTACTTCACTGTAGTCAACGTGCTGGCGATCAAAGCCCTGAACAACACGGTTGCCCTGACTGCGCAATACTGCGATCTGCGCTGCTGCTTCGGGGTTGGCACTGTAGGGCACAAATATACCGGGCACAGTGCTGTGACCACTGACACTCTGACTGACCAGTGACTTCAGATTAAATGCAAATCCAGTTGCGGGACGCGGGCGACCAAATGCTTCGCCAACGTGATCATAACGTCCACCATTTCCCAGTGCCTTGCCATAACCCTGAACATAGGCGGCAAAGACTATACCGGTGTGGTAGTGGAAACCGGGCATCTCGCCCAGGTCTAAATAAACGCTGACATCTCGCTCTGCAATGGCTTCTACTACAGATTCAAGCTGGGCTATGGCGTCGAGTACAGCTTTTGGCGCGCCAGCCAGTTGCTCTTTGGCGGCGGCCAGCACTTCGACACTGCCAGTCAGGCTGGGCAATATATTCAACCAGTTGGCCAGCTGTGGATCGCTGATATTGCTCTCTATCCACTGGCTCAGCTCGCGACTGGCCTTGCGCTGTAATAGCTCAAACAGTTCGGACTCTAGATCCGCATTGAGATCGGCATTCGCCAACAGACCGCGGAAAATATCCACATGACCGAGATCCAGGTGTACATTTTCAACACCGGCGGTTTTTAAACTTTGCAGAAATAGCTCGATCACTTCGATATCGGCGGCCATAGTGGCTTCACCAAACAGTTCGACACCCAGTGAGATGGGTGTGCGTGATTCCAGAGGACCGCGCGGACGTGTGTGCAGAACTGTGCCTGCATAGCAAAGTCGACTGGGTCCCTCGCGACGCAGACTGTGGGCATCCATCCTGGCGGCCTGGGGCGTGATATCGGCACGAATACCCATCATGCGGCCACTGATCTGGTCAGTGATTCGGAATGTCATCAGGTCGAGATCGGAACCGGAACCACTGAGCAGTGAATCGGTAAATTCAACCATGGGGGGTATAACTAGGTCGTAACCCCAGTTGTGATAGAGGTCGAGAAGTTGACGACGCAGATACTCTACTACCTGAGCGCGCTCTGGAAGCACCTCATCAACACCGTCTGGCAGTAACCAACGATCTGCAATTGTCATGATGGTCTTTAACCCTCTACCTGTAAAACCTTTTGGCGCTGAGTGATACCCATGGGGATATGCCTCAACGCAATAAAAATAATAAGCCGGCGCCAGCTAACATGCTAAAAAAACCCACTGCGCGCATGGTGCGGTCATCAACTGTTGCCAACAGCTGAACCATATTCCGCCACCTGGCTGGAGACAAGAAGGGTATGATTCCCTCTAACACTAGCATCAGGCAGATTGCTGTACCAATATCTTTAAGCACAACCACTGACCACAATAAGTTTCCCCAAAATCGGCACAAAAAAACCGGGGCGAACCCGGCTTTTTGGATTTTAACAAAGTGCTATCAATGTGTCAGAAATTTTTACATC
>ERZ1039804.1987-NODE-1987-length-10781-cov-5.433153_pt1 | contig 10781 bp, 10 predicted proteins | sample MGYA00383089_ERZ1039804 | MGnify/ENA primary metagenome ERZ1039804 (study PRJEB29581, sample SAMEA5548359) | metagenome | biome: marine; feature: coastal; material: water | depth 1 m | study: Short-term variability in the microbial, nano- and picoplankton...
GATAAAGACGTTTTTATAAAAGACGATACGGTGCTTCATTTTCTGCAACAAGAGGCAGATTTTATCATTTTAGCAGGGTTTTTATGGAAAATTCCAGCAAAAATCGTGGCAGCATTTCCAAATAAAATTATCAATATTCATCCTGCATTGCTCCCAAAATATGGTGGCAAAGGAATGTATGGCATGCATATTCACAAAGCTGTAAAACAGCACAACGAAACAGAAACAGGAATTACAATTCATTATGTGAATGAAAATTATGATGAAGGGGCTATTATTTTTCAAGAAAAAACAGCCGTTTCTAAAGAAGATTCTCCCGAAATGATTGCTGAAAAAATTCATGTGTTAGAACAGCGCTATTTCCCAAGAGTTATTGAAAGTGTAATATTAGACGTAAATGAGTAAAAAAAAGTTTTATGTAGTTTGGAATGGGCGAAAAAAAGGAATTTATACTTCCTGGAATGTCTGCAAGAAACAAGTTGACGGTTTTGAAGCCGCGCAATACAAATCTTTTGCAAGCTTAGACGAAGCCGAAATCGCTTTTTCTAAAAAATATGAAAACTACAAAGGGAAAACCATCTCAAAACCGACATTAAGTGCTTCTGAAAAAGTAGCGATTGGATCGCCAAACTTAGAAAGTATTTCGGTAGATGCCGCATGCTCTGGAAATCCCGGTAAAATGGAATATAGGGGGGTGCTTACACATAACAAAAAACAACTTTTCCTAAAAGGACCCTACCCGAATGGAACCAATAATATTGGCGAATTTTTAGCATTGGTTCATGGAATCGCATTGTTAAAAAGTAAAAACAAAGAGTCCATTCCTATTTATTCCGATTCTAGAACGGCAATGAGTTGGGTAAAACAAAAAAAATGCAAAACAAATATTCATTTTGACGCTTCCAATGAAGACTTGTTAGTCCTTATTAAAAGAGCAGAAAACTGGTTGAAAGAAAACACTTTTAAAAACCCTATTCTAAAATGGGAAACTAAAGCATGGGGAGAAATTCCAGCAGATTTTGGTAGAAAGTAAACATTAATTTTTTCTTACCTTTGAATTTATCAATTATGCTACACATACATGTCAATCCCTAAACGCTTTATCTATTCATTCTTTTTACTGCTGTTCTGCATTCGTTGTAACGAAGCAATAAAGACGCCAAAGCAAAACTATCTTCTTAATAAACTCTCTGAGAAAGCAACGGGTGTTGACTTTAAAAACACGCTTATAGAAGATGCTGCACACAGTATTATTAATTATATCTACTTTTATAACGGAGGCGGTGTAAGTGCTGGTGACATTAATAATGATGGTTTAGTAGACCTTTATTTTGTATCAAATCAAGGCGAAAACAAGCTTTACCTCAACAAGGGGAACTTACAATTTGAAGACATTTCAGAGAAAGCAAATATCGACAGCGCTTCCGATTGGAATACTGGAGTGACCATGGTAGATATTAATAACGATGGTTTCTTAGATATTTATGTCTGTGCAGTTTCTGGACTCTTAGATTTTGAAGGCAAAAACGAACTTTTTATCAATAATGGTGATGCTACTTTTACAGAAAGTGCTCGCGAATATGGCCTCGATTTTTCTGGATATGCAACTCAGGCATACTTTTTTGATTTTGACAAAGACAACGACTTAGATGTCTATATTGTAAACCATGCAACACATACTGTTACTTCTCTCGGAAAAGCAGCCTTAAGAAATAATCGAGTCCCGTTGGTCGGCGATGTTTTGCTAGAAAACAACAAAGGAAAGTTTACTGATATTAGTGAAAAAGCACAAATTTATGGTGGAGTAAACGGATATGGTCTGAGTGCCTCTATTGCAGATTTTAACAACGATGGATGGGACGATATCTATGTTTGTAATGACTTTCATGAAGATGATTATTATTACATCAACAATCAAGACGGTACTTTTAGAGAAGAATTAAAAGCGTCTTTTTCTACCCTATCCCGATTCTCAATGGGGAGTGATGTTGCCGATATTAATGGAGATGGCTTTCAAGATTTGATCACTTTAGACATGCTGCCCAATGACGAGCGTGTGCTAAAAGAAACGGAGGGGGATGACGCCATGTACAATATGCAAGAAAAACTAAGAAAGCAAGGGTACAAAGATCAATACTCTAGAAACATGCTTCAAATAAACGAAAAAGGTGGCTATTTTTATGAAACAGCTTTGTTAAATAATGTGGCTGATACAGATTGGAGTTGGGCGCCGCTATTTGCTGATTTCGACAATGATGGGCACCAAGATTTGTTCATTAGTAACGGAATTAATAGAAGACCAAACGGCTTAGATTTTAAAAACTATATTTCAAATACCTTCAAACAAAAAAATGAAGCGGAGAGTTTAAAATGGCTTTATGAGTCTATTAATAAAATGCCTTCTGGAAAGGTTTCCAATGAAATTTATCGCGGAAATTCAAACCAATTTACAAAGAAAACTGGAGATTGGATAGAAGAAAAACGCTCGCTTTCTAACGGGGCGATTTATGTAGATTTAGATTTGGATGGCGATTTGGATATTGTAACCAATAACCTAAATGAATTTGCCGGAGTTTATGAAAATACAACCAACGGCAAAAAGAACGCTATTAGTTTGCGTTTTAGCTATAAAGAAGGGAACCAAAACGGAATGGGGACAAAGGCTATTTTATACAGCAAAGGAAAAAGTCAATTCAAACAATTGTTTTCTTCAAGAGGGTTTATTTCATCTGTAGCACCACAAATTCATTTTGGACTCGATACGGTCTCAAAAGTAGATTCAATTGCAATTATTTGGCCAGACAATACCATTCAGAAAATTAGCAAACTTCCCCTGAACAAAACCGTATTGGTGCGCTATGACCCCAACAACCCTTCTTATATTTATTCAGAAAATAAAAACACCGTTTTTAAAGCATCTAAAAGCATCTCTTTTAAACACAAGGAAGATGGTTATTACGATTTTAACAACGAAAAACTCATTCCTTATCAAGTTTCAAAACTAGGCCCTGCAGTTGCTGTAGGGGATGTGGATGGAAATGGTTTTGAGGATGTGTATTTAGGAAATGGATCTGGAAATGCTGCCGAATTGTATTTAAATAATGGAAATTCTTTCCAGAAAAGTTTGCAAAAACAATTTGAAAAAGATGCCGATTATGAAGACAATGACGCTGTGTTTTTTGATGCTGATAATGACGGTGATCTTGACTTATATGTTGCAACAGGAATTCATAAAACAAGAAACAGAAGGTTGGAAGTAGACCGTTTGTACCTCAACCAAAAAGGAAGCTTTATAAAATCCAGTAATCAAACCCTATTAAATCCTTTGAATACTTCCTGTGTTGCCGCTTATGATTACGACAGTGATGGGGATGTAGATTTGTTTATTGGTAATCTTTCAAATCCAAAAAGTTTTGGTGCCAATGTAAATTCGGCCATACTGGTCAATGATGGTTCAGGAAATTTTACTGCAGATTTTGATTTTCGATTGAATGCAAAAGTTACCGATGCAAGCTGGGTAGATATTAATGGTGACAATCAAAAAGATTTATTAGTCGCAACAGAATGGGGAACTCCTCAGGTTTTTATCAATAAAAAGGGGAAATTATCATTGTTAGAAATTCCTAAAAACTTAACAGGTTTGTGGCAATCGATTACTGCTTTTGATATTGACAAGGACGGTGACAATGATATTTTGTTGGGGAATTGGGGATTGAACACAAAGTTTAAGGCCTCTGTAGAAAATCCACTCCGATTGTATTATGGTGATTTTGATGCCAATAATAAAAAAGAAACCGTACTCACCTATTCAAAAAAAGGAAAAGAATATCCTGTAAATTCAAAAAATGAATTGGCTGCACAAATGAACCGTATTAGCACCCAATTTGTAACCCACAAAAACTATGCATTAAAAACAGTCAATGAAGTACTAACGCAAGATGCTGTAAACAAAGCCACAAAATTTACCGTAAATACCCTCGCATCTGGCTATCTCGAAAATAACAATGGCACTTTTTCCGTCTTTAAACAGTTTCCTAAAGAATTGCAGGCAGCACCAATTACAAACTTCAATCAGCTGCATTTTAAAAATAAAGATGCGCTTATTATCTCTGGAAATTCACTGCGCGTAAACACCTATCACGGAGGGTATACTTCGTTAAAAGGAGTCTTATTAAACTCCATTTCGGAATATCAATTTGTATCCGATTTCGGAATTAGGCCTTTTAATGAACAAGTGAAATCGGTAAAAATAGTCGAAATGAAAAATGAAAAAAGACTCCTGGTGGTTTCCAATAATGACTCATTACAATCCTATTCTTTTAAAAAGTAAAGGGATTGCATCGCTGTTTTATATCAATATTTTTTTTCCTTTACTAAAGACTCTATCACTGTAGAAATATTCAAAAACAGTAGGTCTAACTCCAACTTCCTTAATAGTGAGTACTTGAAGACAAGATGCACTTATTTCGTTGAAGTAAATACTATACTCAGAAGGAAGTATTTGAATAAAAATCTTATTATTAGTATCTAATAATACTTTCTTTTTAGATTTTTTAGAGGTTTTTTTATGAGTGGTATTTTTCCATGTAAAAAGTCCTAAAAGGGTGATTTTATCAACGGTATCTCGCTCAAAAGAATCAAGCCATTTCACCATTAAATCGGAAAGAAATCCGGGAAAATTTTTAGCATCTCCCATACATTCCTTTTGTATTAAAAACCTCTAAACATATCTTGTCTGTCAATGAATTTTTTTTAATAATTCAAAACAAAACTAATTCTTTTTTAATAAAAGATAGACCATGTTTAGCCCATTTCGAGATTTGCTGCAAAAACAAATCATTGATTTACAGTATTTAAAATTTATAAAAAATAAAAAAACCAAAAAGATAGTCATTTTTGGTTTTTTTATGATTTCAACAAAAGTTAAAAGATTCAATTCTAAAAATTAAATAGAAGCTTTCATCAACTCTCTATTCATTCTTGCTATGTTGTCTAAAGAAATTCCTTTGGGGCACTCTACTTCACAAGCACCTGTATTGGTACAGTTTCCAAAACCTTCTAAGTCCATTTGCGCCACCATGTTTTTCACACGATCTGCCGCTTCTACTTGTCCTTGTGGTAACAATGCATATTGCGATACTTTAGCCCCTACAAATAACATGGCAGAAGAGTTTTTACAAGTTGCTACACAAGCACCACAACCAATACAAGTTGCTGCATCCATCGCTTGATCTGCAGCTTGTTTCGCAATTGGAATTGAGTTCGCGTCTTGGGTATTTCCTGAAGTATTTACAGAAATATACCCTCCTGAATGTTGAATTCTATCAAATGCCGAACGGTCTACTACTAAATCTTTAATCACAGGAAAAGCAGCAGCTCTAAAAGGCTCTATGGTAATCGTATCTCCATCTTTAAACATACGCATATGCAACTGACAGGTTGTTACGCCTCTGTCTGGACCATGTGCCTCTCCGTTAATATACATAGAACACATTCCACAAATTCCTTCTCTACAATCATGATCAAAAGCAACAGGCTCTTCCCCTGCATTTACCAACTGCTCGTTCAACACGTCCATCATTTCTAAAAAAGACATGTGCTCTGAAATCTCAGTCACTTTATAATCCACCATTTGACCCTTTGAGTTTGAGTCTTTTTGTCTCCAAATTTTAAGTGTTAAATTCATTCTATCTTTTTTATTTATAACTTCTTTCTTTAACTTCTATATTCTCGTACACCAGTGCTTCTTTATGTAAAACAGCATCTTTTGGTTCTCCTTTATATTCCCAAGCAGAAACAAATTGAAATTCTTTCATTCGCTTTGCTTCTCCGTCTTCAGTTTGGTGCTCTTCTCTAAAGTGTCCTCCAGCAGATTCTTCTCTCACTAAAGCATCTTTTGCAAACAATTCTCCCAATTCTAAGAAATCTGCTACTCTTCCCGCCTTGGCTAATTGTTCGTTATATTCTGTTGCCGTACCTGGAACAATAACATTTTCCCAGAAGTCTTTTCTTAAAGCAGATATTTCTTCAATCGCTTCTTCTAAACCTTCTTTGTTTCTAGACATTCCACATTTATCCCACATAATTTTTCCTAATTTCTTGTGGTAATAATCTACAGAATGAGTTCCTTTATTATTCACAAAAAACGCAATTCTTTCAGAAACTTCTTTTTCTGCTACATCAAACTCTGGAGTATCTGTTGAAATTTTTCCGGTACGAATATCGTCTGACAAATAATCTCCAATCGTATATGGCAATACGAAATAACCATCTGCCAAACCTTGCATTAATGCAGAAGCACCCAATCTGTTTGCGCCATGATCAGAGAAATTTGCTTCTCCAATTGCATAACATCCCGGTATGGTGGTCATCAAATTATAATCTACCCAAACACCACCCATGGTATAGTGTACTGCCGGATAAATCATCATTGGAGTTTCGTATGGATTCTCATCGACAATTTTCTCATACATCTGAAATAGGTTTCCATATTTCGCACGTACAATTTCTTGTCCTAATTCTTTAATTTTTGCCGCCGATGGGTTTGTGATCCCTTGAATCTTCGCTTGTTCTGAACCATAACGTTCAAAAGAAGCAGCAAAATCTAAATACACGGCTTCTCCAGTTGCGTTTACACCAAAACCTGCGTCACAACGTTCTTTTGCAGCTCTAGAAGCTACATCACGCGGTACCAAGTTTCCAAAAGCAGGATATCTTCTTTCTAGATAATAATCTCTTTGATCTTCTGTTAATTGAGTAGGTTTTAATTTTCCTTCACGAATGGCTGTAACATCTTCTAAGTTCTTAGGAACCCAAATACGCCCATCATTCCGCAAAGACTCAGACATCAAGGTTAATTTTGATTGATAATCTCCTGAGCGTGGAATACAGGTTGGATGAATTTGCGTATAACAAGGGTTTGCGAAGTACGCTCCTTTTTTATGCACTTTCCATCCTGCAGTCACATTCGATCCCATGGCATTGGTGGACAAGAAATAAACATTTCCATAACCTCCAGAAGCAATCACTACTGCATGTGCAGCATGACGTTCAATTTCTCCAGTGACTAAGTTTCGTGCAATGATTCCTCTTGCTTTTCCATCAACAACCACTACGTCTAGCATTTCATGACGATTGAACATTTCAATCTTACCACGCGCAATTTGACGGTTCATTGCTGAATAAGCCCCTAGTAGTAACTGTTGTCCTGTTTGCCCTTTGGCATAAAAAGTTCTAGAAACTAAAACTCCTCCAAAAGATCGGTTGTCCAAAAGACCTCCATAATCACGTGCGAAAGGGACTCCTTGCGCCACACATTGATCGATAATATTCGCAGAAACTTCTGCCAATCTATAAACGTTTGCTTCACGAGAACGGTAATCTCCTCCTTTTACAGTATCGTAAAATAATCTGTAGGTAGAATCTCCATCTCCTTGGTAATTTTTTGCTGCATTAATTCCTCCCTGTGCTGCAATAGAATGCGCTCTACGTGGAGAATCTTGGTACGCAAATGATTTTACATTGTAGCCTAACTCTGCTAAGGTTGCAGAAGCAGACCCTCCTGCCAATCCTGTACCCACGACAATAACATCAATATGACGCTTGTTGGCAGGGTTTACTAGGTTGATATGATTTTTATAATCTGTCCATTTATCTTTCAATGGACCTTGTGGTACTTTTGAATCTAAAGCCATACTATTTTGCGATTAATGGTTGAAGTGATGATAAAGGGCAATAAAAATAAATCCTGCTGGAATTATAATTGAATACGCCTTTCCTATATTTTGTGCTGCCTTCTTTCTTCCTACAGTACCTCCCATCGATTGAAAAGCAGAAGTGAAACCGTGCGCTAAATGCAATCCCAAAAAGACAAAAGCAATAACATAAGCACCTACTCTAATTGGATTCAAAAATTTATGCTTCAATTCTTCATGATAACGAAAACCATCAACACCATCTAGCATTCCAGACCAATCGCCTTGGATAAATTTTGTGTTGATTTCTGGAAACCAAAAATCAATAAAGTGCAAAACGATAAAGGCCAGAATTGTAATTCCGCTGTAAATCATATTTCTACTGAACCACGTTGAATTTGCTGCACCATTGTTCTTCGCATACGATACGCCATTTGCTTTGCTGTTTTTTAGCTCTAGAATAAAACCCATTACAAAGTGAAAAACAACTGCAAAAATTAAGACAGGTTGAAGGACAAATTGCACCAATGGGTTTGTCCCCATAAAATGAGAAACTTCGTTAAAAGTCTCAGGACTAAAAACCGATAAAATATTAATTGCTAAATGCTGAAGCAAGAAAAACATTAAAAAGAATGCAGAAAGCGCCATTGCTACTTTTCTTCCAATTGAAGATTTAAAAAATCCACTCATTGTATAATTAATTAAAATTTTAGAACACAAAAATACGGCGAAACAACAAGTAAAACAAAGAATTTAAAGCGTTTTCGATAGTATTTAGAATTATTTTAAATAAAATACACAGCCTGCTTTTTTATAGCTCATAGTTGCTAAAATCAACTTTTTAAAATGATTGAAAATAAATTCCACGAAGAGTTGATAAAAGCACTCTTTTTTGTGTTAAAAAATATCTTTTTTTAATCTACTGAATCATGCTATTGCAATTATTTTAGTTGTACTTCCATTGAACGTAAATTGTTCCCCTGTTTTTTTTCCAAGCAATCGTTTTCCAATTGGTGAAAAAATGGATACAGCAAAATAATTTTTATCATAAGTGGTTAGTTTCCCTGCAGAAATAGATAAAAAATAATTGCCTTGGTTTGTTTCGATAATACTTCCTAAATGGGCGGTTTTATGTTGTTTACAGACGTCTATTTTAGTCAATATTATTTTCATTTCATATACTCCTTTGAGTTGCTGACTTGTTTTTTCCATTTCTAATTGTAGCATCGCTCGGCCAGTCTCGTGCTTGTCTCCAGCTGAACTTTTTGTTTCAGCCTGAAGTGCTTTTTGATTCGAAGATAGAACTTCTTCTATTGTTTGCAATCTCTTATTTACAAATTGCACACATTGTTTGAAAAGGGTTTCTTTAAGATTCATTTTTGAAGGGTAAAAGCAAAAGCACCATAATTTCCATGATGTGAAATTGAGCATGAATTTGTTACTATTTTTTCTTTTTGATAATACAATGGAGCGCCAACAGAAGATTTTCTTTGTGATATTTGTTCCACCAAAACACCTGTTAACTCCTGAAGTCTCTTTTTGATTTCAAAATCTATAGTCTCTGGCATACCGACAGAAGAAAAAACAGCTAATTTGTCATTCGTTTTTTGTGCGATTGTATGACAATAAAAAGAATTAAAAAATGTTGTTGTGAAAAATTTATTTTTCTCAAAAAAAACAATTCCTTCAGCTTCAGAAATAAAACTGCATTCAAATTTATGAGGTGCAAAAAAACGTTTTTCATGTTGTTGTGTAACTATTTTATACGCAGCTTCTTTCATGCTCCAAAGTCTCCATACAACATTGAAAGAATTAGTTGCGTGTAAAATGAGTTGTTGTTCTTTGATTGTAAATTGCTTTTCTAAAAAGCCTTTTCGCTGCCAATTACTTTCGCTTTTCGCAAATTGTAAATCAACTAAATCATTACCAACCATTATATATTCATTTTTTTTTGAATAATTTCTACAGTTGCTTTTACAGATAACATTTGTTCCATAGAATCATTATCTATTTCTATATCAAACTCATCTTCTATGTCTAAAATTATATCTACTAAATTTGCAGAATTTATCTCTAAGTCATTTATAAAATCTGTATTTTCATTCAAGCTTTTAAAAGCTTCTTCGTTTTGAATATAGGGCTTAACAATCGCTGAGAGTTTGGTAATTAATTCTTCTTTTGTCATTTATTTGATATATTTTTTAAAGATAACACATGCATTAACATCGCCAAAACCAAAACTTGCTTTTACGATATTGTTGATTTTTTTTTCAATCATTTTTCGAGGAATTTTTTCTTCAGAAATCATTTTTAAAATTTCTGGATGAATGTCTTCGCAATTTATATTCGGAAAAATAAACTGCTCTTTAATTTGTAACACAGATGCAACACATTCTATTGCTCCGGCGGCGGCTAAACAATGGCCAACCATCGATTTTAAAGAATTAATATAAGGAAATTCTCCTTCTTTTCTTTGCAATGCTTTCGTCCAATTTTCTATTTCTAAAGTATCTTTAGACGTTGCAGTTAAATGTCCATTAATGACATCTATTTCTGATGAATTTATACCTGCATCTGCAAGTGCATCTCTAATGCATTTTTGAACAGCTTCTGGGTTAGGAGCAGTTAAGGTTCCTCCGTTTCGTTGTCCTCCAGAATTAATATTCCCACCAATAACCTCAGCATAAATGTTTGCTTTCCTTTCTAAAGCACTTTCCAAAGACTCTAAAATCAAAGCACCTGAACCACTTCCGGGTACAAATCCAGATGCAGTTTCACTCATTGGTCTTGAGCCTTTTTCAGGTGTTTCATTGTGCTTATAACTCATTACCCGCATAGCGTCAAACCCTCCCCAAGTATATAAACTACTGTCGCTAGAGCTCCCAACTAACATTCGTTTTGATTTTCCATTTTTAATGCGTTCAAAACCCAATAATAAAGCTTCTGTTCCTGTTGTGCAGGCAGAAGAATTTGTTGTAACCTGATTTCCCAGACCTAAAATACCACCCAAGTATGCCGAAATGCCGCTTGCCATTGTTTGCAGCACAGAGGTACTTCCTAATCTTCTAACTTTTTGGTCGTCAATTT
>ERZ1039804.1991-NODE-1991-length-10766-cov-7.658949_pt1 | contig 10766 bp, 3 predicted proteins | sample MGYA00383089_ERZ1039804 | MGnify/ENA primary metagenome ERZ1039804 (study PRJEB29581, sample SAMEA5548359) | metagenome | biome: marine; feature: coastal; material: water | depth 1 m | study: Short-term variability in the microbial, nano- and picoplankton...
TATCTTGCTTTGACTTTTTTGTAACACGCATCTTTTGGCATAATTATTTATTTTTATTTTTTTCTTTATTTTTTCTTATTGCTTCTTCTAACAATCTTCTATTTTCTTCTATTTTTTCTCTTTTCTTTCTTTTTCTTGTTTCAGCCGCTTTCTTTTTGCCTTCTTCTTTTCTTAAAGCTTTGGCTTTTGTTTTTATTAACTCATGCTCTTCATTCTTAGCGTTCACATCCCACGTTCTCCACCCTAGACCTAGTGCTAATCTTTGGTAAGCGGTGTTTCTATCATCTAAAGCCTCTGTTATACCTCTTATTTCTGAAATGGCTCTATCAAGTGGAATGTTTAAACCAGCTGAAGCAACGTTCCCAATAACCTCGTATCTAGGGCTATCTAAATTCCATTGTCTTTCTTTTATAACATCTTTTTCAAAATTCTTAGTTTGAATTGAGCTATAAACTTTTCTAAGTTTTGAACCTATTGGAGGAGATACATTGGCTAATTGTAAAAGGGTGTACGTATGATCCGCCATAAACGAACCTTTCTTTTCTTGTCTATAATATTCATTAATAGTATTTTTTAATGTTGATACTACAGCGCCGGCTAATCCACTACCCCTCAATATAGTGTCAACCATACTATTCAAAATTCTCTCTTGTTTTGTATTTATAACTTTTTGGAATTTTTCTTCATCTTCATCGTCTGGATCAAATTCAGGTAGCAAAGCAAATAACGCATTTTGTAATGTAGAGAATATTAAATTCTGTACAAATCCGTAGTAAATTATTTTGCTAACGTTTGTTTTAGGATCACCTCTTCTATTAATTAAATCTTGTCCAGCCTTCTTCATTAATCGGGTATACTGCATTGGGGTGTTTTGAAATGCTAATATTAATCTACCAAGATGACTTGATTGCTGTTTAGATATTAACATAGGATCTCCAGACTGCTGTGTCTCGTCTGATATTGCACTAAAGTCTTCAAACGCTTTTGCTTCAGCATCTGCTTTTGACATACCTTGCTTAACATAAGTGTTTGTTCTGTTTATTAAGAATGTAGCACCTCCAGTTGCAATAGCCATACTATCTGCTATTTGTGTTGGCGTAAAACCAATTTTTAATAAATAAGAAACGGCTGCACTATATTTATCTTTAGCATTCTTAGCTTGGTTAGCTATTTCTTGCTCTTGTACATCGGATTTTAAACCTCCTCTTCTTTGTTTTAATTTATCAGAGTTAAATATTTTTGACCATGCTTTCCAATAAGCTGGTTGATTTGCAAATGCTTTTGCGGCCATTAATGGATTGTTATCAGACCAGTTTACAAAGTTAGTAAACGATAGCATCTGTAATAAAGCCGATCTTCTGTTAAAGAACATTATGGTACCAACAGAATTGTTGACCCAATCAAGCCAAGCGCCAGTTAATCTATCAGGATTACCAGGCCTATTACTTCCGCTTTTCATTCTTCTTATAACATCTTGTAAAGCTTCTTTATGCCTTGAGCCGTATAATGCTTCTACTTTGTTTAAATTATCTTCATTAAAAATCTGATCGACATTCGTTATAAATTCTTCAAGATAGTCTTTTCTACTAACGTTTTCTGAAAGCTCATTAAGATCTTTTAAAACGCTTCCTACATCCCAAAATTCAGATGGTTCAACCCATGAATCTTTTTTAGAAATGCTTTGTAACCCATCCGCAAATCCTTTTAAATTTTCATTTTTATTTACAATATCTATTAATTTTTTTTGATCTCTTTTAGATATGCCAGGGACTTCAAATCCAGATTTATTATATAAGTAAGCTCTTATAGCTTGATCATTTGTAAAACCGGACTCTTCAATTTCTTTGTTTAATTGTTTCTTTATTCCGGGAAACATTTTTAACAAACTATTGTAATCATTTTTAAGCGCTTGTCTTTGAGATTCCATAGCTGATATACCTTTTAAATAAGGTTTAACCAAGTTATCTTCAAAAAACTTTTGATCTGCTTCTCCTTGTCTTCCTTTACCAGCAAAAGTATATTGAGTTAAGCCTCTAAAATCTTCAGCCGTAGAAGGTAAAAAGAATTTATATTTTCCTTTATTAGCACCTTTTTTTCTTGCTACAACTTTAGAATATACAGCCTCTGCTTTAACACCCTTCTGTCTAGCTATCATGTTATTAAGCTCTACATTTAAACTTTTGCTTGACTTTGATGGCTTTACTACTGGGGGTATAGCTGTGCTTTTTGCTTTAGCTTTATTTTTGGAATTATAATAATTAGCATAGTCTTGACCAATAATTACTTTGCTGTCAACTAAAGATTGTAAAGCAAACTGAACATAACCTTTAGTAAAAAAGTTATAATATCTTTGGTTTGGATCTGTTTTTCCAGGCACATATCCTATTGCTCCTGTTCTTTGGAACCCAGCGTCATTAATAGCTGTATCCATTTCTTTAGGTATTATAGCAACTGAGTAATCTTTTTTCACAGCGTCTAAATCAATTGACTTGTCTCCGTTTATAATATTTTTATACATTAAAGCCAACACTACCCTGGCGGGTAAAGCATGCTCATATCTATATTTATTAGGCTTTGTGTAAGGTAAAGGTTTTGTTCTCCATAAAACAGGTGCAGCGGCTCTCAATGATGTGGAGGTTCCTGAATTCATTGAAGCCATAACCATAGCTTGAATATCTGGATCAGCATTTTTTATAGATTCCATTATTTTTGTGGTAAAATTCCACGCTGCATCAGCATTCTTTATTGATTCATCTGTATTAAAATTATTGCCTAAGTGTTCTTGATTTATTGTAGATTGCACTTTTATATTTCTTGGCAAATTCACACCTTTACTATTTGTGTAAGTAGCATTAGTAAAAGAGACTATATCGTGCCCCGCAGCCTGCAAAGTAGGGATTATTTCATTAGCAATAAACAAATCAGCTCTAAAGTTTTCTTTTTTATCACTATAGTTTTTCTTTCCAACTTTGTTTGCATTTTGAAAAGTGTTCTTTAACAAAGCTAAAGCTGCGTCAGTTGGCATATTTTTTAATGCTTCAATAATAAAACCCTGTGCCGTACCCACGTTCCCTTCTGCTTGCCATAACTGCATTACAGAAGCTGAGGCTCCTGTTAGCCTTACGATACTTTCGTTAAAATCTTTTTGATCAACTATTTTATCTAAAAATTCTTCGAGTGTTTGATTGTCTTTTTCTAATTTCTTTTTAAATTCTTTTACTTTTCTTACAGGACCTAGTACAGAATGAAATTCTTTACCAATTCTAATGTGTTCTTCTTTTGTAAAAATATCACCGTAAGCTTCTATATGTGCTTTAACAATTGATGAGGACGTGGCATTAGGTAAACTTAATTTCATTAAATTGTTTATAAAATTATCTTTACCAGCAACCCATTGATCTTGTTTAATTGGTTTTAAATTTCCAAACCCTAAAGATCTACTTCTTTTAACATTCCCTCTTTCAAAGTCTTTGCTTAATACTTCTGCGTAGTTATCGGCTAAAACAACCCCTCTCGCTTTTTGATTATTTTCAAAAGCTTTTGTTAGTTCACTATTTGGATTATTTATATCTTCTTCAAAAATTTCAAAAGCCATTTCTTCCGCTGACATCTTTGACCAAGATTCTTTTCTGCCCGCTATAAGCTTCCCGTTTTTATCGAGTAAATATGACATGTATTGGTCGTTAGATACATTCTTGTCTACATTAGGTAATCTTCGTATAAATTGATTCCCTGAAGTATTACCGGCCGCGTCAGTAGAGCTCTTGACTCTGTCTATTTTCTTTCCTTGCCAATCGCTAATGTAATTTGGTTTAAATACTTTTCCAACAACTTTGCCAGTTATAGGGTCTTTTATATCTTGATCAGTAAAAACCCCTCCTACAGACTTCTGTACTGCAAAAGGCATTGCGGTAGCAAGCCATGTTGTCGGGGCGTTTTCAAGAGTAGCTTTTTTTGCTTTTAAAAAGTTTGACTTTAGGCCTGTTTTCATAGTGCCCATGTATGTTTTAATGTCAATATCCCCTTGCTTACCCATCTCCTTTTTAATTTCGGCTACGATAGGTTTAACACTTTTATTTATAGTTGTTATAGCGTCTATTTTAGATTTTAAAACCCTCACTGTTTGTAAAAGTTTATTTTTAACGCTAGTTAAAACATCTGGCGAAAATATTTTGCTGTCTTTTATTTTTCTATATTTAGGAGCTTCAGGCTTAACACTTGGAGCGGGGTCATCTAAGATTGTTGTTTTATAATCTTCAACTTGAGGAGCCATTGTTTTTGCAAAATAATCTCTTTTATCTGATGGGCGTTTGTAGTCTGCAACTTGTATTTTTTTTAATGCAAATCCCATTCTATCACCTAAAAAACCAGATAATTGGCTTTTATCATTTTGCGGGTTATAGGGATTCTTACTAATATCAAAATATGTTGTGGTAACAAGGTCTTGCGCTAATAATTTTCTAAGTTCTTCTTTTTTTTCTTTAGAAACGTTTTTTAAATCTTTATTCAAGAAACGTACTTTAGCCGCGGCCATACTGTAAAGACCCTTCTCAACAATTCTTTGACCTTTGGTAGACAAAAATTCTTCTTTAGTTTTTATTTCATTAAGAGCAGCAAAGCTTTTTTCCATAGCTTCTTTAGATAAATTGAGCGAAGATTTTGCAGTCGGCACAGCTTCTGGGCCCTTAACTCTTTTTATATCTTTCCCTACGACAGCTCCTTCGTTCGCCATAGTTTTTATAGCTTTTCCTAACTTTCCTTTTTGAATAGCCCTGTTGTAATCCTTTAAAAAGTTATATACATCCTGTTCACTATTAAAAGAAATATTTTTAAATCCAGCGTCTTGTAAAAGTCTTCTTACAAAATCTTTTATTTTAGTAAAAACGCCTTCATTAAATTTTATATCACCATAAAATAAAGCATCAGCAAATAATGTTAACTTTTCTTCCGCTCTTATACTTGATGGGTCTTTTTTATATAATGCTAATCTTTTTGAAAAAGTACTGTCTTTTAATTTATTTGGATCTAATTCAGCTAATTTTTTATCAAGTTCTATTGCTAAACCTCTTATAACGTTGTTACCGACTACCTCACCGTCTTTGTTTTTGCTATACAATGTTTTAAATAAAACCGCATGCAATAATTCATGAGCAGCAGTATTTACGTCCCCAAATTTAGCGGCTTTAGATTTATCTATTATTATAGTTCTACCATCTTCGCTAATAATACCTGTAGCGTTAGCGTCTAATGACAAACTGTTTTTGCCAGCTTTTTCTTGGGCTTCTGTTGAATTTTCTGCTTCTACAATACTTAAGCCCTCCACATCCGCTCCCGCTTGGGTTGCTTTAATAGTTAATTGCTCGGTGGCAGATAGCATCGCCAAATCTTGATTTATTTTAATTATTTTATTAGAATCTTTTTCAACAAGTTTTTTATCTTTACCTTGTATTTTATTTTCAAGCGCTCCTTTTTTAACTAATAAATCTAGTATTTTTTCTTTTGTTTTACCAGAAAAATTATTTGGTATTTTAATATTAGCTTCTTTAGCTTTTGTTATTAAATCTCTTTTTTCTTGTAAATTACTAACGGCCTTTGGGTTGTTTGAGTACTTTGTTAATAAGCCATCAATTTCAGCAATTTTAGCATTGTAGAAAGCCTCAGCGCTTTTGGGGTTTAGCTTACCAGCGATCATGCTGTTAATTGTTTTAATTTCAGTAATAGATTGCTGCATCACATTACCTGTTGTACCAAATGCGGCCCCCACTATAAATCCTGTCCCCCCAGCTTTAAACAATTGTTCACCTTCAGGTAATTCGCCAGATACAGCTACACTTTGAGTTACTTCTTGCAGAACTTCTGTTAATGATTCAGCAAGGCCATTTTTAGTATTATTAATACCTTTTGTTACAACATCTTTAACAAAGTTTTTTACACCACCTCTTAATAACGATTTAGTGCCTTTCATAACAAAAGGCTTTAAAACTTTCCCAGCACCAATTCTTTCTAGTTGACCGCCAATAAATCCGCCTGCAATTGCTAAATCTTCTGTATCACTTAAAAATTTTTCATTGCTTAAAACAGAAATCATTTCCATAGCTGTCACAGGTTTATCTGTATCTGTTTTTCTTTTAGATAACGCTTCTTCTTGTATTCTTTCCCAGTAAATTCCACCACCAATTTGCAAACCAGAAGAAATACCCATTGTAAGATATGCTGCCCCCATTTGAGGAATTTGTTCAGCCATTAACGCAATAGTATTTTCTAAAATATTTTCACCTTCCATTATTTTGTCAAAAGCTTTGGTATCAAAAGCTTGATTAACCAGTTGTTCATCTAGTATTTCAGTTAGATTTTTTTGCAACTGAAGCTCAGTGTCTTTTACATTGCCTTTAAATTTTTCTTGAAATTGATCCCAAGTTCCCTCTACAGCGCCAGAAGGTTTAAAAGTAGTGTTATCATTTTCATGGCCTAAGTCTTTTTGAAATTTTGGAGTAAAAATAAAACTTTTATTTTTTTGAGTAGGGTCTTCAATCCAATACCCCTCTGTTTCGCCTTCCCAATTATGTTTAGATGCAAGATCTTTAGTATAAGCAAATCTATTAAATTTCTCAGCAGCTTGGCCGGCTAAACTTGCGTTGGCAGTTTTCTTTAAATCAGTGCCCATGCTGTCTAAGGCTCTAGACGATTTTTCTACAATAGAAACAAATGTATCATCAAAAACATTAGGAGTAACGTTGGAGCCTGCTTTTATTTTTCTCCACAGGTCACTAGTGTTCTCATCTCGCACAAATTGCATATAATCTTCGCCTAAAACTGGATTTTCATCCATGTGATTATTAAAAGCTGAAGTTAATCCTAAAAATCTTTTATCTTTCATTAAAGAATTATTAACCAATTTTGAGTAATGGCTATTAACATCTTCACGAAATGCATCAATATTTTCTTGTGTTATAGAATTGGGGTCATTCAGATTATACTTTTCTTTAGCCGTATTTATATAAGAATTTAAAAGAGGCTGTACTTTTTTTTGTACTTCAGGAATTATAGTTTTGTTAATCTCTTTATTAGAACGTATAAACTTGGAGGTAGCATCGTTTCTAAATTTTTGTATTTTCTCAGGATCACTGTAATCTAAAGTTCCATATTCTGTTTTAGGAGCAGTTTTATATGACTCTTTAAATACTTTTTCACTATCAGCTTTAGTTGAAACAGCCCATTCTCCCTCTAATTCTTTTTTCTTAAATTCTTTTTCGTCAAACTCAGGGTCTAGGGTTTCCATGTATTTTAACACAGCAGACTTATCTTTCTCGTTAACTTTTATTTCAGAAGGGGCAGCAGATACACCTAGTTTTTCTTGTATTTTTTTAATCTTAGGATCTACCTCTATTTTTTTAGCAGGCTTAGGTTTGAACCCGTATTCTTGAATAAAGCTAGTATCATCGACACCAGCTTCTTCTGCTAATACTTTAATATCAGCAAGAGAATATACTTCGCCGTCAAGCAAATATTCTTCCTCCATATTATTAATTTAAATTTAATGCTTCTTTTGTTTGCTCTAAGCTTAAAGCGTTAGGGTACGCACCAACTCTTCCTAAATCCTTATCAATAATAAAGTAAGTTCCATCCCCCGCTGGTTGTGCATAAAAATTATCTTTGCTACCGTAGCCGCTAATTGCATTATCACCCTTTTTTAGGTTAGTAAGTGCATCTACTTTTTTAGATTTTTTATCTGCAATACCTTGGTGGAATGCACCAAGCTTACCATTTTTATTAGTCTTTTGATTATCTTTGTATTTTTTCATGCCCTGAATATGAACACCCTCTAGGCGTTTTACAATACTGTTTGCAACACCAAATCTTTCATGCTCTTCTGATAATTCGTCTCCTACTTTATAATTTGTTTTGTATTTTTTATTAATAGCGGCGTATTCTTCTTCAGCGTTTTCGCCTCCCATAACCAAATCATACCCAGCTAATAATTTATCTGTTTGTAAAGAAGCAATAGCGTCTTTATCTAATCCTCTCATTAACTCTTGTGTGGTTGCATCTAATGTATCTGGCCCTAACGGTCTATTTTGAAAACCATCTTTAAAAAAATCGTCAGATAATTTAGTAATAGCTTTTTGTTGGTCGAAAGATTTTAATTTAAAATCATTTGCCTCTTTATTTGTCAATATACTTCCGTCTGGTAGTTTATAAGCAGTTTGGCCATTTTGCAAAATTAACTCGTAATCTTGTTCAATATGTATTTTATTTAATTGAGCTCTTCTGGTATCGTCCATTGCCCCTGTTAACTCGTTTTTGTCTACAGCTGTCGCATAGTCTTCGGAAATTTGAGAACGTTGTGTTAAAGAATCGTTAGCTGTAACCGCGGTTTGCTGCAGCCTAGCCAATTCTCCTTGTAATTTAATTTTAGTTTGTCGGTCAGCACCCTGCATTTGCGTGTGTATATCAGCCATTTGATTTTTGACTTCACTAAAATAATCCAGTAATGGCTGTTGATCTTTTTCCCCAACTTTTCCAAGAGCAGGTTGAAAATTTAGCAATTCTTCTGCTTCTTCCTGTAACTTTTGATTAGCAGCTGCTTTAGTTTGAAGTATTTTTGACGCATCACTAAAATCTAATTTAAAATTTGATTTTTGATAACCTCCAGACCTAGCCGCTGTGTATGCCCCCTTTATTAATTGAGCGTTTATTGATTGTGATTGTTTTGTAGCCATAATTAAGTTGCAAAAGGATTTATGTCATTAATACTATTCCCGCTAACAGCAACACCTGCAGCACCACCCATCATGTCCCCTAGTCCACCAACTAGATCGGCTTTTGCGGCGGCCCTTGCTTCATTAGCGGCAGTTACTCTTGATTGTGCCATACCCATCTGCGTACCCACTTTATCAGCTTCCATTTGTCTTGATTTCTCTTCGCCTTTAGCTACAGCTATTTGTCTTTGATTCTCGCCTTGAGCAGCCATAATCTGATTTTTAGATTCTTGCTGAGCAATACTAGCAGAAGCTTGTTGTGTTTGTTGTGCTTGGCTATTTGCCATAGATTGCGCTAACGCAGCAATTCCGCTACCCCCAGCGGCTGCAGCTAAACCACTCATTATATTAGCTGAATTTTGTGAGTTTTGTTGTGCTGCAAAATCTGCAGCTTGAGTGTTTACAGTTAAGTTTTGGTAAGGATTTGTTATGTTGGCGTAAGGATTAGAAGTGTCTAATTGGTCGTATTTTTCTTTATATCTACCAAGTTCTGCCTTGGCTTCTCTTTGTTCTCTTCTTCTTTTACCGCCGCCAAATAGTGATCCCACGGCTTTAACCGCTCCGCCTAATACTTTACCCGCTGCACCTATTGCTGCGCCTGTTACTGGATCTGCCATATTATATTGTTTTTGTTATATTTATAATTACACGTTAACTACTTATACTAATTTCAGAACCAACAGAGTAAAGCTCCTTTGGTGTAGTTGATTCGTTTTTCATTTTTACAGTAGCGTAGTAACCTAAAACGCCGGAAGTATTAAATTTAGCGTTCTTAACAAAGAACATGTAAGCGTTGCTCTGTGGAACACCTAATCCATTTACTACCGTTATTGTTTTATTTGTTTTATCTATTGCAGTTATGCTACCTAAATCTTGCTTTATATTAGAAGCATCTAAATAATAAAGATTATCATTTAATTGTATTTCTTTATTTAATTCAAAATTAAAAGTATACACTTTATCACTACCAGACAATGCTTGTGAGGTTAAATAACCTAAACCTTGAACATTGAAAGCTTTTGTATCCACAGTGTTTTCATTTTCTTTAATACCCGATATATAGTTAAAGTACTTACCTTCTTTTTCAATAAACGTTGATATTTGACCATCTTGTTTATTTGTTATTATAGAATCGCAATACCAACCCGCATCTCCTTCGTAATTTAATGTTCTAAAGTTTTTAACATTAGCAGGTGCTTCGTTTAATAAGAAAGTAACTTCTGAATCAGTTTTAGTTCCATAAAAAGTATTTGTAGCGCCGTTATGATGCTCATATAAATGCCCTTGATTAAAAGTATAATACTTATTATTTAAACTTAAACCGCCTTCTGGTATAAAGCTTTTTCTACTTACCCATCCGTTTATACTTTCTGAAAATGAAAGCGTTGTGTTCACAGATGTGGGCAAACTTAAATTATATTGACTCTTTGTAGAATCGTAAGTACCATATATATATCCTGTTTGTGTAGAAAGATTATCTCTAAAGTAATCTTTTAATCCGTAGTTTGAAACTTCAGTTATACCGTCTGCTGACAGTCTTAATACGCAGCCTCTGGCTTTATCTACAAAGTAAGATCTATAAGTAAACTCTACAAAACTTTCGGGGTTCTTAGAGATGCCGTATGAGCCAAATGTAGCTGGTATAATAGCTTGACCAAGCACTCTATTGCTTGCAATTAACTGAGGATTGCCATCCGCATTAAATACAGCGTCTTTATTGGCTAATATCTTAACAATTTTGTCTTCACAAAACGCGAGTAAATCTGTATCTCTTCCGTAAAGCTTTTGTATGCTTCCGTATTCAGGATTTAAATTTTTAGTAATTTTATCAGCTATAATAAATTGATTTAATCTATTAATAGAACTTTTGCTATTATATATCTGTGAATATATTAAACCATTCTTGACTGTTTCTTCTTGATAATTATCTTCAAATACAGTTGAAACTCTAACGCCTTTACCGAGAGCAGGCGCATTGTAATCGTCTCTTATAACAAATGACTCTAC
>ERZ1039804.1993-NODE-1993-length-10765-cov-7.854995_pt1 | contig 10765 bp, 9 predicted proteins | sample MGYA00383089_ERZ1039804 | MGnify/ENA primary metagenome ERZ1039804 (study PRJEB29581, sample SAMEA5548359) | metagenome | biome: marine; feature: coastal; material: water | depth 1 m | study: Short-term variability in the microbial, nano- and picoplankton...
AGCTTCATCATCTTCAACTACTTCTTCTGCACCTTCACCAGCTTCATCATCTTCAACTACTTCTTCTGCACCTTCACCAGCTTCATCATCTTCAGCAACCTCTTCAGTCTCTTCAACTTCTTCAGATTCGTCAGCTTCCTCATCTTTTAATTTGTCAGCTAATTCAATTGCAGCTAATGCAGCAGCAGGATTTTCGTTAACTTCTTCAGTCTCTTCAACTTCTTCAGTTTCTTCAACAAATTCTTCAGCGTTTTCTTTATCTTCAGCATCAACGTCTTCTACGTCGTACTCTTCATCGCCAACTTTAAAAGTCTTTTCGCCTTTTGCAATTGCTTCTGCTCTTGCAGCACCGAAGGCATTACCTTCTTCAACTTCTTCAGTCTCTTCAACTTCTTCAGTTTCAGCAACTTCTTCAGTTTCTTCAACTTCTTTAGTTTCTTCAACTTCTTCATCATGATGTGCTTCATCAGCTTCTTCAACTTCTTCAGTTTCTTCAACTTCTTCAGTAGTTTCATCAACTAAGCTTTCATTAATAGATGATGCAATGTATTCAGCATATTCTGATACAGACTGTAAATTTTCTTTTAAGTAGTCAACATAAGCTAAAAGCTTTTCAGAATTAGCTGTACCTTCATTATTAGATTCTGCAACGTGATCTGCAAAATCTTTAACCTTTGAAATTGATTCTGCTAAATGCTCAGAGTATTGAATACCTTGATCTAATTTTTCAGCAATAGTCTCAGTATAAGATATACCTTGATCTGCCTTTTCAGCGACGTGTTCTGAATATTGGATTGACTCGTCTAATTTGCCAGCTAAATACTCAACGTATTCTGAGAGAGTATTTACGCTTTCAACTATGTGATCGTTGTGAGATTTCACATCTTCTAACGTTTCGTCTTCGTTTGTTGCGCCGATAGACTCTTTAATGCTTTTAATTTCATTAGCTAAGTACTCAGAATACTTATTGAAATCTTCAGCTTTTACAAATTCTGCCATGTTTTTATTATTATTTGTTTCTATATTTGTTTCAGTAATTTCTTGTGCTACTTCAAGTGCCTCTTGGTTTTCACCATTCATTTCATATATCCATAAACCAGAGTTATCATCAAATCCATAAGATTCGTTAACTCTTTTTAATTCAGCGTTGGCAAATCCAGGATCTGCTACTAAATCGTAAGTGAATAATTGTTTGATTTTTACCTTTCCGTTAGATTCAACGGCTCCGGCTGCTCTTGATGAGATTTGTAATGGTACACCAGCATCTACTAGAGCTTTAGCTTGACGTCCTGCGTCAGTATCTAATAGTTTGATTTTACCTCTTACTTCTTTTGATTCCTTGTCGTAATATAATTCTTCAATTATGTGAGACACGCTCTTAAGGGAAATATCGAATTGCTGAGGATGATCTAATTCTCCTAATAACTTAGAAGACTTGATCTTGTCTTGCAATGCTTCTATCTGAGGAACGTATTCGCTCTCAGTATAGATACGATTGTTTTTATTCTTTTGGTCAATTTGACCAAAGATACCTTCTAGAATGTAATCTTTATTCTCAGTTTCAGCTACGCTTAGTTGAGATGAAGACATTTCAACAATTAATAAGTTGTTGTTCTTTGCCATAACTATGGTTTATCTATTTTTATTATATATCTATTTGTATTATGCAATTATCTTAATATCTTTAGATGTCTATATCCAGGTCATCTTCTTCAGCTTCACCACCTTCGGCTTCACCGCTTCCTTCTTCCTCTTCTTCACCTTCAGCTTCTTTTTCCTCTTCGGCGTCTTCAGCTGACTTATCTAAGAAATATGCTGTTAAAACATCCATTTCTCCTTCAGCAAATGCGTCTTGTCCATATTCTCTATAGAAGTAATCCTTAAAATCGTTTTCAGTTTGGCAAGCAGTAATAGCTCCTAAAATTTCGGCTGATTTAATAGTTTTACCAGAATCTAGTGTTAGGTCTTCTACATATATCTTAGAATCTTCTCCAGCTTTTAGTGAATTTTCTGATACGAATTGTTCAAATGTTTTAATAATCATCATGTTTTATATATCTCTTTTTCTTAGCTATCTAGGATTTAGGTTAAATAGCCATTCCGTCGTCCTCTGGTTCAGGCTCATCGGCTGCTGATTTTCTTTCTTTTGCTTTAAATGCGTCGTTAGCTCTAATCTCATCATCAGATAATTTCAAGTACTTTCTAACTAAGTATTCTTGATCGAAGTAGTATTCTTCTTCCATTGTTTCTTGGTTAGTTGTCATTAAACTATCTCTCATGCTTGAAATAAAGTCTAGTCTTAATTGCATGATTTCTTGCTCTTTTAATTCAGCAAACATATTCTCTTCATTATACCTTAAGGCTACTTGAGTTTTAAACTGAGGATCGTCAGTAAACTCTGGGTACTTCAGGCACATTTGAATGTATAATGGTTTAACTAAGATTTCTTGGAAGACTGATCTTAATCTTTTAATAAACTTACCGAATTTAATTTCATCTCTTACCATACCGTCACCTGCTAATGCATAGTCACCGCCATCATCTTCGTATAAGAATCTGTTGTAAGGAATTTTTGAAACCTCTTTAAGTTTATCTTGGAAGTATTTAACTGCTTCAGTATCTGAAAGATCTGGTCCTTCAGAACTAAGAGTTTCAATTTCTGGCGTTTCACCATCTTTAGAAGGTAACCAGTATTCTTTAGAGAATTGTAGCATTGGCTTACCATCAGTTTCTAATGTTCCTGATTCAAAGTCAAAATCAACTACCTCTTTATAGTTATTCATTAACTGAGCTAACGATTGTTTTGCTCTAGTTTTAGATTTACCACCTACAGGTATAATAAACTTCATTCTAAATGAAGCGTTGGTCACTGCCCAGATTACTCTGGTGTGTTCCATAATTCTAAGTAGGTTAAATGATCTAATTAATCTTTCAACGTAAGATACTCTTGATGCAGTTGAAAGAGAAGAATAAGAAATATAAATGATCTGAGAATCATATAGAACTCTTTCTTTTGTAGGTTCATCTTTATATTGTACCCAAACTTTCTTACCGTCATCTTTATTGTAACCAGGCATTAGGGTTACTGGATCGATCTCTTTAAAACCTATAATTTCTTTTTGGTCTGGGGAATAAATTATTTCAAATGCTAAGTAACCATCTACTAAGAACTTTCTAAAGAAGTACCATGCTGATTGTTCACCATTAAAACCAAAGTAGTGATAGATTTGTCTAAAATATTTGTTAAGGTCTTTTTGTACATCATCTGATACATCAAGGCCCATAATCTCAGGTTGGCAAAAGAAGTTTTTATCATCGTATACTACTGCCTCATCACAAAGTATATCTAGAATATCTTCAACTTCATCGTTCATTGAGAATCTTCTCAATTCATCTCTTTTTCCAGGATAATCTGTATCAAAGAACGGTACGTTCTTCTTCATATTAATATCACCCATGGATAGTGCAGCGAATGCACCATAAATATCATCATTGTCTAATCCGAATGGATTCATTTGGTTGTAACCAAACTGATCTTCCATTGGACCAATCGCTTGAGATTGTCTAAGCACCATGTCATCATAACGCATACCAAAAGAACTTAGCGTCTTCAAAGCATTGGAGAGGCTAAATGGTCTTGAGTTTGAACTAAGAGGTCCGTTTCGTTTGTCAGTAAATCCTGCCATAATATAGTATTATTTCTGTTTTATATATCTCATTTATTTAGATGGTTTCTGAAGGCTGCTCTTATCTTGCCAACTGATGAGCCATTGAGCTCTAAAAAGTCGCAAAGCGCTATCTCAGCCCATCGTTCGTATGCTACTACAACTTGTTGAGATTTACGAGTTGTTGCATATTGTCTAATTGCAAAATCAAAGCCATATCTCTTTAGAAATGATTTAGCTCCTTGATATGATAATGATAATGGTCCTTGTGCTCTAGCGTTCTCCATTTTAGCACCTCTGTTCTGTCCGTTGATATAGCCCTTATATTGCTCATAGACAAAATCTAAGAGGTCTTGCTTTACAGGGACTGGTAACATATTAAGATTAATACCCATGTCATTACCTGTGTCTGAGCGGTTCAGTGCCAATACTACTGGATTACTGTCCCACCATTCTGCTGCAATCGGGTTCTCATATCTAAACACATATATCTTACCTTGTTGGAATGGACCTGCTGATCTAGCTACTGCCTTTTCTCTAACCGCTTTTTTAGAAGTATTAAACCAATCTTCTGCTGCGCTGGCTGCTCTTGCCATTCCTCCAGCGTCTTTGCTTAATTGTGATATGTTTTTCTTTATCTCTCCCATTATTTAAGCGTCTTTTCAGTTAAGACTATAAATCGCCAACCTCGGTTTTCACACCAGGCATTTGCATAAGCATATTTATCTCTATTTTTAATATACTGTTCTGCTAAAAATTTATAGGAGTTAAGTGCCTTTTTAGATTTCTTTAAAGGCGGTTTAGGTTTTTTAATCTGTGCTTCTGGCTTTATTTCAACTAGCCATTCTACTGGTGGCTCATCGCCAGTGCCAGCTGTTTTCATATAAAAGTCCGGATAGTAGATGTGTTCTTTTTTATCCGCTGTCCACCTGTATTTAATTTTAACAGGCTCACTTGACCACTTTAATACGTTATCTTTAGTATCGCACATAATACAGAACTTTCTTTCCCAAGAGGAACGATAGATGATCGGCGTTGGGCCGATATACTTATCTGGATTTTCAGGAGTAAAATACCCCTGTACAAATCCTGAGTTGCCGCTAGGTTTTAAGTTCTTTATTGACATTAAATATTAAACATTCCGGATTCGCCATCACCACCTCTGGTATTAATGCGATCCATTGACATTGTGTTTTTATATTTTGTAGGATGAATTTTATTCCAACCTTTTGCGTAACCTCTCTTTGCAATCTCTGTAAAGTATGCAAATGCGTTAGTATATTTTGGGTTAAAATTCCTCCAGTACTTAAGAAGATCTAATATAGCAAATTGCATACAGTCGTTTTTATCGTCTGAATTTAAATATACTAATTTTCTAATTGCTCTTTCAGCAATAAGAATTAACATCTTCTCAGCGTCCTTTGTTAACTTATCGTCTTCTAAAGATAATACAATCTGATTGTACAAATCTTTGTTATTTAAATAATTCTTTTTTCTAGGCACAGTAGTTAATTTCTATTTGATTACTAGTTATATGAAAAAAAGCCCATTTGTTTCGAATGGGCTTTTCAGTCAGTATGTTAAGAGAGTATGATTATACTGTATCTTCGGATGAAATGTTAATCTTATACTTTTCTACTCTAAATGGTTTGTTTTCTACAAACACAGTTAAAATATCGTTTTTACCTGCTTGGTTAAATTCTACAGAGTCTACTTTAACAGCACTATCTTCTGCAATACCTTCAACGCCTGATTTTAATTTAGCATCTACATATCCATCTTCGATTGTTAGTGTATCATTTTCTAGAGCTTCAACTTCTTCGCTAATTCTAGTAATTTCAGAACCTATTAAGTTATCTGCTGCTTTAATATCTGGTAGGTTTCTATCAGCTTCTGCTAATCTACCCTTTTGGTCATATAAGAAAGATAACATTTCTTTGTAAAGATTTATCTTTTCTAATTTTTTACCTGTTGAGATTGCTGCAGATTCTAAAAGATCTTTAAACTGTTCAGTAATATCTGCTCCGGTTTGTTCTTTTACATAGTCTATTGCTGCATCACTTAGCATTTTTTCAAAGCTAGCTAATTTAGTAGATTCATTTACTCTGAATACAAACGCGTTCTTCTCTGCTCTCATAGTTACTACAGTAACGTCTCCTTGTGTAGCTTCAGTTACAAAATCTAAAACTTTATATGAGTTATAGTTTTCACATGCTAATTGAAATGCTTCGATTAATTTTTTGTCTGCATATTTAATATAAGCTGCTGCAAAAAATACTTCAGATAGTTTATCTTCGGAACCGATTGGCATTTCGATATTACCTGCTCTATATACGTTTTCGTTTACGTCGTATGAGAATCTTACTGTTAGGCTATTAGCTTTAGCTTCGTTAATTGCAGTTTTAGTAAGTTTGATTTCTTTATTAGCCTCTTTTAAAGCTCCTGATTTTTCACCTTTACCATAAGAAGTTCTAAGTTCCTTTGCAGTTTCTTCTAAGAACGATAACTTTTCAGTTAAAGCTAAATAGTTATCAAAGTTTTCTACTGAACCTTCTTGTATTTTAGTTACTGAAGATTTAGCATTGTAATCATAGTAAAAAGAAATACCTGATTCGTCAATATTAAATATTTTACCTGCTGCAACTAGAGTTCTAAAAGTATCATTAGTTTCAGTGATAGCTTCAATATGACTTCCTGTGATTTTAAAATCACCGCCAGCTGCATGGAAAATATAACCTTGTCCTTGTTCTAGAATTGGTGACTTAATTTCTTTGTTAAATGTATTTGTCATTATCAAATTTTTATGTTTTCTTAATGTATATATCAATCATTTTCTTCATCTAGTTTATCTCCCCATGGAAAGCGCTTTGCTTTCACTTCATAATTATCTCCAAGTAGTGCACTATTTGGATTTCCTTGTCCAGGTGTGGTTAGATTACTATTACCAATAGCAAACATTCTATTAGCTTGTTTTCTACGTCTACTAAGACGTTTTATTTGAGACTCTGTTGTTAATTGTTTACCTAATGTCTCTAAAATATCTGTGCTTGTTGCATCAATTCCAACTTCAGTTTTAATCCATTCTTCTCCATTAGATTCCCACTTCGCAGGATCGTAAGTATCATAGTATAATCTTGGGAAGCCAGTTGGATCTAAGAATCCGTTAGGATCTACATAATCTCCAACAACTCCATTAGAATAACTAGTTCTAGTGAATTTTCTATAAACATCTTCTTCAAAATCAAATGATGGTATAAATGAACTAATTTCTAAACTAAATGTAACTTTATGATTTTGTTTATCATCAAATGAATATTCAACAGGTCTTTCTTGTGTATAATCATCTGGCATCATATACTCAGATGTAATTCTATAAGTACCCTCTTCTAAGTGGCCAGCATCTACATGGTAAAAATTAGCCTTGTACATTTTTTTTACAATAGCCTCAGTAACTTTAAACAGATCTAATTGGCTTGATACTAATATCTCAACATCAACTCCGATAACACATGGAATCATTTCGAATTCAGCAACATAGCCTTCCATTAGCCCATCTTCATTCATCATCATATAATGACCCATGTTTCTTTTATTGACTAACTTTGATGGATCTACTGCAAACGATGATAAGTTTACAATACCTCTTGGTACCTTATCGTAATTACCATCTGCAAACTCTCCATTAGGATCACAGCTTTCGCCATTTGCATTAGAAAACAAGAAACTATCTTTCATAAAGTTCTCATCTCCAGATACTGCATAAAAGAAGGGTACATCTATTTCTGCCCTCTCGTCATTACTAATCTGTCTATAAAAACTAAGTTTACTATTAAGATCAGCTAATAAACCGACAATAATATGTCTGATAACCGAATCGTCTTTGTTGAATTTTAAATTATATGTAGCCATAAATTATATATCTTCATTTACTGGAAACAAAAATGGTCAATATTTCTATTGACCATTTTTAATTAAATTTAATTAGAATTATTATGCTTCACACACGGCTAGTGTTGCGTTATTACCGATTTCTAATTGATGTGCTTGTTCTGCTACTGCTTTGACTACTGTAAACACGTCAAACAAAAACTCTACTTCAGGCGACATTATTATACCATTAGCGCCGTAAGATTCACCACGTACTAACTCAGTACCTGATTTTAGTATATATGTTGTTTCGCCTCCACATCCCTGGATTGAGTAATAGAAACTTGATTTGTTTCCGGCGTCACCACCGTCACCACCGTCTTGGTCTTCATTTACTCCGTCGTAATTAGTCCATGCTCCAAGGCCTGTATCATTTATAGCTGCTACTGCATCCGCATCATTTGTAAATGTTCCAATGCCTAAGCCATTTGCAACACCTAAGAAATCTGCTTGAGTAGGCACTCCTTTAAATGCTAATTTTCTTGCGCCTCCGTCAAAGCCATATTCTGCTACTGCATCTCCAGGTACATAACCTTCTGTACCGATTGTACCTTCTGTGTTGAATGCTGCTGTTAAACCGTCGTTAACTTCTGCGGTATAGCAGATGATTGAATGAAATCTAGTTTCATCAGGGCCCATTGTCCACTCAAAACCATTAAATTCCTGTCCTGGAACTGCACCTCCCTGTTCGTATGCGAATGCGGCATCTTGAACTACTAATCGAGCGCCATGTTCAGTATATCCTGAAAAGTTATAGCCTTGTGTTACGGGTTTATACCCAAAATGTCTTGATAAAATTGCCATAATATTATTTGTTGTTTATTTTATTTCTTTTATTATATATCCCAGTTAATCTATGTTTTCGATCGTAAACTTGGAAAAACCATTTTCTCTATATATTTGTATCTTCTTATCAAATATCTCATGTGGTAATACAGAGTGGTTAATAACAAATGTATTTATTTCATGTTCTTTAATTACTTGATTTAAAATCTTTAATATGTTGTAAACACCGTCATGGTCTACTGAAGATAATAACTCATCTAGGAATAAAAGGTTTAGTTGTGGGAATCTTAATTTTAAGATCTTAATGATTGCAATAATAACAATAAAGTCTGCCTTCTTACGCTCACCTGTTGAAAGTGTCATTGGATTAATATCTTCACCTAGGTGATTAATAATACAATTAAACTTCTCATCAAATCTAATATGGAATTGCAGGTGCATCGTTTGTGCCATAGCTGCAATATTAGTATTAAGTCCTGGTAGAATAGTTTTAACTGCTAAGTTCTTTACGCCATCTTCACCTAAGATATTTTCTACAACTTCCATAAAGTTATAGTCTGTATTTAAGGTATCTTTACTTGCAGATTTCTCAGCCTCTTTCTCTTCAAACTCTGTAATAAGACCTCTTAAGTGATCGAAGTCAGAACCCTCTGGAGTATCTTTTAATTTAACTAGCTCTCCTTTAAGACCTCGCATTGTTACTTTATTATCTGAGATCTGGCCTTCTAAATCTAATTTAGATTCTCTTGCTGTAAGTACTTTTTCTTGTAATACATCCATCTCAGCCTTAATTGATTTAATCTGATCTGTGCTAGATTCTATTTTATCTGCAAATTCTACTTTCTGTGTTTTATGCCAATCTGAAGTTAACTTAGTTTCACATGTCGGGCAATGCCCACTCTCATATAACTTTAACTTCTTATTTAGATAGTCAATCTCTCTTTTAATATCTCCAGCTTCTGTACGCTTCTCGTTATATTGAGTATTAAAGGTATTCATTGCACCCTCTTCTTTTTTACGATTAGCTTCAATATCTAATACCACTTCATGAAGAGCTACTAACTCATCTTTTAATTCTTGGATCTTAGATTTATTTGCAGTTTTAGATTCCTCTAATAAAGTATTTAGTTTACCTCTAACCGATCCAATTGAATTCATTATCTCATTTAACTCAGCATCGAAAGCATCAATATCATATTTAATATCTCTACGTTCGTCTTTGATTTGCTTTTGCATATCATTAAGAATAGAGAAACCAAACATCCTATCAATGATCTGTTTCTTATCCGAGTTAGACATAGTTAAGAAAGATTTAAAATCATTTACTGATAAGATAATTATATTCTTAAATACGTGATATGGAATACCAAATACTTCATCTTCTAAATATTCTTGTACAGATTTCTTACCTGCTTTATCAAACTCAACATCATTAATTAAGACGCTAAATCTATTTGGAGCAATACCTCTTTCTATTTCGATCTTCATAGTACCACATTGTAAACCAATTTTTACATGCAATTCTTTATTAATACGATTAGGTAGATCTGCTAATTTAACACCCTCTACTTTACCGTATAAACCATAGATGATCGCATTAGCAATCGTAGTCTTACCGTGACCATTTTTACCTAGAGTTAAAAATAACTCTGATGTATCTTGTTTAAATTCTATTCTTTGTTTTTGATTTCCGTAGGAAGCAAAATTCTTAAATTCAATATAGTCTATTCTCATTTACTTTTCGGTATCGTAATTGTAGGCACATTGGGTATACAATTGTTTTAACTTGCTCTTTAGTCTTATCGTTAAATCATCATCTTGTTTCATACCATCTACATACATGTTACATAAATTAAGGATATTATAGTTCTTATACATTTCCTCAATTTCATTAATGTCATAAAAGTCTTTATCAATATACGAATCTTCTTCGTAAATATTTGGTTCTAGTTTTCTAGATATATGTTGAATTTCATTAACCAACTGGCTCAATGCGTTGGTTGTAGCAATTTGCGATGGAACGAATAGATCTACAAAGTTATTTCTTATTTGTTCCTTAAACTTACCAAGAGGCATGTCATATAGCGCTTTAATATTATACCTTAAGAATTTAGGAGAATCATTGTTCTCAAAGAACGTCTCTTCCATTGTTTCTAGATTTACCAAGTCAAATCCTTTTGGATTATCTCGATCTGATCTAGTTAATTGGTAAGGTACTCCGACCATTAATAATTTACCACGTTCTTGTCTAAAGTGAATATGTCCACTATAAACTCTTGTATACTTATCGTAAATGTTAGAATCAGTACCATGCTCATTCTTAACTTTAGCATTAAGGTAAATACCTCTAACTTCTGAGTGGCAATATACTATATCTGCTTGTGGGT
>ERZ1039804.2011-NODE-2011-length-10704-cov-4.914170_pt1 | contig 10704 bp, 9 predicted proteins | sample MGYA00383089_ERZ1039804 | MGnify/ENA primary metagenome ERZ1039804 (study PRJEB29581, sample SAMEA5548359) | metagenome | biome: marine; feature: coastal; material: water | depth 1 m | study: Short-term variability in the microbial, nano- and picoplankton...
GGCGACGTAGCAATAAAGGTGTGGATACGCCCAGCATTGGCGCCAGCCAGGGCTTCCGCCGCTCGCTCAATATCGCCACTAATCGCCCGGGAAAGGCTACAGATTCTGCTTTCGGTAATGCTGTTAGCAATGGCCTGCACCGCTTCAAAGTCACCCTGACTGGAGATGGCAAAACCCGCCTCAATCACATCCACGCGGAGTTTTTCCAGCGCTTTAGCAATACGGATTTTTTCATCCTTGGTCATGGACGCGCCAGGGCTCTGTTCGCCGTCGCGCAAAGTGGTATCAAAAATAACTAATTTGTCTTTTGAACTCATGTTCTTCCCTTATGTTCGGGTAATCCGTACGTCATCGATGCACAGATAAAAATTCGCAATCTATTCTCCCCTTGCAGGGACTGAAATTCAACGCATGTTTATGCGCTGTATGAAAATATTTTTGAGGTATAACAGTAGATGCCCCTCAGGGCAGGAGAAGAAGACCACGAGCAGAGGCAGCAGCAGCGCAGCTGCTGTTGGCGATAAACCTGTTGCGGTAGTTATTCATAGGGCGTAGTCAATCAGCTTTCAACGACAATGCCAAGGGCCAAGGCCTTGGGCGAGGGCCGTTATCAATATGTTAATCCTTAGGAGCGGCCTGAAAACCAAGCTTTTTTGCCAGCCAGATCAATGGCGCAGAGAAACCAAATATCACCGCCATGGCAAACAGTATTCGCGGCGGATCGATGGTAATCACCACAAAGCCCATCGCCACAGCAAAGATCATCATAAACGGTACCTTGCCTCGCAGGTCTACCTCTTTAAAACTGGGATATTTAAAATTGGACACCATCAACAGTCCAGCACTTGCCGTGAGCGCTGCGCCAATGAGAGATAAACTCAATGAGGCCTCCATACCGTTGGTAGACCAGATGTAGCCCGCCACTATGGCCGCGGCCGCCGGACTGGGAAGGCCGGTAAACTGATTTTTATCTGACAGCTCAACCTGAACATTAAACCGCGCGAGACGCAGCGCTGCACAAGAAGCGTAAATAAACGCCGCAGCCAAGCCCAGCTTGCCTAGGTCACTAACGCCCCAACCGTAGGCAACAACAGCTGGTGCAACGCCAAAAGACACCATATCTGAGAGGCTGTCGTATTGAACACCAAAGTCACTCTGGGTGTTGGTCAGACGAGCAACTCGCCCGTCCAAGCCGTCAAAAACCATGGCGGTAAAGATAGCGATTGCGGCCAAGCCATACTGGCCACTAAAGCCAGATAGCACAGCATAGAAGCCCGCAAACAGGGCAACAGTGGTTAGCAAATTGGGTAGTAAATAGATCCCTTTGCGACGCGCAGGGCCGCTCTGACCCTCTGGCTGCTTGAGCTCTACAACTTTTTCGTCCAACGCTTTTTTAACCATCATGCACTACCTGTAAACCTTTGATGGGCATTATAGGCCATTAAGCCTCTAAAAATCTCTCTTGCATTTTTGCCAAGTCCTGAGGCGACAGCCCCAGAGCATCGACAAGATAATTTCTTACAGAGCCATACTGCTGATCAATGGCCTCCAGAAAAGCGACAATATTATCCTGATGTACCGAACAATAGGGGATCAGCCAAGAGCGATCCCACGTCTCAACCTTGGCATCACGCAGATGGCCTTCAACAATTTTGATCAGCCTCTCCGAGTCGTAATGCTCAAGAGTCAGCATATAGTCCTCAATAATAGTCTCTCGCGGCACATCAAGCGCCGACAGAATTAAGGCTGCCGCCATGCCGGTGCGATCCTTGCCCGCAGAGCAGTGGAACACCGAGGCATTGTCGGCATTATCGACAATCTGGCGCATAAAGCGGCTAAAGGCTGGAATAACGACCTCAATACACTTGGCATAGGAATTAACCACCAATCCATGGGAAGACTCAGCGCTCAACTCCCCTTCAAACAGAAACTCCCAAAATCTGGAGATATCACCAATCGACATTTGATAGTCATCGATGAACTCAGCCCGAATAGCACAGCTGGGGTTCTGTGTCTGCTCTTCCACCCGCCGAAAATCATGGACTTTACTGACACCAATTGCTTCAAGATGGTCCAGATCAGCCTCGCTTAGGTTGGCCAGATGCCCACAGCGCATGATCTTGCGCCACTTAACCCTGCGCCCTTGGCTGTTGAGGTAGCCACCTATATCCCGAAAATTAATACCGCCATCCAAGGGCACTACTCTAGTTTTTGTCTCTGCTGGGGTCATTCAGATTCTCGCTGTCAGTCGCTGATAAATAGGTTGTTAATAGTTTAGGTACGCAGCATAAAACAAAACGGCTCCCCTTCGAGAACCGTTTCGCCAGTATCAATAGTTAGTGCCTGTAATGCGCCAGGTTTACACCCGTAAAAACTTGTCACCCCGGGAAATACCAGAGACACCGCTTCTGACTACTTCCACAATGCCGAGCTCCCGAACAGCCTCGATAAAGGCATCCAGTTTTTCACTATCACCTGCCAACTGCACTGTATAGGTAGCCGAGGTTACATCAATAATGGTGCCGCGGAATATCTCAACACAGCTTTTCAGCTCGGCGCGAATATCATTCTCTGCCGCTTTGATTTTTACCAACATCAGCTCCCGCTCAATATGAGAACCAACGGTCAAATCAACCACCTTTATCGTGTCGATCAGCTTGTGTAATTGCTTAACAATCTGCTCAGCCATCTGGTCGTCGCCCTGTGTGGTGAGAGTCAATCTCGACAAGGTGTCATCATCCGTCGGCGCAACTGTCAGGGTATCAATGTTGTAACCACGCTGAGAAAAAAGCCCAACAACCCGCGAAAGTGCACCGGACTCATTCTCTAACAAGATAGAAATTATACGTTTCATTAGGTTCTCTCCGTCTTGTTCAACCACAGGTCACGCATTGAGCCGCCAGGCATTTGCATGGGATACACATGCTCTGAGCGATCCACACAGATATCCATAAACACAGTGCGATCTTTCATAGCAAAGCATTCTCGCATCTTTTCTTCCAGCTCATCGATATGAGTAATCTTCATACCTACATGGCCATAAGCCTCTGCCAATTTAACAAAATCTGGCAGCGAATCTTCATAAATAGATTCAGAGTAACGGCTACTGTAATTCATATCCTGCCACTGACGAACCATGCCCAAGGCAGCATTGTTCAGATTAATGATCTTCACCGGTAAATTGTGCTGGGTACAGGTAGATAACTCCTGAATACACATCTGAATACTGCCCTCACCAGTCACAACAGCCACGTCTTTGTCCGGGAATGCACGCTTGCAACCCATGGCCGCTGGCAAACCAAAGCCCATAGTCCCAAGACCACCGGAGTTGATCCACATACGCGGCTCGTCAAACAAATAATACTGAGCCGCAAACATCTGATGCTGACCTACATCCGAGGTGACAATAGCTTCACCACTGGTGATCTTGTATAGCATTTTGATCACATCCTGAGGCTTGATGCAGGTGCCAGCACTGGGTTCATAGCGGCTTGCCGTATAGATACCTTTGTCATCACGCCATTGATTAATTTGCTTCCACCAGTCGGCAATAGCCTCGGCATCAGGCTCTCTCTCCAGCTGGCCAGCAATCGCCAACATTTCCGTCAAAACGGATGTACAGGTTCCAACGATGGGAATATGCGCCTCAATATTTTTGGAGACCGTAGTGGGGTCAACATCAATATGAATAATGGTCGCATTGGGGCAGAACTTTTCTAAGTCGTTAGTCACCCGATCATCAAAGCGAGCGCCCACTGCAAAGATCACATCCGCATGATGCATAGCAGTGTTTGCCTCGTAGGTGCCGTGCATGCCTAGCATGCCCAGATACTGTTTGTCCGTGCCAGGGTAGCCACCCAGCCCCATCAATGTGTTGGTCACAGGGAAGTTAAGTTTTTTCGCCAGAGCAATCAGGTGCTCAGCGGCATTGTCGATAACAATACCACCACCGGTGTAAATGACTGGCCGCTTGGCGTCAATTAAGGTTTTAACCGCTCGCTTAATCTGTCCACGGTGGCCCTTGTCCGTCGGTTGATAAGAGCGCATCTTGACTTCCGCGGGCCAGTGATAAGCCACCTTATAGCTGGGGTCGGTAACATCCTTGGGGATATCAACAACCACGGGGCCCGGGCGGCCAGTCGAAGCTATGTAGTAGGCTTTAGCTATGGTCTCAGCGATATCTTCAGCGCGAGTCACCAAAAAGCTGTGCTTAACAATTGGTCGGGACACGCCGACCATATCGGTTTCTTGGAACGCATCCTGGCCGATTTTAGAAAGGGGCACCTGACCGGAAATAATCACCATTGGAATCGAATCCATAAATGCCGTGGCAATACCGGTAATCGCATTGGTAGCACCGGGGCCGGAGGTCACTAGCGCCGTGCCCACTTCACCAGTGGCGCGGGAGAACCCGTCCGCAGCATGCACAGCGGCCTGCTCGTGACGAACCAGAATATGAAAGACGTCGTCCTGTCGGTACAGGGCGTCATAAATATGCAGTGCTGCACCGCCGGGATAACCCCAAACGTCTTTAACGCCTGCGTCTTTTAAAGCGCGGATTAAAATGTCTCCGCCAGATAAGAGTTCCACAATATGTCCTCTATAAATTAATCGGACCTTTCTCAGTGGCGACGGAAGCTGAAGCATCAATTGGGACACCGCGCGGGGGCGGTAATTTCCAGTCACACTGGTAAGTGCTTACGACTGTCATTGGCCTTTAACTTTGCAGTTCTGCTTTGGGTAAAAGCAGTGCCATCTCTCTTGATGACCAGCGGCACGGATTGCGCCAATCTGGTACTAGGACTAAGTTCTGCTCCAATACGTGCAGAATCCGCGCAATTTAACACTTTCAGGGGATTAGTCAACCATTGCCTTGCCAGCGTCAGCCCCAGACAGTGCAAGAAAAGGTCGCACAAAGTGCCGGGATAGGACAATATAAGGGCAGTTTTTGGATCACAAAAATAACAACTCTAAAACTTTCCTGGCGGGGGACCCTAGTAATGGATCTATCCAAACGTATCATCTGGGCCATAGGCTGTGTTGCAATGTTGGGCGTTACAGGCTGCTCAAAACCCACATCCGACATCACCATTATCAGCAATGTGCAGGGCTACAGCTTTGACAATAACCGTCAGCTTATTGAATTTAACTCAATGGCCATGGCCGAAGGCAAAGTGCTTGCCACTGGCGATGCTCTAAAGGACAGCTACGCCAACGCCAAAATTATTGATGGTCGGGGCAAAACATTAATCCCCGCACTTACCGATGCTCACGGTCATGTCTCCAGCCTCGGCTACACTCTGCTAAGTATCGATGTACGCGGCTATGAGTCCGCCGAGCGTATTAGCCAAGCCATAGGGAAGTATGCAGATAAACAGCCGCAACTGAGCTGGATTCGCGGCAGAGGCTGGAACCAGGTACTTTGGGCTGATCAACAATACCCCACAGCGGCCACATTGGATGCGGTGGTAGCAGATCGCCCAGTCTGGTTAGAGCGCATTGATGGCCACGCAGGTTGGGCCAATAGTGCTGCACTCAAACTCGCAGGTATTACTAGGGAAACTCAGGATCCTCCGGGCGGGCAGATTTTTCGTGATAGTCAAGGCAATCCGAGTGGCATTTTGATCGACAACGCCATGAATCTAGTGGCCTCGGTGATCCCTGCACCGGGCCCCACAGAAATTAACGCGGCCCTGCAAAAGGCCAGTGATCAATTGCTGAGCCTGGGCATTGTCTCTGCCCATGATGCTGGTATCTCGGCTCTTGAGCACAGTGAATATCGGCAACTGGCAGACAGTGGTCAAATGCGCATCCGTATTTATGCCATGCTCTCCAGCACAGATCCGCAACTCAGTCAGATTATTAGCAAAGGTGAGAGTGCCGATGCAGAAGATATGTATATTATGAGAAGCGTCAAGGTCTATGCTGATGGTGCTCTGGGGAGCCGTGGTGCAGCGATGATTGAGCCCTATTCTGACCAACCCAACCACAATGGCCTGATGCTAACCAGCAAAGAAGAGCTTGAGCCTTTGGTGGAACAGGTCCTGGGTGCTGGCTTTCAGGTAAATATTCACGCCATTGGCGATCTGGGCAATCGCGTAGCACTGGATACCTTTGAAAAGGCATTTACCCATGTGGGTGGCCGCGAGTTGCGCAATCGCATTGAACACAGTCAGGTAGTTGCTATAGAGGATATCCCCAGGTTTAAAACTCTGGATATCATTCCCTCCATGCAGCCTACCCATGCAACCAGTGATATGAATATGGCTGAGGATCGAGTGGGCCCAGCGCGACTGGGCGGTGCCTATGCCTGGCGCACGTTTTTAAATCAGGGCAGCATTGTCGCCTCCGGCTCTGACTTCCCAGTTGAGCTGGCCAACCCATTCCACGGTTTGCATGCGGCTGTAACCCGACAGGATCACAACAATCAGCCCGAAGCCGGCTGGATTGCCAAGGAGGCCATGACTGTGGAAGAAGCTTTGCGCTCCTTCACCATAGATGCCGCTTGGGCAGCCAACCAGGACCGCACATTGGGTGGGCTCAGCGCGGGCAAATGGGCAGACTTTATTTTGCTAGATCAGAACATTATGGAGATTGATCCACAGCAGATATGGAAGACTAAGGTAGAGCAGACTTGGCGCGCTGGAGAGCGAATGTACAGCCGCTAGTGGCTTCCGCACTAGACAAACTCTAGATAGCGCTGAGTTGCACAGGAATAGTATTTGCTGTGCGCTCAACGCTATTGTCGGCATTGAGATAGACCAACCGCGGTTTGTGGGTAGTCGCCTCCTGATCAGAAAACTGACCATAGGTGGCAATAATAATGCGGTCAGCCACCTGACATTTGCGCGCAGTAGCGCCATTCATTGAGATAATCCCAGAACCCGCTTCCGCGGCAATAATATAGGTGGTGAAGCGCTCACCATTGCTGACATTATAGATATCGATCTGCTCAAACTCACGCATACCGGCCAAGGTCAGCAAATCAGAATCAATGGCACAGGATCCGTCGTACCAGAGCTCTGCCTGAGTGACCGACCCCATATGTAATTTGGCCTTGAGAAAATTGGACTGCATAGCAAACTCCCTGTTTAACTAAACTCTACCTATCTGAATATGGCTCAACCAGCGTTTAACATCAGTGGCTAGTAGGGCTCCAGCACAACACTGAGGTTATCAATTAGTCGTGCGGCCTCAGTAAACATAGCACCCAAAATCGTAATTTCAAGGTCATCATTGGCTGCTGGGTCCAAGGTCTTGCTATTGCTGACCGTCAAATAGTCAACCGCAAACCCTGCATCGACAATTTGTTGCGCAGCCCTGGCCTGTAGCCCGGCAAAATCTTTCTCGCCTGCTTTGATCTGCTCGGCAACCCATTCCAGACTATGTTTTAGCACCTTCACTTTAGGGCGCTCATCATCCGTGATATAGCTGTTTCTTGAACTCATGGCCAGACCATCGGCTTCACGGTGAATAGGTGCAGCACTGATTTGCACTGGCATGCAAAGGTCTTGGGCCATGCGACGGATAACGGCCAGCTGCTGATAATCCTTGATACCAAATACGGCTTCATCTGGCTGCACTATATTGAACAGTTTGCTCACCACCGTGGTCACACCTTCAAAGTGCCCTGGTCGACTAGCGCCACAGAGCACATCGGTCATGGTTGGGCAGATTACCCGGCTCTGGGTATCCAGACCATTGGGGTACATTTCAATATCATCCGGGTGAAATAAATAATCACAGCCTGAGGCCCGCAGCTTGTCACAGTCCGACTGATAGGTGCGCGGGTATTTATCCCAGTCTTCATTGAGGCCAAACTGCAGCGCATTGACAAAGATTGAGCAGACGACAATATCATTGGTCTCCCGGGCCTGAGAAATCAGCGCCAAATGGCCATCATGAAGATTGCCCATGGTGGGCACAAAGCCAATCCTCAGTCCCTCGCGGCGATGCTTATTCAAGTCATCTCTAAGACCACTGACGGTATGAAAAACCTTCATTAACCAACCCTTTATCTAACGGAGTTTTACCGGAAATTGTTGTTTACAGAAATCTAGTGCTCGGCAAAGTGGTCGCCGGCCAAATTTTCAAAGCGAGTGTACTTACCCATAAACATCAGACGGCAGGTGCCAATAGGACCGTTTCTCTGCTTACCAATAATAATTTCAGCAGTGCCCTTGTCCGGACTGTCTTCGTTGTACACCTCATCGCGATAGATAAAGGTAATCACGTCGGCATCCTGCTCAATGGCACCAGATTCACGCAAGTCCGCATTGACTGGGCGTTTGTTGGGCCGCTGTTCCACATTACGACTGAGCTGCGATAGCGCAATCATCGGGCATTCGTATTCTCTAGCCAGACCTTTGAGTTCACGGGATATCTGAGAAATCTCTTGTACTCGGCCCTCAGCGCTGTTAGTACCGCTCATCAGCTGCAGGTAATCCACCATAATCATGCCCGGCTGCGCCGCTTCGTACAGCGCCTCAGTGTCCGCTGGCGTGTTAGCACCATGTTCTTTATGCCACTGAGCACGCAGCTGCTCCACCCGCTCACGGGTAAACTGCTTGATGCGGTTGCGCATTTCGAGGGATGTAATGCCGGCAGAGTCATCAATAAACAACGGGCGGTCTTTAAGGCGCTGAGCGGCACTACTCAGGCGCGGCCAATCGTCTTCAAGCAGGTTGCCAGAGCGCATTCTGGTGGCGTCAATCTTGCCGATAGATGACAACATACGTGTCACCAAACTGCTTGCAGGCATCTCCAGACTAAACACTAGCACCGGTCGATCCTGATGCAATGTGGCGTGCTCAACCATATTCATAGCAAACGATGTTTTACCCATAGAGGGTCGACCGGCAATAATAATCAGATCCGACTTTTGCCAGCCACTGGTCATCTGGTCCAGATCGGAAAACCCTGTACTCAGGCCGGTGATATCCGCATCGTTTTTAAACAATTCATCAAGGCGCTCCACTGCTTCTTTAATCAGCGAGTTAACCTCTTTGAAGCCGCCTTTTTTCGGGCGATTTTCAATAATTTCCTGAAGCCGCTTCTCGGCTTCTTCCAATAATTTTGCGCTGTCCCAACCCAGCGGGTTGTAACCTTTGCGCACAATATCGCTGGAGGCACTGATCAGCTGGCGAACAATAGACCGCTCCAGCACAATCTGAGTATAGGCTTTAACGTTGGCCGAGCTTGGGGTGTTGTGAGCCAGATCGACCAGATATTCTGCACCACCAACGGCAGATAGCTCATTAGAGTTCTGCAGAGATTCGGTGAGAGTGATCGGATCAAAGGGCTGGCCGTCGGCCGACAGCCGCGACATGGCGGTAAAGATCAGCTGGTGATCATTGCTGTAGAAGTCGCTATCGCTAAGGATTTCAGCAATGGAGTCAAAGGCATCATTCTTAAGCATCAACCCGCCAAGAACCGCCTGCTCCGCCTCAATCGAATGGGGCAGTGGCTGGCTGATGGTGGGTTCTGCAAAAAGCGCTTCGTTCATGCCGGAATATTGACCTGTTGTTAAGGGTAATAGAGGCTCTTTTAACTGCCGCTAAAAACAAAAACGGCACAGCATCTTATTAAGAAGCGGTGCCGTTTTGCAAACACTTTAAGATTGTTCCAGTGCATCTTGCACTGGCGGGCGGAAATTATTCCGCTTCAACAACCACAGTGACAGTTTCAGTCACTTCAGAGTGCAGCTGAACCTCAATCTCGAACTCGCCAACATTGCGCAGCGCGCCTTCAGGCAGATTGATTTCGCTCTTGGTGATCTCGCCGCCGGCAGCATTGATTGCAGCTTCCAGCTCTCGGGTGCCCACAGAACCAAACAACTTGCCTTCGTCACCAGCAATAGCAGAAATGGTCACAGTGCCCAGATCAGCCAACTTGGCCGCTCGAGCTGTTGCCTCTGCCATTTTGGCGTCAGCTGCAGCTTCTAAGTCAGCGCGGCGCAATTCAAAATCAGCAATATTTGCTTCAGTGGCAAAAACTGCCTTGCCCTGAGGGATCAGGTAGTTGCGGCCAAAACCCGCTTTAACATTAGCAGTATCACCAATGCCGCCCAACTTGCCCATTTTTTCCAGAAGAATAACTTCCATCTCAATAACCTCTTGTTAACCATCTCTGCTTATTGTTTGCGATCAGACTCGGGCGCAAACCTTAAGCGTAAATTCAATAGGCTGTCAGCGAAACCTAATGCCACTAACAAACCACCAATTACAGGGGCGGAAATAACCAGCCCAATATACATAAACACTAACCAGGGCGTACCCAGTGAAAACCTGTCCGCTCCCCAGTGCGCCAACGATATGCCAGCAATGACGAGTGGAACTGCCATTAACTCTGCCCAAAACCTGAAGTCATTGGGCATCATCAGCCCAGCGGTCAATGTCAGCAGCAAAATACCGGCAATCAAACTGTCTAGCCTCAGGCTGTGAAATTCCTCGCGGAACCCGCCCGGGTTGTAAAGCAGCGCCTGCCACCAACGTGAGACAAAAAGACTCACAATCACTGTCATTGACAACATCAGAGCAACCGCACCCAGAACCATACTGCTGCTGGGCATCAATGGCACCTGCTCTGCGTTCTGGCTAGCGGCAATCTCCGCCATCATATCGCCAAGCTTCGCGATTACACGCTCTACCTCAGCACCGAGCAGTAGGCCCACAGCCTGAGCGATAACGCCGGCCGCCAGCATGG
>ERZ1039804.2013-NODE-2013-length-10702-cov-5.590495_pt1 | contig 10702 bp, 6 predicted proteins | sample MGYA00383089_ERZ1039804 | MGnify/ENA primary metagenome ERZ1039804 (study PRJEB29581, sample SAMEA5548359) | metagenome | biome: marine; feature: coastal; material: water | depth 1 m | study: Short-term variability in the microbial, nano- and picoplankton...
TATCCTCCGATTGCTTTTACTTTATCTAAAGCTCCTGTTAGTGGTGCAAAGTTTTCTTTTAATCTTTGGTCAGAAGAATAGTATGCTGTGATATCTCCAGTAGCTCTGATCTCTCCTTGAGTTCCTGATGCTGCTGTACCTACTCCAAAGCTGTCAAACTGTACGTCATCGCCTGTGCCAACTCCCATTGAAGTTCTAGCGGTTGCTCCACTTTCTACTACGAAAACATTCCCATCTCCTACAACAAAGTTTCCGTCATCTGCAAATAAACCTCCTAAAGTGGAAACATGATCAGCAACTGCTGCTGTTGTAGGTATTTGAGTGTCTACTTGATTTGATGGATTTCCAATTCCTTCAGAAAGTGTTGTCAATGAAGCATCTGCAATCTTTGCAACTGTTACTGCATCATCAGCAATGTGAGCAGTATCAATTGTACCTAATGTAATTTCTTGTCCACTTAATGTTAAATAATCATAAGATCCTGATAAAGTTACATCAGTTGAGTTATCAGTTCCAGCTGCATCAACTCCTAAATTAGTTCTACCTGTTGCTGCATCTGTTAGATCAGATAAGTTTTGATCTTTTTGTAATTTACCTCCTACCGTTGTAGTTAAAGCAACTACATCACTATCACCATTAGCAATACTTGCTGAAATCTCTAATAATGTATCATACGCAGCTGGTGCTCCTCCTACTAAGTCAGTAAGTTCTTGCTGTACATAAGCTGTCGTTGCTATTTTTGTTGAATTATCGTTTGCCGTAGGTGTTGTTGATATTGGTGTTCCAGTAAATGTTGGTGAAGCAATATCAGCTTTAGTATCTATCTCTGTTTGTTGAGCAGTAGATACTGGTTTATTAGCATCAGACGTGTTATCAACATTTCCTAGACCAACCATTGTAGAACTAATACCACTAACTGTTCCTGTGAAAGTTGGTGAAGCAATATCAGCTTTAGTATCTATTTCTGTTTGTTGGGCTGTAGAAACTGGTTTGTCAGCATCTGCTGTATTATCTACATTCCCTAAGCCTACCATTGTAGAGGTAATACCACTAACTGTTCCTGTGAAAGTTGGAGAGGCTTTAGGAGCTAACGTATCAAAGGTTGCTCCAGTTAGAGTTCCATCAAAGTCACCTTGAAAGGATCCTGTTATGTTAGCACCGGTTCCTGCTAAAGATTGTACCTGAGTAATAGTAGGTGCGGTTATTGTTGGTCTTTGTATTCTCATGAGTTAATTTTTTCTTTTCTTTAATGATAGCTGTCTAATATAAATATGTAAGTTTTCTGTTAAATACTTCCTGTAATCCAATTTTGTTGTCCTTCATTCTAGTAATATCTTTCATCGTTTTATTACAACATAACAATCAATTATTTCCTCCAATACAACTTGTGTATTATTTTGATCTATTGACTTAATTGTCTCAGGTATAAACATTTCTTTAGAAGCACTCTCATATATCTGAACGACTGGGAATTCTTCTTGTAAGTTATGTGTTATTGTACTTGACGTAACACTCGTCATAAGATGTTTGTGAATAGAACCAGAAACTAAATGACCTCCTTTAGCTACAACTACTCTTCCGGTAGTAGCAGGGTCCATATAAATATTTACATTATTAATATCTGGTGTGTTTACTCTCGAAGGAATAAACTGATCATCATTATCATCATATACAGTTACTACAACGTCTTTAGTTCCAAATAGGTGATTTACTGATGCTGTTGTAGCATTTGTAAACGTCTGAGAAACTGTAACGTCTTCTGTTATATTAGTATTAACGACTGCAGAAGCAGATACAAATTTTACTTCTCCAGAGCCACTAGAATAAGACAATACATATCCAGAAGTTTCATAAGGTAAGTTAGGTGCTACTAAAGCACCGGAGGCTGATACAGAAAATATCTCTGTACCAGAATCGTTATTGACCCTTAAAATATTTTCTCCTACTTCATCTGAAACAGATAACATCTGTCCAGTAGAACCAGATACTATAAAAATTTGGTTACCGCTATTGTTATGTTCTAACCTAGTCTGTGTATCTGATGAGAATAGCTTCGAATCCTCTACTGTAGTTGCTCCTTGAAATCTTGTAATTGTGTTGCTGGTTCCTGAACCTGTAACGGTTACTGGAGTACCTCCGTTTAAAAGGAACCTATAAGTAGAGTCTCCTAAAGAGTGTACATTATCTGAGTCTGGGATAATATTTCCAGACATTGTTATAGCGTTAAGCTGTGCTGCACTACCCGAGGTAACGACTTTTTTCCAATTTGGCATGTTACTTTTATTATGGTTGGTAACTCCGAAGAGCCCACTTCCTGTTAAGGCCTATAATAGCTTTAATATAAATATAGGAAAATTAACTAAATCTTCTATCTAAAATATCTAAATTTTGACGTATCTCTTCTCCTGATAATGCTCTATTATAAATAAGTAAGGCTCCCATTCTTATATCACCTCCTCTATTACCTGAACCAGTACCCGTTGAGTTAGATCCTAACCTGTTAAAAGTTTGAGCAGAAGAAGCTGGTGCTATAAAGTTATACTGTGTTGCGTGTTGTGCACCGTTGTAGTAGTTTGTAGCTTGATTACTATTAAATACAGATGTCCAGCTGTTCCAAGTACTAGTATTAAAGACCCCGGATTGATTTGCAAAGTAATCGTGGTTACCTTCAGGGGTTCCTGCTCCGTTAGTTTCAGCTTCTACTCCATAGGTACCGTCATTACCACCAGTTAAAGCCATATAATTTGTGTACTTACCTCCGAAAAAAGCTTGAGAGTTACCATACTGACCTTGAGCGTTATAACTAGACCAAAAATAAAACATAACAGTAGATGCTTCATCTGCATTTCTAGTAATAGTACCTGAAAAATCTAGTCTTTGGATTACGCTATCTGATCTTACTCTAAAGTATGCTGCACTATCTGATGGATTAACATACATAGATGCTGCATCTAATGTTCCTGTTATACTGTTAGAAGATGCTGTGGGTGCTATATTAGTTACGGCTGTACCTGTACCTGAGTATGAATTTATATCATTAGGATCCATAAATAGAGTTAATCCGTCTTCAACTATAGATGACATGATTACCATATTAGATTGGATGGTAGTTGAACCTCCTTGTAGTGTTATAGCCATAGTACTTTTAGATAAATATAATAAAAAAAGGCCCGAAGGCCAACTTTTATGATTCTAAAGTTAATTGAAGTTTTTTCATTACTTCATAGAAAGTTTCAAATTCTGTGCCTTGATAGTTAGCTTGTCTTAATTTAGTAATAACGAAACTTGCCTCTTTAGGAGTTAGACCAACCTGTAATGGTCGGTCATCATCCTTATTTATTACTCTCTTATTAACTTTATCTTTTAATCCCATTCAATCTTATAACAATTAGAGCAAAGTATTAACTATAAATCCAAATTCCTTCGTCACTACTATTAATCGCTACCGTTCCTACTCCTTGGAATGTTGGTGCTGTACTTGGGTTAGAAGATGCTACTTGAATGTTACCTAATTTAGAGCCTAATGTAGCAGTAGTAGCAGTAGAAGCAATATCTTCTCCAAATGCAAATACTGAATCTGAGTCTTTATAGAATATACCGTCACCAGTGTTCGCTGTATTTCCTCCTGCTCCTCCAAATACTATACCTGCATCTCCAGTCGCACTACCTGAGTTAAGTAGTATGAACTTATCTTCTACATTTAAATTAGTAATCTGTGCTTGTATAGTATCTCCTGTTACATTTAAGTCACCTGTAATTGTTACATTACCGGTTAATGTTGGATTTTCTACAATACCTACTTGAACTTGATTATTAGTAACAGCTGTTTCTATTTCATTTGCAGTTCCAGCGAAAGTTAATGTCTCTCCAGTGGTGAAAACATCTGTTGAACTTCCATCTGATATTGTAAAGTCAGAAGTAATACTTGATATTGAAGCTGCTAAAGAAGAGCTTAAAGTAGTATCTGCTGCTTCATAAGCTGATGTTAGAGCAGAACTAGAAGCATTTAACTGTGCTATGCTTGATTTTGCATCTAATGCTGTTTGTGTAGCTGTTGATATAGGCTTGTCTGCATCCGATGTATTATCTACATTGCCTAATCCTACCATAGTTGATGTTACCCCTGATACTGTTCCAGTAAAAGATGGTGAAGCTAAAGGAGCCTTTGCATCTAAAGCTGTCTGAGTAGCAGTAGATACTGGTTTATTAGCATCTGATGTATTATTTACATTCCCTAAACCTACCATTGTAGAACTAATACCGGAAACTGTTCCAGTAAAAGTAGGTGATGCTATATCTGCTTTAGTATCAATCTCTGTTTGTTGAGCAGTTGAAACTGGTTTGTCAGCATCACTAGTATTATCTAGATTTCCTAGTCCTATGTTTGTTCTTGCTGTACTAGCATTTGTTAAGTCACTTAGGTTTTGATCTTTTTGTAGTTTCCCTCCTACTACAGTTGTTAAAGCTACTACATCTGAATCTCCATCAGCAATACTTGCTGAAATTTCTAACAATGTATCAAACGCTGCTGGAGCACCGCCTAGTAAATCAGATACTTCTCTCTGTACATAAGCAGTTGTTGCTATTTTAGTAGAGTTATCGTTATCTGCAGCTGTTGGTGCAGTTGGAGTACCAGTTAATGCTGGTGAAGCTAAAGGTGCCTTTGCATCTAAAGCTGTCTGAGTAGCTGTGGATACTGGTTTACTAGCATCGCTGGTATTATCAACATTTCCTAAACCTACATGAGTAGCTGTTACACCACTTACTGTTCCGGTGAACGTTGGATCAGCACTTGTTGCTGCATCTGTAATACCGTACCCATCAAGTGTAGTAGGTGTTGCAAGTACGTTGTCGAAAGGAATTGATCCTGATACAATATGACCACCTCGTACTACATGTATACGTCCTGTTGTTGCAGGATCCATATGTACTACTACAGTGTCATTATCAGTCAACTTTACCTTTGAAGGTATAAATTGCTCATCGTTATCGTCGTAAATTACTACACTTACGTTCTTGGTATCGAAATTATGAGCAACTGAAGCTGTTGTTACATTGTTAAAGGTCTGAGATACTGTAGCATCTTGCGATACAGTAATGTCTGTAAGTCCAGATCCATCACCAACAAAGTTAGAAGCAGTTATTGCGTTCGTTACATTTATGTTACTTAGTTCTGCTTCTGAACCTTGTACTATTATCTTTTTCCAAGCCATGTTATAGGTATTAAGTGTTTATTTAAAAGTTATGATGTGTATATATAAGCGTCTTCTCCGTCAATTCTGATGTTACCTACTTTTTGATAGTTAGCATCATCTGAAGTTACTACCGCTGCTAAATGTGCATCTGAGGATATAACGTCTGTGTTTGCGTTTGCTCCTGCGTAATCAAGTCCCCATCTTTTAGCAGTGTCATCCCAGTGTAGTGAAGTACCAAGCCCTTGTGTAGAGCTATTTTGTACTATTAAACCTGAATTACCAGTTGCTGAACCAGAGTTAAGAAGTATGAATTTATCTTCTACGTTTAAGTCGCTAGAGTTTACATTAGTAACAGTTCCCAGTGTTGTTAAGTCACCACTAATAGTTAAGTTAGCAAACGTTGGAGAATCACCAGTACCTAATGCATTTACATTTACGTTCTGATCATTTAGCTTTATTTGACCTTGAGAATCTCCTTCTGCTGATCCAGAAAGTACTCCGTTAGTAGCATTTATCTGACCGTTATGAATACCGTTAAAAGCCTTATTAGCTGCTAATGATATATGTCCTGGTGCTGATAGGTTACCAGTCGATTGGAACTGCCATTCATGAACTGTTCCTCCTGTATTTACCTGTATACCTGCATTGGTACCATCTAAGTAAATAAAGTCTGTATCTGCATAGTTAAGTTCTAACCAGTTTGCTGTTGCTGGTACTCTAATATCTGTAGTACCTGCTCCTTCATCGTATACATCTCCAATCTCTAGTCCTTCTGTGAATCCAATTGAACCAGTTACTGGATCTAGTACTACTCCGAATGATCCGCTAGTTAATTCTCCTGAGGTAAGATTGCTTAAATTAGAAGAGTTTGTTGCAATTGCTGCTGCTAAAGAAGAGCTTAAGGTAGTATCTGCTGCAGTGTAAGCTGTGCCTAATGCTGAACTTGATGCATTTAATTGAGCTATGCTTGATTTTGCATCTAAAGCTGTCTGAGCAGCTGTTGATATAGGTTTGTCGGCATCACTTGTATTATCTACGTTTCCTAACCCTACCATTGTAGAACTAATACCAGAAACTGTTCCAGTAAATGTAGGAGAAGCTAAAGGTGCTTTAGCGTCTAATGCTGTTTGGGCAGCAGTAGATACTGGCTTATCAGCATCTGCTGTATTATCTACGTTTCCTAAACTTAGGTTTGTTCTTGCTGTACTAGCATTTGTTAAGTCAGATAAGTTTTGATCTTTTTGTAATTTACCTCCTACTACAGTTGTAAGGGCAACTACATCAGAATCTCCATCTGCAATACTAGCAGAAATTTCTAACAGTGTATCGAATGCAGCTGGTGCGCCTCCTAATAGGTCAGCTACTTCTCTCTGTACGTAGGCAGTAGTTGCTATTTTAGTAGAGTTATCATTATCAGCTTGTGTCGGTGCTGTTGGATTGCCAGTTAATGCCGGTGAAGCTAGATCTGCTTTAGTATCAATCTCTGTTTGTTGAGCAGTTGATACCGGTTTGTCAGCGTCAGATGTATTATCTACATTCCCTAAGCCTACCATAGTTGATGAAATACCGCTAACTGTTCCAGTAAATGTAGGAGAAGCAATATCAGCTTTAGTATCTATCTCTGTTTGGGTAGCTGTTGATATAGGTTTGTCGGCATCACTTGTATTATCTACGTTTCCTAACCCTACCATCGTTGATGATATCCCTGATACAGTTCCTGTAAAAGTAGGACTGGCTATATCTGCTTTAGTATCAATCTCTGTTTGTTGTGCTGTAGAGACTGGTTTGTCAGCATCCGATGTATTGTCTACGTTACCTAATCCAACATGAGTTGCAGTTACACCACTAACAGTTCCTGTGAAAGTTGGATTTGCACTCGGAGCTTTTGTATCTATACTAGTCTGTAGTGTACTAGAAGAAGCGTTAAGTTGAGTAATGCTAGATTTAGCATCAATATTAGATTGTAAAGTTGAGCTTGAAGCATTTAATTCAGCTTCTGTAGCAAATGAAGCGTCTAAGGAAGAACTAAAGGTCTGTAAAGCAGCAATTTCTGCTCCTATAGATGCAGATTCAGCTGATACTACCCCTGTTAATCCTGAGCCATCTCCTTGGAAAGATCCAGTTAGAATTGCTCCTGTTCCGCTTTGTGCTAAGTAATTTGCGTCATTAGCTAGTTGGGATAATCCCGAGCCTGATATGACTACCTTCTTCCATGTTGGCATCTTGTATGAGTTTTAAGTTATTTCTTTTATATAAATATGTTACTTTTCCTTATTCCTGACCTATCCATAAATTATAATTATCGTCTAAAAATAGGGCTCCACCTTCTGGTGTTGGTGATACTGATTGTGTAACCAGTCTTAGAAGACCAGTTCCTGATATTCCGAATGTTTTTACTGATCCACTATATATGGATAAAGCATCGGACGAATCGTCTTTTCTTAACGAAAGACTTCCTGTTACTTGTAATTCTTGTGTTGCTGCATAATAGGAACCTGTAGCAGAGAAAATATCTAAATTTATTACACCGTTGATAAAATCAGCTGATGATGTATCTAGAGTAGTTGCTGTTGGTTCCCATCTAGTATTTGATTGATTCCAAGCTAGTACATCTCCATCGTCTAATGATGAAGTAACTACGTCGGTAAGGTCTCCTAAATTAGTAGCACCTCCTCCTCCTCCGGAACCAAAACCTGTAAATACAGACCATGATACTGAATCGGTAAATGTATCAACGTAATTAGCTAACGTCACAGTAGCTTGATATGTTGCAGATTCACTCTCTACCCAAACTACCTGTTGATGTTGTGCTTGAGAAACAGGTATATTTCCTAAGGCAGTTAAATTAGGAACTGTTTGAAATGCTCCACGAATAAATTGTACGTCAGCTAATGCAGCACCAGAACTACTGGCTGCACTCGTTAACTCTAATTTTGAACTAAATAATGGCATCTATGTCTATATTATTTATGTTGGTAAACTGCCGTTTGCCGCAACTAACCTTACTTTCACTCCACTAGCAACTGAATTTCTAGTTTTTCTACCGAATACAAACCATTCGCTATACCCTAAATGTGCTGTATCCAAAGTAATAGAATGTATTATACCTGATTCAATACCAAATCCATTTCCATCTACATCCAGTGCTGGGACGGCTCCTCCTGCTACACTGTTAAAGGATTCTTGAATAGAAGTTGGCACTGTCATATCTGAACCAGATGGGTACATCACTAGTATCTGTCCAGTTGTATTTGCGCTAATTGTTCCAAATCCGTCTAGTACTGAATCTAAGTCTGAACCGGATCCTGTTACTAAGAGAGTTGCTGTTGTTGAACCTGCTAGAGTAATACTTGCATCACCTATGTCTCCTGATTTAACTCTATAAAATGGAGATAAAGTATTTGCTGTATATGCAGCTACTTCAGGTGGTACATCACTATTGACTGTACTAGCTCCCATTACTGCTAAATAGTTATTTGTAAACCCTGCATCTGATCCGTATGTAGAAATGTATACATACACTCTACCGTAATCAGAAGATTGAGCTACTGTTATTGTTTCATTTGATAAAGTTACTGATTCAGCATAGTCATCTGTTACTGTAATATCTATTGAGTAAGTACCGGAGGCTAGTGCTGCTTTAGGTTGAATCTCAAAAGGAGTAGTGGTTCCAACTACATCAAATGAACTACCATTTGTACCTCCTAGCGTAATAGTAAATGGAGTATCTGTCTCCAAATCACTTACTGTTAAGCTACCTACATCTGATCCGCTTACTGCTGTGTTTGTTTCTAGACCATCAACTGCAGTGAAGTTAGCTGAGGGTGATTGATTGCCAAATACTGTTGCTGTTACTGTACCACTCCCAATATTATCATATTGATCTCTATAAGTAATAGTACTATTAAAGGTATCCCCACTTTGAGTAACAGACCCACTTAAATTAACTCCTAAAGTCAAATTACCTGAACTATCAATTACTATTGCATCATTAGAGGAAGTATAAGACTGTACTACTGGTGATCCATAAGAAGGAGAGTAACTTACTCCTACTTGTCCGGTATTCCCATTGTTAAATCCAGTTGCATCTCTAAATGCATTTCCACTTTCCGCAGATTCTATAATATATACTGCAGTATCTCCATTTAGTGTTCCAGTATCAGCTGCTGCTATAGTAAATGTATGTGCTTCTGTATTGGTACTAAACCCATGATTATCTGTAATTGATCCAGATATCGTATACGAGCCTGCTGCTAAACTTCCTGTCGGTTGTACTAAATAAGTTATTCCGGATTGAACGAAGTTTAACCCAGCAGATTCAACCCCTACAAAGTCATCGTACTGTATAGAATCGCCTTCTACATCTGAAAAAGTCAATGTAGTAAGTGTATTTCCAGTTCGTGCTAGATTTGAGTTTAAATTTCCTGTTGTGTCTGTAAATATTATATCTGGAGCAGTATTCTCCGTTATATTTATATCGATTGAGCTTGAAGCAATATTATCATATTGATCTCTCCAAGTAATAGTTGAACTTATAGTATCACCGTCTGTATTACCACTACCGCTAATATCATTTCCAACAGTAAGGTCACCGCTACTGTCTACATCTATTAAAGCGTTGGAAGAAGTAAAAGACTGTATTGCTTGGCTACCGTAGTCAGGACTATAACTTACAGATACACTACCTTGTGTCCCTGTTCTACCATTAGAACCTAATACTATGTTATTTCCATCTGTTGCTGATTCTATAATATAATATGTACCGTTAGTTACTAATGTTCCACTATCTGCCTGTGCTACTGTTATTGATCTACCTGTATAAGACGTATTTTTACTAAAGCTATCTGTTACTGTTACTTCGTAATTATATGTACCTGCAGTAAGGTCAGATGATGCTTGTAATTGCCAAGAAGAAGATGCTGCGTTTTGCGGTACTGCATTAAATGATGCAGCGTCAGTTCCTCCTAAAGTTAATTGATAAGGAGTATCACCTTCAGTGTCAGTTATTGCTACACTTACTAAATTAGTATTTAAAGTAGCTAGGTTAGTATTTAAATTCGCTGTTTGGTTTGTAAAGGTAGCAGTTGGTGCTGCATTTCCTACAACAGATACTCCAAGTGAAGCTGTAGTTGTTGTACCAAACGTATTTGTAAAAGTAATAGTCGAAGAAATTACATCTCCACTAGAAGTTAATGATCCACTTAAATCTGCATTTAACGATAAGTTACCATTAGAGGCAATTGCTATCGAAGAATTCGATGATGCAAAAGTACCACTTTGATCTGAATTATAATCAGCTTGTGTTGAACCGTAATCTGTTGTTTTGATTGTAGTTCCATCTAATTCAGATTCTTTTATGTAAGGTCCTGCTGACCAGTTATCTGATATACTAGCAGCAGTATCATCTGTAATTCCGATAGTAATTGTTCCTGCATCTGAAGCAGTATTGAAACTATCTACTACTTCTACAGTATATTGATATTCGTTTATAAGATCAGAGTTTAAAA
>ERZ1039804.2014-NODE-2014-length-10701-cov-4.046402_pt1 | contig 10701 bp, 9 predicted proteins | sample MGYA00383089_ERZ1039804 | MGnify/ENA primary metagenome ERZ1039804 (study PRJEB29581, sample SAMEA5548359) | metagenome | biome: marine; feature: coastal; material: water | depth 1 m | study: Short-term variability in the microbial, nano- and picoplankton...
GTAGGCGATCGAGGGCATAAAGCGCGAGGTTGATCCAACACTGGTGTAAATAGAGTTACCATTTATATAAGCAGCACCCAGAGAGAATTTTGAAGACGGGTCTGCCGACACACCTCCAGCAAAGCAAATGGATACCGCACAAATAAAACGTATGACTGCTCTAAACACCTTTTGATCTCCCATCGGTTAACAATTTGAAACTAATGTGAATACTCAGAATTCCAAGAGGATGTAAAAAATTCATATTCATATTGATACCTGTGCGCGAACCTCACAAGGGCTCTGCGACTTATGGATACGCCTCTCCGTTAGAGCTCAAGCGCTAGGAGAGGAAGAAAGTGTGAGCGTCAGAGAAGGGGAAAAATATGAGCAGTTCGAAAACAGGTTTACGCTTATTGAACTGAGCAACGCGACCAGCTGACTTAAGCTAAACGATAGCGATAATTCTGTTTGAAAGTGCGGAATACATTTATGATAAAAGACCCAAAATTGGTACCGATTGCAAAAAATTATCAAAACTTTCTGGCGCATCGAGAGACGCATTTGAAAATGGTTTCAACGGGTGTTGAAAGCATCACGATATGGGGTGAAGCACTCTCCTGCAAATGTGCAGCATCCATGCAAGAAGAGCTTGTGGCCAAAGGGCTGGCCTCAGCTTTGTTGGTTTATGTGCTTACACGGATCAAAGTGGTCATCACGTTCGCCACTCAACAGAAAGGATTAGAGCGTTCAAATCGTTAACCGCCGGTTTCATGGAGAAAAGCATCGGATCAAAGAAACGGCTTGTTGTTTCTTGGACTGATTTGCAAATAGTTCAGCTGCTTTGCCGTCAAATGAAGTATAAGTCGCACAGGATCAGCCCCGAGCCGTGACACAGGTCGCCGAATGGTTGAGATAGCTGGCCTGAGTAACGCTGACGCCCAACCGGATGCTGCTTTCGCTACATTCGGATCAAGCTCTAGCCCCCGCCATAGGCTTCAAACGGGCGAATATCATTGCGCGGAACATGGAAGGTCTTGATACTATATATCAAGACTTAATCAAAAGAACAGAATGAGAGACGGTGATCATTTGTATCGCAATGCAAACAATTGCGAATAGCCGAGACATTCCCGCGTAATCCGTATGAGGCCGCGGCAGCTTGCTGCTATTATTTGCCAATACGACCCGTTTCAAAACATTTTGTGAAGGTTATCTGCAAAGTCATTCACGCGGCTACGTCGAGTTTAGGCGCCAGGGATCAGCATTGCCCTGTTGGTCTGGCGCGCAGTTGGGCAACAAAACCTCAACGCCATCGGCAGCGATGAATGCCCTGCCTGTCATTCCCCTGCGGTATAAGCCTCTTTGCCAATCGCCGCTTACTGTACACGCTTATTATAAACGTACATCTTAACGCGGTGCTTGCAAAAGTTAAGCGCCTTCGATCAGCTATGAATTGATACCGGCAAATGTCACACCGCTCAGATCAGCCATCTCTTTTTTCCAAGTTGTAAGATCGGAATGGCGGAACTCGGCCAAGCTTGAATGGCCGCAAGCGCGTGCCAAAACTTGCATCAAAGACACGCTTGCCCCCAAGAAACGGGCCAATCTTTCCGCGCTGACCTGCACATCCAGCTTTTCGCGCAATTCGTGCTTTTGGGTGGCAATCCCGGCGGGGCAATTGTTTGAATTGCACATTCTTGCCGCCACACAGCCCACCGCTTGCATCGCCGAATTTGACAGCGCGATCGCATCAGCCCCCAACGCCATCGCTTTTGCAAAATCTTCAGCAACGCGCAAGCCTCCGGTAATCACCAAGGTCACATCGCGGCCGGCTTTCGCATCTAAATGACGGCGCGCCCGGGCCAAAGCTGGAATGGTTGGAACCGAAATGTGATCCCGAAAGATCAATGGCGCTGCGCCCGTTCCGCCGCCGCGCCCGTCAAGAATGATATAATCCGCATTTGCCTCCAACGCGAAATCGATATCCTCTTCGATATGGTTCGCGGATAGCTTGAATCCGATTGGAATGCCACCAGAGCGTTCGCGCACTTCATCAGCCAATTTTCGAAAATCTGCCGGCGTTCGCAGATCGGGAAATGTGGCGGGGGAAATTGCGTCTTGACCTGGCTGCAAGCCGCGCACTTGGGCGATTTTACCCTCTACTTTTTCCCCTGGAAGATGCCCGCCCGTGCCGGTTTTGGCCCCTTGTCCACCTTTGAAATGGAACGCCTGCACCTGCGCAGCAAGCGCTGGGTCCCATCCAAATTTGGCCGAAGCCAATTCATAAAAATATCGCGTATTTTCAGCTTGCTCTTCTTGCAGCATGCCCCCTTCACCCGAGCAAATACCGGTGCCGGATAATTCAGCACCCCGCGACAATGCAATTTTAGCCTCTTCGGAGAGGGCGCCAAAGCTCATGTCGGAAATAAACAAGGGGATATCAAGCTGGAGCGGCTTATCTGCTTTTGGCCCAATGATCGTTGAGGTGGCAACGGGAGCCTCATCCAAAAGCGGCTTTTTGGCCATTTGCGCGGTCAGTATTTGAATATCATCCCAACTGGGAAGCGCAGTGCGGGGCACGCCCATCGATCCCATTTCGCCGTGATGGCCAAGCTGCGCAAGGCCATCGCGCGCAAGCGCGTGGATCCTTGCAACTGTTGGTTCTTCGGGCGTTGCCATCGGTTCGGGCATTGCATCTTTGGCTGCGGGCAAAGGCGCGAAATCACCCATTTTCAGATCGCCTAATATGCGATGACTGCCATCGCAGAAAGGTGCATTACCGCTTGATTTGCATTGGCAAAGCGCGGCGCTTTGCGTGGTCTGTGCGGTGAATTTAAGCGGCTTTATATCGGTGCCGCGATGCGATCCGTCACAAAAAGGCTGCGCGGCCGAGCGGCCACAGCGGCACCAGAAATAGGTTTTACCAGCCTCTAATTGGGTTTTGATCGGATGTTTTGCCGCAATGAGGGGCACAGATTGATCGCTCATTCCGGTTAACCTCGATTATGTGGTTGGGAAAAATCAATAGTGGGCCCTTTGGGGACCACGCGTGATGGATTGATGCTGTCATGGCTGGCATAATAATGCTCTTTAATATGTTGCATATTCACCGTTTCAGCAATGCCCGGTTGCTGGTAAAGATCACGCAAATAGTTTGAGAGGTTGGGGTAATCAACAATGCGGCGCAGATTGCATTTAAAATGGCCCACATAGACGGGATCAAACCGGATCAATGTGGTGAACAACCGCCAATCCGCTTCGGTGATATCCGGGCCGGTAAGATAACGGGTGTTGGCTAAAATGCCCTCTAGCCAGTCAAGCGTATCAAATAAAGGCGTGATGGCGGCCTCATAAGCCGTTTGCGTAGTGGCAAAGCCGCAGCGATACACGCCATTGTTCAGCGTCGCGTATATACGCGCATTCAGGGCCTCGATCTCTGGGCGTAGGGCGTTGGGATAATAATCGCCGGATTGTGCGCCCAGCGCATCAAATTCCGAATTGAACATTCGGATGATTTCAGAAGATTCATTTGAGACAATCGTAGCGGTTTTTTTGTCCCATAGCACCGGAACCGTCACGCGGCCTGAATATTGCGCATCGGCCGCGGTGTAAATCTGATGCATGAGCTTGGCCCCATTCACGCTGTCTGGGATGACGCCAGCGCCGGGCTCAAACGTCCAACCATTCTCGGCCATATACCAATGAACGATAGAGACGGAAATCATAGCGTCCAAACCCTTCAGCGCGCGAAAAATCAGCGTTCGATGCGCCCAGGGGCAGGCCAAAGATACGTAAAGGTGATAGCGCCCCGCCTCTGCCTTGAAGCCGCCGGCGCCGCTTGGCCCAGCAGCGCCATCCGCGGTGATCCAGTTGCGGAATTGCGCCTCTTTGCGCACAAAATGCCCCCCCTCTTTTTTTGTATCATACCACCGGTCGACCCATTTTCCCTCTTGCAACAACCCCATTTGATTTCCTTACTTTAATGATCTTGTGGTTTGATAAATTGGTTATTGCGTAAATCGCTAAAAGCTTGCTGCAATTCTGCGCGCGTATTCATCACAATCGGCCCATGCCACGCCACGGGTTCTTGAATGGGCGAGCCGGCCACCAGTAAAAAGCGCATGCCTTGGGGGCCGGCTTTTACAACAATCTCATCGCCCGTGCCAAAGCGCACCAATGTTCGATTGCCAGATAAATCGCGGATATTCAGTTCTTCGCCCATCACCTCTTTTTCCAGCAAGACCCCATGGGGCGTTGAGGCATCGGCAAATTTCCCAGCGCCTTCAAATATATAGGCGAATGTATTGCGGTACGTATCGACTTTTAGAACTTTTTTGCGCCCCGCTGGGATGCTGATATCCAGATAAAGCGGGTCTGCAGCGATCCCATCAACAGGGCCCTGTTTGCCCCAAAACTCTCCTGTTATGATCCGCACCACGCTGCCATCATCATCGATAATTTCGGGAATTTCTTTTGCGTCTACGTCTTGATAGCGCGGCGTTGTCATCTTTAGGCTACCCGGCAAATTTGCCCAAAGCTGAAACCCGTGCATTTGCCCCTTGGAATTTCCATTGGGCATTTCCTGATGCATGATCCCAGATCCGGCTGTCATCCATTGCACATCGCCTGCGCCCAAAGTGCCGGTGTTTCCCAAACTGTCGCTATGGTCAACGGATCCGTTCAACACATAGGTGATGGTTTCAATGCCCCGATGCGGGTGCCAGGGAAAGCCGCCTGCATAGGCGGCGGGGTGTTCGTTGCGAAAATCATCAAACAGTAAAAAGGGATCATGCGCTTCTGGCTCATTAAAGCCAAAGGCGCGATGCAAATGCACGCCTGCCCCTTCCCGAGTTGGTGTGGCTGCGCTGGTTGAGATAGCCGGTCGAATTGACATAGAAGTTTCCTTGAACGTGTACTGCAATATAGAAATAGACGCTTGCGAACAGAAATCGAGTTCTAAAAATAAGAACGATAAGGGCTAATTCAGATAATGCACTATGGGGTGTCTCTGCAATTTTGAGATATTATCATGATCCAAGCGCTTAAAGGGCGCTCGACTTTACCGTTTTTGGTCCCGCCAGTCGGGCACTGAGCGCATATTTTTTGACTATTGTATAACGGTTCGCAGAAAAAGCTGCGGGTTTTTGAGCCTGCGGCCGTATGAATCGAACGTGAATGCGAAGCGCATGGCCTCGGATTTCTATGACGGGCGCGCTCTCTAAGGGAATAGAGCTGCCCATCATGAGACAGTTTTCCGGTTACATTGCTGTTCTTTGACGGGTCTGGGCATAGCTGCCCGCCGATTTTTCAAAACTGATGTCAACAGTATAAAATATCTGACCAGTTTCGCCTGTCTTATTTTGTGACCCAGCTCGATCAACGCGCCTTTTGTGATCAGATTGAGCGCGCAGCATGGGCAGGGCCCGGCGATCCGATATGGGCTGGGGCGCTCATGAGACGCGAAGAGCTGGCAAGGGGCCGTGACCTTGCGGGATCCGCCCGTTCCAGGGCGTTTGGGTTGCGAGCGGATTTTAGCCTTTGGCGGGGCTTTTAAAAGGCGGTGACCTTCATGGGTTTGCGTGTTTTTGCAAGGGCGTTATACGCCCAAATAGTTTTCGGTGATATCGCGCGTCAGATGGGCCATTGGCCCGGACCACACGGTTTTGCCACGCTCTACTATCACCGCGTTATCCGAGATAGCGCTCAGCTCTTTGAGCGATTTATCGATCAGTAAAATAGCCAAGCCGGTTTGATGTTTTAGGTGTGAAATAGCCGCCCAGATTTCTTGTCGGATCAGGGGGGCCAAACCCTCAGTGGCTTCATCCAAGATCAAAAGCCGGGGGTTGGTCATCAAGGCCCGCCCGATCGCCAGCATCTGTTGCTCGCCGCCCGAGAGGGATGCGGCGGATTGGTTGCGGCGCTCCTCTAAGCGGGGAAAGAGTTTTGCGATCCGGCTCAATGTCCAATGGCCGGGTCGGGACGCGGCGATTAGATTCTCGCCTACGCTTAGATTGGTAAAGCAGCGGCGGCCCTCTGGAACCAACCCAATGCCTTTACGAGCCACTTGATGGCTGTGAAGCAGATGCAGGTTTTGACCCTCTAGCGTCAAACCGCCCTGCGAATTGATCATCCGGCAAATGGCTTTCACCGTAGTAGATTTTCCCATTCCATTGCGCCCCATAAGCGCGGTGACTTCGCCCTCAGAAATGCTTAGGTCAACCCCTGAAAGCGCTTGGCTGCTGCCATAAGAGGCGCGCAGGTTTTCTACCCTTAACAGGCTCATTCTGCCTCTCCTAGATAGGCTTCGCGTACCGCGCGATCGGCGCGGATCTCGCGGGCGCTTCCGGTGGCGATGATTTTTCCATAGACCAGCACACTGATCCGATCGGCCAGCGCAAAAACGGCATCCATATCATGCTCGACCAGCAGGATCGGCGCCTCGCCGCGCAATCCATCCAGAAATTTGGTCATTGTTTTAGAGCCTTCGCCGCCAAGCCCTGCCATCGGCTCATCCATGATGAAGGCTTTTGGTGCCAGGGTTAAGGCCACAGCTATTTCCAATTGGCGGCGTTGCCCATGGCTTAATTTTGCGCAGATCGTATCCTTTTGTTCCAAAAGGTTCACGCGCGCCAAAGCCGATTCTGCACGCGCGATCAGTGCCTGAGTGTGCAAAGCAGGTCTCCAGAACCGCCAGGTTGCACGCGTGGCTCCGATCCCGCCAAGCACAACATTTTGAAGAACCGTGTCTTCCATCGCAAGTTCTGAAATTTGAAAACTGCGGGCCAAGCCTTGGCGCGCGCGCGCCGCAGTCCCAAGCTGAGAAATATCTTTGCCCAGCAAATCCACCGAGCCACTATCCGGCTGTAGGCTGCCGCATATTTGTTTGATCAAGGTTGATTTTCCTGCCCCGTTCGGGCCAATCACCGCGTGAATTTCCCCTGGCATCAGCGTCACCGACACGCGATCAGTGGCGAGCAAGGCGCCAAAGCTTTTCTGTAGCTTATGCGTGGCAAGAACTGGCTGGGCCATCACACTTTGGCTCCGTCTTTGCCGGTTAATAATCCGATCAGCCCGCCGCGCGCGAATAAAACGATGCAGAGCAGGATCAGGCCCAGATAGACGTGCCAAAACTCGGTCAACCCGCCCAAGAAATGTTCCAAAGCTACGAACATGCAGGCCCCAATTACAGGGCCCATCAAGCGTCCAACGCCGCCGATTATGATCAGCACGATCAATTCTCCTGAAAGCTGCCAGCTGAACATTGTGGGCGATACAAACCGGTTGAGATCTGCAAATAAAGCACCAGCAAGCCCGGTGATCGCACCCGAAATCACAAAGGCCAGCAACCGCAGTTTCAGCGGCTCAATTCCAACGGCTTGCGCGCGCAACGGCGTTTGCCGCGCGGCATTCAGCGCCAGCCCAAAAGGCGCAGATTGCAGCTTGGATTGTATAAAGAGCACGCTGCATAATAAACCAAAACATAGGCAGAAGAATTGCAGGGGCTTTAACGTATTTAACCCTGGAAAATCGTTGCGCATATAGATCGATAATCCGTCTTCTCCGCCATATTGGGGCCAAGAAATACTGAAATAGTAGAATAATTGCCCGAAGGCGAGGGTGATCATAATGAAATAGACGCCCGAGGTGCGCAGCGAAAGCAGGCCAATAAAAAAAGCGATAATGCCCGAAATCAGCATGGCAGACAGCCAAATCACGGGCATGGATTTTGTGCCTTCTATCGAGACGAAACCCAGATCTAACGGGGTATAGGTTTGCGCATGGCTGGCCAAAATGCCCATCACATAACCGCCAATACCAAAGAATACCGCATGTCCGAAGCTCACCAGCCCCCCGATTCCCAACGCAATATTCAAGCCCACCGCCGCCAGCGCAAGAATCACTGCGCGGGTGGCCAATGTGATCGTAAAAGGCGCATCTGCTAGCAGCGCGGCAAGCGGCAGCGCAATCAGCCCCAGAAGAACCGCGGCGTTCAGATATGGCTCGCGTAGCCTCATGCGCGGGCACCAAACAATCCGGTGGGCTTCCAAATCAGAACGCCGCCCATCAAAATATAGATACCCATAGAAGCAAAGGCCGATCCGGTTTTCTGCGCGCTGCCCGTTTCCATGAACAGCTTCAACAGCTCGGGCAGAAAAACCCCGCCAAGCGTATCGGTGAGGCCAACCAAGAGCGCACCGATAAACGCCCCTCGGATCGAACCGATGCCGCCGATCACGATCACCACAAACGCTAAAATAAGCACCGGTTCTCCCATCCCGACCTGCACCGATTGGATGGCGCCAACCAAAGCTCCGGCAGTGCCGGCCAAGGCCGCGCCAAGCGCGAATACCAGCGTGTAGAGTTTTGAAATATCCACTCCAAGCGCGGCGATCATTTCGCGGTCATTTTCGCCGGCGCGGATTTGTATGCCGATCCGGGTCTTTTCAATGAGGGCCCATAGCCCCAGTGCCACCGCCAAGCCAATCGCGATTAAACTCAGGCGGTAGAGCGGATATTGTATGCCACCCGGTAGTGAAATTGGCCCTGATAAAAGCTTGGGTATCTCTAAAAACAGGGGAAAGGATCCAAACAGCCAGCGCGTGCCTTCCGAGAAGATCAGGATCAGGGCAAAAGTGGCCAGTACCTGATCCAAATGCGCAGCTTTATACAACCGTCTGATCACGACAATTTCGATAATTGCACCGGCTAGTGCGGCAGCAATCAGCGCCGCAAGCAGGCCGATAAAGAAAGAGCCGGTCAGGCCGGCCATGCTGGCAGCGGCAAAGGCCCCCACCATGTAAAGCGATCCATGCGCGAGGTTGATCAATCCCATAACGCCAAAAATCAAGGTAAGACCGGCCGCCATTAAAAACAGCATAACGCCAAATTGCAGGCCGTTCAGAATTTGCTCGATAATAAGGATTGCGGACATTGGAACCCCAAAGTTTAGCGCGCCTACAAGCAGGCGCGCTAAAGGCTACTTACATTTTGCAATCGCCCGCATAAGCATCCGAGTGGTTTTCGAAGGCCACCCCGATGATTTTATTGGTGAAGACATCCCCTTCTTGGATCACTTCGCGCGCGTATATCGTTTGAATCGGGTGGTGGTTTGGCCCAAAAGCAAACTTCCCCCGCGTACTGTCAAAATTTGCCGCACGCAGCGCGTTGCGGAAGCTATCCGCATCGGATGGATGGGCTGTTTCAAGCGCCGAAATCAGCAAATTGGCCGTATCAAACCCTTGGCTGGCATAAAGTGATGGCAAGCGCCCATAGGCCGCCTGAAAGGTTTCAACAAAGGCCGCATTGGTCGGGTTGTCGATATCCTTATTCCATTGTGATGTGTTTACAACGCCCAAAGCGGCGGCTCCCACGGCCTGTAGGATCCCTTGGTCAAAACTGAAGGCCGGGCCCACAACCGGGATATCAATGCCGCTATCCGCATATTGTTTCAAGAAAGAGATCCCCATGCCACCGGGTAAAAAGAAATAAACGCTGTCAGCGCCGCTGGCGCGGATTTGCGCGATTTCCGCCGCGTAATCGGTTTGCCCGAGCTTGGTGAAAACCTCTCCAGCCAGATCGCCAGTGTGAAAGCGCTTATACCCTGTCAAGGCGTCTTGCCCGGCGGGGTAATTGGGGGCCATGATGAAGCTATTTTTATACCCAGCGCTGTTGGCATAGGCGCCAGCCGCCTCGTGTAGATTGTCATTTTGCCATGCCACATTGAAGTAATTTTCATGGCAACCCCGACCTGCCAAAGGTGACGGGCCCGCATTTGGCGAAAGGTAAAACACGTTTTGATTGGTCACGGCTGGCACCACGGCCATTGCAAGGTTTGACCAGATAATCCCGGTCATAATATCAACCCGTTCGGATTGGATCATTTTATCTGACAGTTGGACTGCGATATCAGGTTTGCGCTGATCATCTTCGATAACAACGTCGATATCGCTGCGGCCAGATTGTGCAACAGCCAACATGAACCCATCGCGAACATCAATTCCAAGGCCGGCGCCACCGCCTGATAAGGTTGTGATCATACCGATTTTTACATCCGCAACTGCGGTGGTTGCACCGAGTGCAAGCGCAGCCGTTGCCATCAGAAATTTATTCATTGTTTTCTCCCTTATATGGTCAATTAGAATGCTGAAAAGGTCAGCGTTGTCAGCGTTCGCTGGATACCCTCTATGGGGCCGATTAATTCATTGATATAACGCCCAACATCTTTGCCCTCTGGGACGTAGATTTTCAGCAGCAAGTCAAAATCGCCGCTGGTGGAATACATTTCAGAATGGACTTCCTTGAGGGATAGCGCATCCGCCACTTGATAGGTTTTTCCCGGTGCGCATCTTATTTGTATAAAAACGCATGTCATTCATATCTCTCCTACAAGCGTTCAAGGTGATGGGCTTTATAGGCCCCCATTTTGCGGACGAGCCTTCATGATAGTGCAAGGTTTTAAAGAGGTCCATCGCTATGATCGGCCCCGTGCTGGCCGGCAAAGATCGGAGCAAATTCAGATGGCTTGCGCGAAAGTAAGCGCCGCGTGTTGCAGTGGCGCGCGGGGCTGAAATGCAGGTTGAAGATTAAAGATCACCCTTTTGGCGGCATGAGGTGGGTGCTGGCTGTCTTATTCTGATCAAACCATAGCTTTGTTAGGTCTATTGGAGAGGCATATCTTTATGTTTGTTTCGGTTTTTGTAGGCGGGTGCGCTGCCCTTC
>ERZ1039804.2020-NODE-2020-length-10688-cov-5.515095_pt1 | contig 10688 bp, 5 predicted proteins | sample MGYA00383089_ERZ1039804 | MGnify/ENA primary metagenome ERZ1039804 (study PRJEB29581, sample SAMEA5548359) | metagenome | biome: marine; feature: coastal; material: water | depth 1 m | study: Short-term variability in the microbial, nano- and picoplankton...
TAGGTGAGATATGAGTGGCGGCGGCAGCGGAAAGATAGATGAGATGGAGAGCAAGCAGGCGCTTGCAGAGCAGGCAGCAATTTCTCTTCAGCGTTATCAGCAGACGTTTGTTCCTCTTGAAAACTCCCTCATACAGAGCACTTTAAATCAGTTTAGTCAGCCCGCTTATGAAAGCAGAATGGGTCAGGCTGGCACGCAAGCGTCTGGGGTTTACGAGGAAGGCATAGCTGATATGCAAAACGCTGCCGTAATGAATCGCGGTTTAGATCCTTCGATGGGCGCATTCCAAGAAGAGTCAGCGGCATTGAGAACTGCTCAAGCTCGAGGCACTGGTCAGGCCATGAGTGATGCTGGTTTAACCAACACGGATCAGGCTTATCAAGGACTGGCGAATATCGTAAAGATGGGCCAAGGACTTGCCACAGACAGCATGCAAGGTCAGATGCAAGTTGCTCAGAATCAACTAGATCGGGTTAATAGTCAGGCCACTCAAGATTTTGGCGCATCAAGCAGCCTGCGTAATGTCGCCGGAACTGTTGCGGGTGCCGGCGCTGGAACTGCTTTCGGTCTGAAGAATTATGGGGGCATGAGAAATGTTTAGGGATTATCTTGATAGATTACAGCAGTCTGGAAATGTAGGATTTCAGCAGGTTCAAGACTTCTTTTTTCCCAACCCTGAAAGCACCTATCGCGGTGTCCCTACTTATGCCGGCGGCATGGGTAATGCCTACGCAAACATAAACCCATACCAGTACTCAGGGATGGACCCTAAGGACAATCCGGGTGACCAGTTATTTGCCGACCTGATTCGCGCCCAAACCCAAGACTACATGACTCGGTTTGCCCCGGTAGAGAATTTTCTTGCAAGTGAAATTACCGCTACCGGTACCAAGTCGCTGGAAGGCGATTTACAGCGCACGCGAGACGCAGTAGCAACCTCCTCTGCCAATGTTCAGGGAACGATGAATAGAGATGCAGCTCGTTACGGAGTGGACGCACAGCAGCTAGACAACAACACGATGACATCCGCTTTAGTTGGCGGTCTTAATGCAACGCGAATGCGTGATGCAGACAGACGACTAGCACTCTTAGGCGGAATGGGCGGGATTACATCTAAAGCGCAGCAGGTGGGTAGATAAATGAGCATTATTGGAACTGGATTCGGTCTGCGGCGCCGCGCTCAAGAAGGCATGTCGGCAGTTGCAAAGCTTGAGGCTCAAGAAAATCAGCAGCGCATGCAGTTAGATGCTGCAAGGCAGGCTCAAGAGATGCAGATGTACGGAACCTTTGGTGGCATTGGTGCCCAACAAGGCGTTCCAAAAGCTATTGAAGCCTACAAAGCCACTAAAGCAGCAGCTCTAAAGGGTGGTATGTCACCTGCTGTAGCTGCTCCGGTAACTAACACAACGGCGGCGCTTGGTACTGCCGTTCCGGGAGCTAATGTTGCGGCGACGGGTAAAGCCGGTGCAGCGTTGACTGCTGCCGTACCCGGCGCGCAGGCGGGAGCTGGCGGTGGTCTTGCGGCAAGTGGAGCAGCAGCAAGCGGAGCAGCAGCAAGTGGAGCCGCGGCAAGCGGAGCAGCAGCAAGCGGAGCAGCAGCAAGCGGAGCAGCAGCAAGTGGAGCCGCGGCAGGCGGAGCAGCCGCAGGTGGTGCAGCCGCAGGTGGTGCAGCCGCAGGTGGAGCAGCTGCAAGTGGAGCAGCCGCAGGTGGAGCAGCAGCAGGTGGAGCAGCAGCAGGTGGCGGATCAGCAATGCTGGCAGGACTATCAGCTATAGCAGCACCGCTAGCGATCGGCTTAGGTGCCGCTTACTTGATTAATAAGTTATTTGACTAGGGGGAAGCATGGCTACTAATTACTCAGGATTTGCCGAAGGCTTCCAAGGGGGCTTCGGTCTCATGTCAGATGCTTTTGATAAGAGCCGCTTGCGGGACATTCAAGAACAAGAACGAAAAGACATGGCGGAGTATCGTATCGGCCAGCAAGGTCTTGAGCAGGACAAGCTCGCAGAAACTAAGCGTGCAAACACCGTATCAGAAGAAGCTGCCGCACTAGCCGCTACTCGAGCTAATGAGCTAAGAAACAAAGAGCTTGGCATTTTAGATAAAAACGCAGCCACGGCTGGAGTGAAAGCAGATACAGCCAGTGTTACGGCTCAAGCCGCCGCAGCTGCTGCTGAAGCTGACCGCAATGAAGCGGAGCGTGAAAGAAAAATACAGGCTGACGCCTTGCTTGCCAATGAACTGCTCGGATTATCAGAAATGTCGCCCGAAGAACGCAACCTTCCGCAAAATAAAGCGCGTGTAGATGAGATTATTAGCGGTCTTTCTGGATCTCAATTTTACGATCCCAGTAAGGCGTTGCGACCTGACATGAAACAGTATGACCAAGAAATCGGCGCGATCATGGCTAAAATCGCAAACGGAGAAGAGATTGCACCGGGCGACATAACTGCCAACGTAAAGGCGGCCATCACAGAAGGGCTTTCAGTTAACAACGCTAAGTTTGTTGGAAGCAACATTACGGCAGAAGGCTTTCCTCAGGCGCCTGCAAGTGCAGCCGGCGGAACTATTCTTGATGTTCACGTTCATGACGTCTCCGTTGCTTCTGGTAGCCCCAGTCAAGAAGGTGTGGCAGCAACACCGGGCCAGCTAAAAGCCAAGGTTGCTGTTAAGTACCGAACTAAAGACGGGAAAATCGGTTATTACTACCCTGACCTGACTAACAATAGGTCTGGTAGTGGTGGCACACCATTCTCTGTAAATTTAGGCGATGCAGGACAAGCGTACGCCGCTCGATCAACCATGATGTCGGATCTACGAAATAACCCCAGATTCAAAGAGTTGGTCGAAGAGCGTTTGATTGAAAGAGATCACGGAGGATCGACTGAATTTAACGATCAAGTAGAAAAAATGACATCGACCATTATTACCGAGCTTAAATCTTTAGAGACTGTAGGCTCGGGGACAGATGAATTTATGACTTCTACTTACGGTCCTAAGTTTGGCGGTATTGTTCAGGTTGGTGAAGATGCTCAGGACTTAGCGAACAATGTGTTGGGTGTGCGTGAAAGAGTGAGAGAGCGGCTGTTATTCGGGCGATCTGTTAAAAGCGAAATTGAGCGATCAGATGCGTTTGTATCGAGAGTTAGAAACGGCTTGCGAACACAAATTCAGCCCATTGGCACGGGTCAAAGACAAGCAAGGGTAAATACTCGCGGAAGAAAGGTGACCGGCGAAGAGGTTACTCAGGGAATCGAGGAGTTTTTAGAAGTTTCTCTTGACGATCTGTCCTCTCAACAACTTGTAATCCTGAATGAGTTCTTTGAGCCAGACGGCAGTATCACGGATGAAAACAAAGCAAGACTAATAGAATTCAAAGCCAAGCAAATAGTCATTTAAATCCAACTCATAGGAGTGTCGGATGCCATTAGTATCCTATGAAGACGACGATTCGATTGACCTTTTCATTCGTGAACAAGATCGATTGGGTCGTGCGAATACACGCCAGCAGAAAACTGAGGAGCGAGCTTCCGCACAGCGAGAAATAGCCAACCTCAAAGATGAGCCAAATGAGTCGGGTGATTTTGTTACGGGCGTCAAAGCTGGTTTCAAGCAAACGCAAGGTTTAGGCGGCGGCGTAAAAGCCCTTGCGGGATCTGTTTTTGGGAACGAGGATTGGGTCCGTGATGGGTTGGATTACTACAATCAGAAGATGTCTGAAGCAGAGGGTCTTGGCGGTAATGCTACCCGCGTTGAGGACATTGATGGTTTTGGCGACGCTCTTGATTACATGCAGTACACTCTTGGTACTCTTGTTCCTGACCTTCTTGGTGGGGGCGTCGTCGGATTTGCTGCAAAAGCTGGTGCCAAAAAGGTTGCGAAAGAATCTTTTAAGGATGCTATCGACGCTCGCGTCCAGCAGTCTGTTGCTGACGGTGCTGTAGAGACCGGAAACAAGATTGCTCTTTCAAAACTTAGAAAAGAGTATGAGCAAGAAGCCCTTGGTAAAATACCTAGACGAGCTGCCTTGGCTGGAGCTGGTGCTTATAGTGCTGCCCTCAACTCTGGTGAAAACTTTACAGAGATAGAAGCCGAGACGGGACTCTTAGATCCTGTTGCGGCATTAACAGTAGGTATTGCTCAAGGCGCCTTAGATAACTTTGGCGTGCCCATGAGGGCTTTCAAAAGACTTTTCCCTGACCGCTCGGCAGAAGGTTTGCGAACTGCAATTGCTGAGCAGATGAATGACAATCGTGGCAGCATCAGAAAAATACTAACAGGCACAGCTAAGACTGCTGGCATCGAGGGTGGTGTAGAAGCCCTGCAAGAAGTAATGGGTCGCGCAGCAGTGGCTTGGGCAAATGAGAGCTTGCCTGAATCTGAGAAGCAGGAGTTTCTCGATATTATGGGCGGAGAGAACGCTCAATCCCTATACATAAACTCTTTTGTAGCTGGCGCTTTAGGTGGCTCTGTTATTGGAGGTACCGCGCAAACGCTAGACGCTGTTAGACCTCAGTTTGATCCAAAAGATTTTGACGATCGCCTAGCCAAAATGGTTGAGGCTAAGCGAGCTGCAAAAAAAGCAGCCGCGGAAGCAGATAACACCCCCCAAGAAGAGACCATTAATCTAGGAGATATGCCCCTAGAGCCAGAAGAGAAAACTATCTACTTAGGCAGTCTCCCCGGCCCTCTACAGCAGCAGTTACTTGATGACGGTATAGAGGATGACACCGCGCCGATAGCAGCCGTCCAAGCATCTATAGAGAAGCTAGATGGTATCCAGCAGCAGAAATCAAAGGCTGCATTAGAAAGACAGGGCATTGCTAGCCGCCGCCGCAGAAAGGTTCAAGCTGAAAAAGAACCCGGCGTGGTTGCGTTTGAGGGGCCGATATTTACCGTTGCTACACCTCAGTCACTCAAGGAAAAACAATCGGAGTTAGAGCAGCAAGCGAAGGAAGGCTCGGAGAAGATTCAGGTAAACGGTGATGACACCTACACACCAGAGTCCATTTCTTTTTCTGGACTGCTAAAAACCATAACCGGCGCCCGTGGTGGCGACCCTATGATCAACAATAAGAATGAGTCTGAAGAGCCTATAGTTTTACAGCCTCTGTCTGATCGTTATGAGAATCCTAGAGATCCGTTAGAAGTTCCCGAACTCGAAGAGACCATGTCCATTTACTTAGATCTGTTGGACCGAGGTGTCCCCCGGCAGCACATAGAATCCGTAACCGGCACGTATGCCATAGAAGGTGACGTAGATCTCCCTGACGACGCAGTGGCTGCATACTTCCCTCAGTCTGGAGCGGTAGGAATTAACACGCAGCAGCTTACACAAGGATTGTCTGATGAAGAGGCAGCTCGTGTAAATCGATTCGCAATGGCCCATGAGGTTTGGCATTCAGCTGACAGCGAGCAGGGCTACTCAGATACCCTCCCCGACTTGGCTATGGATTTCGCAGATGTTGATGGAGATGGTTTGCCTGACATGGATCTCGGGGATGTTGTTGATGAGATTTATGTTAACTGGGAAAACGGAACCGATCTCGGTAAGCGTTTTGGCTATCCATTTAACTTTCTTGAGGGCATGCTCAATGACGCAGCTCCTGAAGACCGACCGGAGATACTTCGGTCAACGCAGCGAGAGGTTTTCGCTCAGCTAGGGGCAATGCTTACGGCTAACCCTAAGCTTCTTAAAGAAAGCGCTCCAAAGGCGTACAATCTAATCAAGTCACTGCGAGACAACCCAACCCTAACTGCGGAGAACATCACCAGTGAACAGGCGCAAGATCAAACAGACAATCCTTCCACCGATGCTACAGCAGTACCGGGACAAGTTCGGGCACCTCCCGTCGAGGGAAGCCCAGAAGTTCAAGACGATGGAGGAGTTGGACCAGTTAGCGGAGATGGCCTTGAGACGGGGCAAGCCGATCAGGAGCTGGGAAGACAGACCGAACCTGAGGACGGGGACGCTGCTGGACAACTTCTACGGCAACAAGTAATTGATTTCGTAGCCTCACAGGGTGAGGTTGCCGGCGTCTCGCCAATCCAAAAGAGCATTCGTAAGGGTTTCAATCCAACCGTAGAGGTAATCGACGAGCTGTTAGCCGATGGGCTGCTCGAGGAAACCTTCGCCCCGGACGGTTCGCGCTCATACAAAATCCCAGAGCAAGCAGAATCGCAGCAGCAAACTGAAGATCCGCAGGCTATAAGACGCCAAGTCCCTATTTCAAATGCTGTAGAGCGGGCAAAAACTAAGTATGCAGAATACTCTACCGCTCTTGAGGAAGAGTTCTTTGGCAACTTCTGGCCCAAGATTTTGTCTGAAGTTGGCGGCACAGTAGATCCTGAAAAGACCAAGACGGCTGCTAAGCGTGCGGTTAAGGATATTGAAGATTGGGTTCGGGAGAATCCTAAGTACAACAATTACTATAGTGAGGACATGGCAGCCGTTCGTCAGTCTCTAGAAGAATATTATGGAGACGTTAACGACGACGATCTTCTATTCTTCCAAGTCGCTAATGGACTGACCTCTCCAGCCACCCAGCTCAAATCCAATGTTGGCGATGCTGTTAGAGTTCTGAACCTGTTTAAGACGGAAGGAAACTTAGACTCGATAGTTATGGGTGTCAGCGCTAAAGGTAACGCTATCATCGACTCAACACCTATATCTATCTCAGGCACTACTGGACCTACAAAAGCGCGGTCCTTGAAGGTGTTTGATCGACTTATAAAAGAAAAAGGCGGAGTTAGGCAGGCTGTGGACTTCCTCAAGGAAGGTGTTCCGGCTAAAGAGCTTCAAGCATTCAACAGAGAAATGGGTTACGTCAGTAACATTCCCGGGATACCCGCAATCAAAGCTCTTGTTAAGTCGGCTACCGGACAGGATCAACTACTTCCGAGGTTCTTTATCTTCAACAAGAAGATCGGTGCCTATACGATGAATTTGTCTGGAGATCCACGATATACTACAGTGGACGTTTGGGAATCGCGGTTCATCCGAAGTTATTTCGATGGACTTTATCAAGAGAACACCGGGTTGCCCGCAACCGCTTCTGAAAGTGAGCTGTTCCAAGAGTTCTCGAGCCTGTTTAAAGAAGAATATGACAGGATAACCGGCGGCAATGCCGACCCATCAACTCTTCAAGCAATGCGTTGGTTCTATATGATCAATGCAGCTAGAGAGTCTGGGTATAGAGGAGCTTCAACAAATGAAACAATCTCAGAAATCACCGCCCAGCAACTCCAAAGGCTTGGAGGACGCAGCGAAGCTAGCGGGCGAGCGAGCGATGAAACGGTTAATGCTGAAAATGAAAGCCAACAGGAGCCAATCGGAGAGCAAGTCTCAGAGCAGCGAGACTCAGGACAAGTAGAAACCCCTGAGGCTATACGTGTCCCTTCTTATAAGAGCGGCCTTGCACGAGACGTAGCTCGCAATCAAGCGGTCAAAGACCTAGAAAATTCGGGCATCGGTTACGAAGATCTGATCGGTGACTTTGACATTGACGACCTCACTGTAAGCCCAGAGTTCAAGCGCTTACTTAGAGCCTTAGAGCGAGATGACTATCTAGGCTTCGATCGCATCGATGATCTAATGATCCAGATGTTTGAGGATGAGGACGGTCTTTCTGGATTTGATGCATCACCCGGGCTCAAGTCAGCCTTCGGTAGATACCTGAACGACGTTAACGGCTTTACTGCCGAGGACGTGCAGTACATCCGAGTAGATGAACCGTTCCAGCAGGACGTCAGCTTTAATCTTAACGACGATCACACTGTAGATAAGAGTGTTGATAGTCGTCTTAAAAGGCTAATGCCAAAAGGGCTTACTCGTAAGCTTAGCGATCGCCTTGAGAGATTAAAGGATCTTGAGAATCGATTTGCTCAAGTGCTTGGGCTTGATCGATTGCCGTCTGCTTTTTCTGCTTACGACAATGAAAACCTCATGCACTCCAAAGCTCAAAAGCAGCTAGATGATTTTGAGGAAGAGCACGTCAAGCCAATTGCAGACTTGATTGCCGATGCTGACGTAGATTTAGAACAGGTTGGTTTGTATCTGTTAGCCAAGCACGCCCCTGAGCGTAACGCCAAGATTGCACAGCAAGAGCGTGATCTACGTAAACAGCAAATCCAAGCTCTTGAAGAGCAGATGGATACCGTTGAGGACGAGAGCGATTTAAACCTCATCAAGAAAAAACTTGATGTCCTTAAAACTGCGCCATTCAAGTATCAAGAAAAAGGTTCAGGACTTACTGATGCAGAAGCAGAGGCTATCATTGAGCTTGCTGAGTCAGAAGGTCAGGCCAATTCTCTCGAGGGGATTGCAGAACGCGTCTACCAAATGCTCACACAAATGCGCGAGAACATGGTTGAGCAGGGTTTACTGGATAACAGGACCAGAGAGGACTGGCAGGACACGTATCAATTCTATGTGCCTTTGAAAGGATTTGCCGCATTCCCTGAAGGTCTTGAGATGAAGGGTGGTAATGGCACACAGGGCTTCAGCATCAAAGGTTCTGAAAGTTTCAAGGCCAGAGGCCGGATAACCCTACCCGTCAACCCGCTAACGGTATCGATGAAGGATGCCGAAGAAAAAATTGTGCGCGGGGAAAAAAATAGAACCGCCCAAAAACTACTCAAGATGTTTGAGAAGTTCCAATCTCCTGATAACTGGAGAGTGTATAACCAGAAGGTGCGACCACCACGCGACAACAACCCTTCTGAGATGAAAAGCAATCAAGAGCTGCGTTCAGAGCGTCGTGCTGATGATGGGCTACCCCGGTACATAGAGGTAAAGCGTAGAGGCAAGTCGTTCTTCATTGAAGTCAGAGATCAAGAGCTAAACCGGCAGCTACAAAGTGGTGGTGTCGGTATGTTCAACAACCAAGTCGACTTCATGAACAAGGCTTTGACCAACATGCAGAAGTTTCAAAACTTCCGCCGCAATATGCTGATCAACTACAACCCATCGTGGGGTCTTGTTAACCCGATACGGGATATACAGACTGGTTTAGCGTTTGCTATTTCAGAGCTTGACGCAAAGGGTGGCCGGCTTGAAGGCAAGTTTGATGGAGTTACTGACCTTGTTGGAAAAGTAGGCAAGTCATACATGCCCTCTCTCAAGGCGTTCTACAGAGCGCGCAGAGGTTCTGAAGGTAGGACTGAGGAAGCCAGAGAGTACGATCAGTACGCTAAGGAATACATCGAGGACGGCGCTCCTACCGGCCTTTCTGTCGCAAAGTCGTTAGAAGAGCAGCAGGCCAGATTTGAAACGATCATGGGACAGTCTGCTAAGGCAAAAGGCATCAATAAGCTACGGCCATTCTTTGACTGGGTCGAAGATGCGAACCAGACGACTGAGAATGCTGCCCGGTTATCTACCTATGTAGAGGCCAGAAAGGCTGGTGTGGAGCGTGCAGACGCAGCAACTCTAGCAAAAGACTTGACGGTTAACTTCAACCGCAAGGGTGAGTACAGCTCCGCCATTGATAGCTTGTACTTATTCTTCAATGCCGCTGTTCAGGGTAACGTCAACATCATCAAAGCGCTTGCTCGCGGCAAGAAAGACGGGGGTGTTAGCAAGGCTCAGACTGTCGCAGCAAGCATGGTCATGTTTGGCTTTGCCAGAACATTGGCCAACATCTCGATGGCCGGTGAGGATGACGACGGAGAATCGAACTACGTTGACTACAACGAGTATGTGATGAAGACCTCTATGGTATTCACGGATGGTCGTCAGGGCTATGCAATGCCAATGCCGTATGGCTATGGTCTGTTAGACAACATCGGTCGGTTCGGTGCAGAGATGGCAATGGGCATCAAGACGCCAGAGCAAGTGTCTGTGGATTTGGCCACATCTGTCGATCATCACTTTAACCCCATGAGTCTTCACGCAACTGGTGACGACAGAGACCTTATTGAAAGCGCAATCCTAAAAGGCATGTTCTTCCTTAGTCCAGATATTGGTGACATGGCTATCGAGCAGATTGCCAACATCAACTTCTTTGGATCTAACGTAACCATTCCTCAAAACCCGCTGATGGTAGAAAGACCTGCGGCATACGCATCAAAGCGCGGTACAAACGAAGCCGTAACCGCAATCACTGAGTTCCTTAATGACATTTCAGGGGGCAGTGAGTATCGCAGCGGCGCTGTGGACCTTAATCCTGAGAGAATCATGCACTTCTACGAGTTCTTAATGGGTGGCGTAGGTCGATTCTTAGATGACTCGTCTGACACTGTGATGAAGATGGCTTCCGAAGAGCCTGATCTCTTCCCTAAAGACATTCCCATACTGCGTACCTTTGCTCCTATGGCTAGTGAGTACTCAGACCGGGTCACCTTCTACAGTAATCGTGGCGACTATCAGCAGTACAGAAAAGAGTACAAAGAATCAACACCAGCTGACCGTAGAAACTTACAGCAACGATTCGGCCCAAGGCTGTATCAGTTCGAGATTACTCACAAACAAATCGAGAAGCAGCTTAGAGACCTTAGGAAAAGGAAGAAGGCTTTGTACGATGACAAGGTGATTGACTCGATGGTGAGGTGGAAAAAGTTGCAAGCTATTGCTGAAAGAGAAGAGCGACTGTACGACGAATACAACAAGCGATTCGAGTCAGTTAGACCGTAAAGGTTCAACTCATTAGAGAAATCGTTGCGGCACGAGGCTTCTCTAAGTTGTTGA
>ERZ1039804.2022-NODE-2022-length-10682-cov-18.324645_pt1 | contig 10682 bp, 14 predicted proteins | sample MGYA00383089_ERZ1039804 | MGnify/ENA primary metagenome ERZ1039804 (study PRJEB29581, sample SAMEA5548359) | metagenome | biome: marine; feature: coastal; material: water | depth 1 m | study: Short-term variability in the microbial, nano- and picoplankton...
TCATAATCACTAACAACCAAAGTTTGTGAGAAAGAGAAAGTAGAAAATAAAAGAACTAAAAGTATTTGCTTCATATAGCAAATTTATGCAAATAGATTAAATAAAAGTTAAATTTACAATGATCCAATCAATAACATATAAAACATAAAAAAATGAAAAAAATTATTAAACCAATTATAGTGATAGGTGTACTTTATTTTATGATTTCTTGGATGTTTGACTCCTCTTGTGACTTGAGTGGGTGTGAACAAGATGCAATAGGATGGAAAAAGAGTTCTAAATGTGTCGCATATTCCTATTCTGTATGTAGACCGTTGGGGTCAACTTCAGGAGGATATTGTTCAAAAAATCATGCTATTCAAGATAACTAATTGAAGAATTACAATCCCAATAAAAAAACTTATGGGTGTGATAAGTATCGTTTTGATCAGTAATATAAACAACTAATAATTAACCAAAATCAACTATGATGGGGAAACACAAGAACTAATTCATTATGTGATTCCTGGGGATCGTGAAAAATTGACTCTAGTGAGGGTTATTGTTCACAACCTCACGATAAGAGAGATTATTAAATTAACCCCATCAAGAAGGAGTTTTTGGTGGATGTATAGGGACTTGTAGAATGAGTGATTCAGGAGGATATTGTTCTAAAGAACACGTATTTAAAAATATTAATTAAAATATAAATAATGAAACACGAATGTCCAAATTGTAAACAATTTACATATGAAAAAGGATGGTCCAATCGTGGATGTGGTTGGATACTTTTATTAGGGATCCCAATTTTTATTGGAATGATTCCTGGAGCGTCTGGTTTTTATGGAGGAACAGTTGATATGGGATTTTTTGTTTATATCATACCATTATCGATGATCATTGGAGTAATCGTAATCATCTTTTCTTTTATTTCACCTCAAAAAACAATTGATTATACATGTTCAAACTGTAAATTCACCCAAAAACATGAAATGTAACCAACTAAATTAAGTATTATGAAAAAAATATTAAAATTCACCCTTATTCTGTTTTTGATGATATTTTCTTTGAATGTATATTCACAAACTAATTATATTGGATATTATAAAAATCAGATAGATTATTTTGAAAATGAATATTCATATGAATCATACGTTTATCAAAAAGATATAGACCTTTGTAGATCGTCAATAGGATATAGAGGAATAATTAAAAAAGTTACCCGGACTGGAAACAGACAATACAATGTTTTATTTTTTAATGTTGTAAACTCAGAATACTCAAATGTTTCAATTAATTATTTAGGTAAACAAAAACCTTCTTTAGAAGAATTTGAAGATTATAAAAAGATGAAGATTAAATCTAACAAAGATTTAATTAAAAAAGAAGAGGGTAAATTAATTGCAATTGAAAAAAGGAGGTTAGAGAAAATTGAATATCAAAAAAAAGAGAAGAAATTTATTAAAACTGAACAAGAGAATCTTAGAAAAAGATTAGATTCTATTTTGAACAACATAAATAACCATATTGAAAATTCTAATTCATATTATCCAGTAATTAAGTATTTTGATAGTATTATTAATAAAAAAAGACATATTAATGATAATTTATTTTTTAAAATTCCGGTAAACTATATAAATACATTTTTAGAAGATAAAGTAGGGATAAATGTAGGAGGTGATGTATATACAATAGAAGAAATAAATAAGTGGAAAAAGAGAAATAAAGGATCGTTGCCTTCATTTAAATATAGAGTTGTTCCGATTGATTTTACATGTTGTGATAGAGATATTTGGATGAGTTATGGTTCATCCAAAGGATATAAGGAGGCAAATTTTGGAGATAAAATTGAAACAACATTTACTACATTTAGAATTATTCAAAACTTTAGAAGTTTGAATGAAATGGGGTTAGATGATTCATACAGGAACCAAGCTCTTTATTTAAATAAAATGTTTCTTTTCAAAAAACTCATAGAAAAAGAAAGGTTGTTTGAATTATTAAACAATCAAATTAAATATTTTAATTATCAAGATATTGATACTTTGGGATTTAGTGATACGGGTAAATTTAAATGGATTGGACAATTTAAAAATTCTGGTTATGAAGGTCGGAAAACTACATCTTCTTTACCCATTGTTTCTCAATTATTTAAATGGTATGAAGATGAATTTGATTTGATTGAGAAAAAAGGATTAAAGTATGATAAGTTTTTGAAGGAAGAAATGCCATCTGGTGAAGGTTTCGAACACATTCAAAAAAAACAACCACGGGAATATATTTTGAAAAAAATCCACAAACAATACGATGAAATGAAATCATTTATATCTTACTTTGAGAGTTTTGATTTCTTTAGAATTGGTGACAAATCTATGTTACCTGATTACAGAACTGCTTTCAGAAATATAAAATCTATTGTGGATAAATTTAAGATGATAAAAGAGTTTGATGATTTTATAATTTTAGATTTTAAACCACTTTTTGCAGAAAGAACCGAAAAGACAAGGTACGGAGGCGGAGTTTTGAAGGCAAATAAAAAAAAACAAATAAGAAAAATTTATGATCAAATCAATCAAAGATTAGATGAAACAGGAAAAACAATACACTTCAATCTAATAGGAAATTATTCAAATTATTTAGAGGAAAGTCCAATTAAATTTTTCCACGGTTCATTAAATTACGGAGAAAGAGGTGTTGAATCTAGAGAGTTTAGAATACAGAACTTATATGAATTCTTTAATTTTATAGATAAAAATTATTTTGATTCTCACGATTTAGGTATTTATATAGATGATATGAAATCAATAATAAATGATTCTAAGTAGACAAGTAACCTAAGGTGTATATTATGAAACGAATTACAAATTATATATTGATGGGAGTAATTTTACTTCCATCACTTGTTTTTTCTCAAAAGATTTTCACTACAGATTATCCATCTCAATCTGACATTAAAGTGTTTGTGGTAGACTATGAATCTCAATCAGATTTAAAAGTATTCAAAGTAGATTATCCATCTCAATCTAAGGGAAACAAAGGTTTATGGTATTTTGTCAAATATTCTTCTCAATCAGATAAAAAAATCCATTTTGTAGATTATCAATCTCAATCAGATTTAAAAATCTTTTTTGTGAAATATAAATCACAATCAGGTTGGAGAAATAATTCGAAAAAAAACCTCCTATACTAATACTCCATCAAATCATACCCCACAAAACTCCTCCCCAACTTATCACAAACTCTTCCAGTAGTTCCACTTCCCATAAAGGTGTCATATATTAAATTAACTTCTGTTAGATTTAACAGAAGTTTTTTCAAAGAGGAGGTTTCTTATAACTGAGAAAACACTTTTCCCCTAAACCCTAATCGGTAGGGGTTTTATATCGGAGTTAGTTTTTTCTTTTATAAACGATATGACTTTAGGTTTTTTGTAAACCTCAACTGTATTATCAAATGGATTAACCCTATAAAGAAGTTCGGTACCATAGAAAATGGTAGATTCATCTCCTTGATAAAATAGGTTTTTAGATCTTATTGGGAAATCTAAGTTTCCCATTCTGATTAATTCTTTTTGTTTATAGTCGAATTCAATAATTTCGATTGAAGAGGTCTGATTAATTCTGTTATTTAAATCAACTGTTGTACCCCCGTAGAATATTATTTTGCCTCCCTTTTGATTTTTGTATCCTTTAGAACTTCCTTCTATTAGTTTTTTTTGTTTTGTAGTATTCCCATTCTTTAGTTTCTAAATCAAAATAGTACATAAAATTTCGATTAGACCAGAATCCGTAACCACCAAATTTAAATACAGTATCGTTCTCTTTAAATAAGTAAGCATTGATTGAAACCCTAGAGTCTATTGATTCATCAATTTGAACAAGAACATCATTATCCTTTTGATATACTTCATTGAAGCTTTCGAAGTAGTATGATTCCCCTTTAATTGAGAACGATTTTAATGTAGTAGTATCTATATCTCTTTGTAGAAACGGGTTAAGGAGTAATGATATATAAAAATATAATTGCAACAAAATGCAATATAATAGTATAATTAATGATATTCTTTAGTTTTAATTAAAAATATCGATTTAATTATGAAAAATTATAAGTTTTTAAGTTCATTAGTTCTCTTTTCTTTTTTTGTTTCATGTGATTCAAGTATCTCGTTTATTACTGAAATACCCCTCAACAACATCAAAGAACATAGTATTAATTTACAAAATCTCAAAGGAACCAATCTTGATGATGCTGAGTCCTCGTATTTTAAAATTCTTAATGATTCAATAAATAAAGAACAACCTTATGTTTATTTCTATTTATCTTATTTTTTTGAAAATGATTCCTTACTAGTTTCTGGACTTGAAAAGTTCCCAGAGGATCCTTTTCTAAAATTTTCTGAAGCAATGAGAGGTTTAAATAATTTTGATTTAGAAAATTTAAATAAAAACCTTAAATCCATTCTTGATGAGTATCCACATCATTCATTATCATTGAGTAATCTTCTTGTGAATTCCAAATCTTTATATCTTTTGACAACTGATGATATAAGAAAAGACGAGATAGTTATAGGGTTAGAAAGTTTCATAAACAATATTAAATCAAATGACAAAATTGTTAATGAATATTATGATTTTAATGATCCAAAAATCGGATTAAACGAAAAAGAAATTCAGATTTTAAATGACAATTTAAATTTTTTCAACAGTAAAATTCCTGATTCAAAGTTAAGGTTAGAAAAGAATAGAAAAAGATTAGCCGAAGAAAGAAGAAAGAAGAAATTAATTCAAATTGAAAGAAAATTTGTAGATAATAAATATGTAAATTACCCTTATGGGTCAAGAACTCCAAATAATGTATTAAATATATATTCAGGAGGTTCTGCTTCGATTTACATGTTTGATGGAAGTAGTTCTACAGGGAAATGGTCTTGGAGTAACAAGAATAAAAAAACAGATTTTAAAATAAGGTGGGATGTCGGGGGTACTTGGTATGGTCGATTTTCTAAAGATAGAATTTATATCCGCAGTGGTGTTCCAAGAAGTTATGTAGGAAATCGTTATTTCGATAAATATTAGAATTTTAAATAATGATACTTCATTATTTAATTCACAAATAGATTATGTTTTGCAACCCTGAATAACAGGGGGATCGACGGAAATGGATAAACCGTTATACCGTTATAATATTGTTTTTTGTTATTAATACCCTTTCAAATCACACCCAACAAAACACCTCCCTAATTTATCACAAACCCTCCCTGAAGTTCCACTTCCCATAAAGGGATCTAATATCAATTCAACTTCTGTTAAATCTAACAGAAGTTATTTCCAGGATGAGGTTTCTTGTAACTGAGAAAATACTTTTTCCCAAAATGGGTATCGGAGAGGTTTTTATATCGGGGTTGGATTTTTTACCCTAAGGATTATTTAAATATGATATTAATTTTTTGAAACTCTTTTGTCAAAATAACTACCTTTTGTCTCCTATCTTGTTTTGATTTAATCTTTTTAATAGGGTGGTTTTTTAATTTAAAGATTGTTTTTAATCGTACCGATAAACGATCTAACCTTTCGTTGGATATACGAGTATTATGACCATATGATAATTCAGAATTAGAGTATACTTCCATTACATTGTTAAAAGACATTTCATTTAATTTAAGTAGAGACTTGATAATTTGAATATCACTGGCCTCAAATTCATATTCTACCCCATATTTAAATAGATTGACACCTTCAAAGTATACTTTTGATTTTTCACTTATCTTTCTTATCAAGTAAAGTAGTACTATGAAAACTAGTAACATTGAAACCCATAGAAGATTGTTTTTTGATGTTTTATATAGATTAAATGTCTCTAAAGGATTATTTAAAAAACTTAAATCAAAATTAATTTCAATGGTTTCGTTGTTTTTTGATGAAACCTTTTTAACGATGAATAACTGATGTTTTTCGTCATAAACAACCTCTTTAACGAAGGATAAAGATTTTGGTTTAATATATTTTTCAACTTTATTAATAAATGGATTAATTTTATAAATATACTCATCATCATAATATAATGTATAGTCTGATGATTTGTAAAATACTTGATTTGGGATTTCTACAAACTCTAAATCTCCAATCCTATCAAGTGTTCTTGATTTAAAATCATATTGTACAATTTCAAATGATTTTATTTTTTTTATTCTATTTAACGGATCGGTTTTTAGACCACCATAAAAGATTACTTTCTCTTTGTTTTGGTTAAAATTCCCCAAAAAACTTCCATCCACAAGGCTATTTGTTTTTGTTTTAAAATATTCCCACTCTAGAGAAGAAAAGTCAAAATAATACATGAAATTACGTTGAGACCAAAAACCATAACCCCCAAATTTTACTATTGTATCGTTAATTAATAATTTGTAAGAATCTATCGAAATTCTAGAGTCTAAGGACTTATCAATTTGAATTATTTCTTCTTCTTTAATCCGATATACTTCATTGAAAGGACCAATCAAATAATTTTCCCCATTAATGGTAAACAATTCATGATGTGATTCGTCAATTATTCTTTGATTACTTAATCCAAAGAAGAATATCGTTAAAGAAAAGAATAATTGCGTCATGTTGCAATATAGTATTAATCTTGTAACATGTTTGTAATTTAGAAATAAAATAAAATTATGAATTCATTAATAGAAATGTCGATACAAGGTGGTAGGTACCTTGAAGCAGAAAAACAAATTGGAGAGATAATTGTTGAAGAACCGAGTCCAGAGGCATACTTTATGCTCGGTACTGTAAAATCAAATTTATTACTTGATAGTAATAGAAGTTACCAAGAGGTACAATTGTGTTTTAATAAGTGTTTAGAAATGTCAAAGGATGTTTCTCAATCTGAAAAAGATATAATGGTTTTCTGTCTTAACCTTCACAAACAATTATCAGAATTAGAAAACGAATTAATTAAACAAAAAAATAAACAAAAATGGAATGTAGTTGCGGGTTTGATAACAACATTTGCTTTTTCTAAAATCATTGATAATTCGAGCGGATCTTTTGGAGTTATCGGTGGTCTTGTTGGAGCGAGTTATGGTGTTGGTATGTCTTTAGAGTGACTTTCAAATATCGGTGATTTTGACGAAATCAGATCCTTTGTAATTCAACTAAAAAATGAAATGACTTCATTTCTTAAAGTTTCCATTAAAAATGAAGTTGATCTTCTCCGTTCTGAAATTTTATCAATAACAGAAAAAGGGGGGTCTATCATTGAAATTGACACCTCGTTTGACTCAACTGAATTTGAAAAAGTTTTAGGAATTAACTTTGTTTCACCGGTAAAAGCTGTCTCTTTAATTGAATATGGCGAAAATATCCAAAGTTTAGGTGGATTTTCCCAAGTTGAAAAGTCTTGGAGAATAAAAAAACTCTTTAAAAAACCCATAAAATTCAGTGTTTCGGATGGTGAAAGTGTATTGTTCGGATTGAAAAGTAATAAATCCCCCAACTTAATGGAATATTTATTTACCTCAAAAGGAATATATTACGGACTTAATCCTAAATTAATCCCCTATCAAAAAGCCACTTTCAAATATTCTATTGTTTTAAGATCAGCCTTTTTAGGTATTGTTTATCCGTGGGTTTCTATGTCCCATAGTTTTCTTGGAAATGGATTATTTTCAACCATTAATAATCAAAAAAACATCGTTAGTGTTTTAAATAGTTTTTGTAAATCAAGAGTTAAATAAATATTTTTTATTGAACCAGATATATTCAATTCCTCATGGAAAGTTTTTTATGTTTTCCGGTATAGAAATTTTTTAAATCATACCCCACAAAACTCCTCCCCAACTTATCACAAACTCTTCCAGTTGTTCCACTTCCCATAAATGGATCTAATACTAATTCAAACTCTTTTGAAGTTTGAAGAATGGGTAGAGTGATTATTTCTTCAGGAAATGGAGCAGGATGTTCTCCTTGGATATTTAGTTTCTGGTTTGCAACCGAAGTTCTTACAATATCTTCATTCCAATAATCTCCCATATTTTTTCCTTTTAAGTTTGGGAGGTATGGGGTAACTGATTTTGAATACTCTCCATTAACACTTCTATGTCTTGGTGGTAATGATGGTTTTGTTTTATCAGATAGTTTATTAGGAGTTGGATAATAATCATACTCTATTGATTTTACTAAATGAAATATAAATTCATAAGAAGGAGTAAGATTTGATTTAGATGAGGATGGTTTGGGATTGGTTTTAGACCAGATAATTGTATTTCTTAGAATCCATCCTTGTTCTTGAAGTTTTAGTATTACTCTATGAGGAACATTCTGAAGATTTCCATCATAAAAAGTATCTCCTAGATTAAGAAAGAAACTTCCTTTATCTTTTAATACTCTTTTACAATCTCTAAGATGTTCCGAGAGATTTACCACAAACTCTTCTGAGGTTTTTTCATTCCCTAATCCTTTCTCTTCAGAATAGGTTCTTTTATTCCAATAAGGAGGAGAGGTAAAAATAGTTTGAACTTCACCATCTTTTAGTTCACACATATCATTTGAAGATTTCTGATAAAATCTCCAATTAGATTTTACAAAACTCTCTGAATTTGAAGTAGTAGGTTTTTTAGATTCTCTTTCTTTAATTTCTCTCTGAATTTGAAGGTAAGATTGATTGATGGTTAGAATACCTTTATCTAAAAGTTCAACATATTCAGGTTTGTTTTTATAGATGAATACCAACCTTCTTAATTGAGAAGAGGAGATTCCTAATTCTTTAGAAACTATATCTCTTGAGGAACCTTTGTTAGATTTAACAGAAGTTAAATCCGTTCGTTTCCCTTGTCCTTTTCTATGAAAACCATCAAGTATTAAGTATTCATTTATAAGTTCTTTAAAACTCTTTATTCTTTGTTTATTGTAGTGTATTAGTAGTAATTCTTCTTCTCCTTTTTCTACAAATCGTTGTTCAACATCAACATCTTCCCATCCCAATCTTTTTACAGATTCAAATCTTCTGTTTCCACTTATAATCTGATGGTGTTGGTCAATAATTAAAGGTTGTAGTAAACCTACTTCAGAAATACTATCCATCAATTCTTCAATAGAAGATAAATCATAGATTTCTTGATTTTTAGGATGATGGGATAGTTTAGAGATGTTCACTTTCATAAAACGAATATATCGAAGAATATATTCTTGTGCAACTTTTATGAGAGGATAGGTTTCTTGAGACTGAGAAAATACTTTTTTCCAAAATGGGTATCGGAGGGGTTTTTATATCGAACCCAATTTTTTTCCCCTAAGAACTTTTTTTTCTAAAAAAACACCTCTGTGATATTTATAGTAAGAGGAATGAACCTCTATGAACTAAAATGAATAACATAATGGAAACAATAAACGAACACGAAATAGATGGGTTAATCCAAACTATGAAAGAAATGGGAATCAAAGGATTGATGAAATACCAAGATGTATTGGTATTAAACCACATGATGGAAAGGGGGTGGATACCACCAATTGAAAAAAGAGATGAACTGATTAAAACTCTAAAGGGTGAATCAGATATGGAATATAACGAGATAATGAACCTCATCAACAGATATAGTGAATGGAAATCCGTTTTACCTTCTTACTCTTTGAGGTTGAATCAGAACCTTGATGGAATAAATAAAAGAATGAATTCTGTTATTCCATTTCAATATATTGGGAATTCACCTAATAAAAGATTGGTTGGGTTTGTAGATGAGGGGAGTGATATCAATATCTATGATGGAATAGGAAAGAATCTGATATTATTAGGTTCAGTAGATAAGAAGAGTTGGAGTATCAGTTGGGGGAATAACTCTTTACTTCAACAAGAACACACCTCATATATAACCTCATCAGTTAGAAAACTTAAAGAACAAAAGATAGTATAATGAAAGATAAGTTTAACGAATACATAGAAGGATTAGAAACTCACAGATGGGTTGGTGTTACTGATTTATCAAAACAATTTGATATATCTGAGAGAACCGTATTTCAATGGTTAAGGGATGGAAAGATAGAAGGTGTTAAGTGGAAAAATAAACGATTGATAAATGTTCCTTCAGTATTCGGATATCTACTAAAGAAGAAAGTGATTGAAGTAACTCAAATCAGAGAACAAGAATTAAAAAGAGAATTGGAATTAAAAGAGTTTCAAAAGTAACTTGGGAGGAGTGTATTGGTGTTGGGAGGGATTATGATATTGTAAATTTTTCCAATTGATTTTTTTCATTTCCCTCTCTTCATCATAATACATGGATTTTATCCCAAACAGATTCAATAAATTCCTTTGTTGGGTTTTCAATTCTTTGAACTTTGAAATCCTTAACCTCAACGATATCCTCTCTATTCATTCGTTCTTCACGAATTAAACCTTTCTTATAAATGGAATGAACATGGTTGTTCTTAAACACACTCCCACGAGGTGTTTTTAAACCCTCTCCGTTCAGTATTTGAGATATCTTACGATAACCAATAGGGGTAAGAAAATGTTCCTTATATCCTCTAATTCTATCAAACAAATATTGTTGATATTCACTATAATTTGACTCCCATAGTTTAGTGGTAGTAACTGATATTGTGAATGTTATATGTGTAATTGAGGGGTAAGAACAACGAACACTTAATCCTACTCCACGGTAACGGATTTCGCTAAATTTCTGGGTTGATCTACATTTTTATCCAGCATTACTG
>ERZ1039804.2031-NODE-2031-length-10660-cov-64.515700_pt1 | contig 10660 bp, 18 predicted proteins | sample MGYA00383089_ERZ1039804 | MGnify/ENA primary metagenome ERZ1039804 (study PRJEB29581, sample SAMEA5548359) | metagenome | biome: marine; feature: coastal; material: water | depth 1 m | study: Short-term variability in the microbial, nano- and picoplankton...
GAGAAAAAGGTGACACTGGCGCTACAGGCTCTCAAGGTCCAGCAGGTGTAGCAGGCTTACAGGGTACTACTGGCGCAGCTGGAGCTAATGGTTCTAATGGAAAAAACGGAGCAGATGGTAATAGCCATTTAAGCAACGTAACTAGCATAGTGTTTAACCCTAAAGCTAATAGGTTACAAGTTAATATAAGTGGAACGGTGTATAATTTTGCGCCATCAAAATAAATAAAAATGATAACATACGATTGGAATTGTAAAACAGTAGACGTACACCTTCAAGAAGAAGGACAAACAGATGTAGTGTATAACGTGCATTGGTCGGTTGTAGGCCTCTCAGATGAGTTGGATCCTACAGGCATACCTTATTCATCTAACCATATAGGAACTCAAGTAGTGCCTTTTAGTGAAGGCGGTGCTTTTATACCATTTGAAGACTTAACTAACGAAATAGTTGTTGAGTGGACTAAAGAAGCTATGGGCGAAGAGCAAGTAGCATCTATAGAAGCTGGTATTGCTGGTAAAATAGAAGCTTTAATAAATCCAACGTCTGCAACAATGACAATAGGGGAGTAACTAATATAATTTATACGTAATAATAAAACCATACCGCAAAGGTATAAAACCAATAATAATTTAAAACCAAAACCAATGACATTTTATTACCACACTAATTCGTGGAGTAGTGACCCACAGCCAGATGAAAACCGTTTAAAACTATGGAACCACATTGCAGATAAAGCAAATTGGCGTATTGTGGAGCTACAAAACGGTTATTACCAAACAGAATACCAAGATCCTAGAAAAGAGGAAACCTGGAAAGACGTTACTCGGCGCGAAACATTAGAGGGCGCGGAAAAATCAATAGATACAACTATTGACCACTACAAAAAGAAAGTTGAATTTATTAACGGACCAAAAGTAGTAAAAACATTCAAATAGTAATCAATCAAATTTAATTTAATGGAATTTAATAATCCTAACGAAATCGTTAAAACCCTTACTTTCGGAAGTGAGGCAAATAGTCAAATTATATCAGGAGTAGAAAAATTAGCAAACGCAGTGAAGTCAACCTTAGGTGCTTCTGGAAAATGCGTGATTTACGAAGATGCTCTTGGAAGACCGGTAATAACAAAAGACGGTGTAACCGTTGCAGAAAGCGTAGTCTTATTACATCCGGTTGAAAATATAGGAGCTACATTAATAAAAGAAGCAGCTAGAAACACAGTTAGAGAAGCAGGAGACGGCACAACAACATCAACCGTACTTGCTCACTCTCTATTAAAAATTGCAAACAAACATTTAGATGAAGAAAAAGTTAGAGAACTTAAAAGTGGCATTCTTAGTGGTGCTGATAAAGTTAAGGTATATCTTGATAAAACCAGCACTGAAGTTAAAGGCGAAATGTTACGCAGCGTTGCTATCATTAGCTGCAACAACGATATCGAGCTTGGAACCAAAATTGGTGAAGCTTACGAGCAAGTTGGAAAAAATGGAGTTGTACTAATGGAAGAGTCTGATACAAATGAAACTTATGTTGATTTTGTTGAAGGCGTCCAATTTGATAGCGGATTAAAATCCCCGCATTTAGTAACGGACAAAGATAAGGGTACAGCCGTTTTAGACGATCCTTACGTGCTTATTGTCTCTTCCCCGATTCCTAATATAAGAAAAATACAAAGTGTCTTAGAACACGTTATAAAATCAAAAAGAAGTTTACTTATAGTCGCAAACGTTGAGCAGCAGCCGTTCGCTACATTATTGTCAAATAAAGTTAAAGGCAATATAAAAGTAAATATAGTTGATGCTCCAGGCTTTGGGCCAACAAGGCAAGAAACTATAGAGGATCTAGCCTTGCTTACAGGCGCTACGATTATAAACGAAGAGCTTGGTGATGACTTAGATTTAATTGATCCAAACGTATTGGGCTCCGCTATTAAAGCCGTAACTGATGATAAATCAACTGTGCTCCAAATATCTGATGAAATTGATATTACAGATAGAGTAGCTGATGTTAATAAAAAAATAGAAACAGAAACAAACCCGTTTTTTAGAAAGAAGCTAGAGCAGCGTTTATCAATGCTAACCGGCAAAGTAGGGCTTGTTTATGTTGGAGCAGATTCAGCTGTAGAGTTAAAAGAAAAGAAAGATAGAGTTGAAGATGCGATCCACGCTACTAAAGCGGCTTATAAAGAAGGTATCGTAGCTGGAGGTGGAATTGCTTTGCTTAATGCAGCAAATAATTTAAAGCCTAAAAACAAAGGGGAAGAGATACTATTTGAATCTATTAAATCTCCTTATTATACAATACTAGACAATGCTGGAATTGTTGAAATCAAAAAGCCTTCTGTTAAGAATAGAGGCATTGATGTTAAAACAGGCAAAGAAGTTAATATGATTAAAGCAGGTATTATAGATCCTGTGTTAGTTACTAAGTCAGCTCTTAAAAATGCTGTAAGTGTTGTAACAACTATCATCTCTGCAGATTGTGTAATCAGTAATAAAAGATTAGCATAATGAGAGCGATTAATTATTACATAGTCATAGACAAAATAAAAGAAGCTCCTAAAAAAGTTGGGGGCATAGAATTAACTGAAAAGCAAGATAGCGACATTAGGTACTTAAAGGGAAAAGTTATAAGTGCTGGTGATAAGGTTACAGGTATTAAAGAAGGCGATATTATAAGGTACGATAGACATGCTGGATTTGGCATTGAATGGAAAGATAATTTTCATGTTGTTATAACTGTTAAAGATGTTGTTATTGTCGAATGAGACTAACAGGGGAAGATCTTAGAGAAATAAATTTATTTAAGTATTACAGGCTCGTCAGACGGTGGGCTTGTAAAACTTATGATCTTAAAGACGCCGATCTTGAATTGCTGGTGTACCTAGATTGCAAAAAGCTATTTACACGTAATGATTTTATTAATGGCGTGTACACCTACAGTTGGGATAAAAATCGGTGGGAAAGATTACGGAGGAACGGTTGGATCGATGTTTTTAAAGAACGTAATAGAACAACCTCTAAATACGCTGTTTATAAAGTTTCTTCAAAATCAAAAAGATTAATAAATAGAATATACAGAATACTGCTTGCAGAAGAGGATTTACCTACGGCTACAACAAGTGTTTTTTATAATAATAAATCATATACTGATAAAGTTTTTAATAAAGCTATTGATGATATGATTAACGACAAAGATAGATAATGGGCTTTAGATTAAAAGATTTTTCAGACCTTGTTGGTATAGACAAAGAAACCTCAACTTATAATACACCTGTTTTTAAGAAAACACTAGAAGGTGGTATTTTAGGTGAAGCTAATAATGATGGTACTATTTTTATAGACAAGTCATTAAAAGGTAAAAAGAAACAAGAAGCTGTTAATCACGAAAAAGTACATTTAGATCAAATGGCTCAAGGTAGATTACAATATGATAATAACACGGTAACTTGGAAAAAAGATACTAAATCACCGGCTAGAGTTTACAAAAGAATAAACGGGCAATTAATAGATGAAAAAACCGGCAAAGGCGCTGAAGAAGGCGGTAACTTTGAATGGGAAAGAGAAGCATATAAAAAACAATAATTATGGCATATAAAGCAAGATCAATAACAAGTAAAGCGTCAAGTGCGTGCAAAATGAATATGGGCTTAGTACAAGGGGCTGCAGACGTAGCATCTTCAAAAAAGTTTGTAGACCACGGCAAAGGAATGGCTGAAAAGTTTTCAGGAGGCGGAAGCAGTGTGCCACAAAGCAAACCTAATGATGACGACAAAACTGATGATAAAAAGGGAGGTCAAGCAGATGCTGCAATAACCGTTGATTCAACTGAAACCCCAGAAGTATAAAACAAACTAACTTAACTAAGATGCAAAAACCAATAACTAGTAGAGTAAAAAGATCACCTCTTTTAAAGTACTCTCCAGCAAAACAAACCGGCAATGGCAACGTTGAGGCTATAGGGTCTCAAATTATTGAAGGCGAAGATAAAAAAGTAGAAGTAACTGAAACAAGAAAGAAAGAATATGTCGGGGCTGCTAACGACGCTTGCTCGGCTGAATACATTGCTAAAAACGGACGAGCTAAGTGTGATGAATATGAAGCTTTACCTCAAAGTGTAAAAGACAAGGCTAATGAAGAAACTATTACTACTACAAAAATTGAGCCAGGTGAAGACAAGACAGTAGACACCAAGCTTTACAGAAAAGATTATCAAGACGTAAAAGAGCCTTGGGAAGTACGTAGATCTAATAGGGCAGCTAAGGTTCAAGGTAGAGCCCAAAGAAGAGCTCAAAATAAATCAGACAGAGTAGCAAGACAATTAGCTAAGCTAAGCGACGATGAAAGAAAACCTGGTAATAAAAAATATGACAGGTTAATGGCTAAGCAGACTGAAACAACTCAGGAGCTAGAGAACATGAAAACGGGTTCTGAAAATGTTGCTGAAGGCAGAAGATCCGGAAGGTTAGCTGGTACAACAGTTAGAAGAACAAAAGATAAAGTTAAAACAGCTGGAGATTATGAAGACCCAGATCAAATTAAACAAGCAGCGAGACGCCAAGAAATTGCAGCAGCATCAAATATGACAACAAGCCAAGCTGCAGGAGCTGTTGAAGCAAATCAAACCCCTTTTTCTGGAATGATGGACACAGCTAAAGAGTTAGGCAAGCTTGATTACGAGGTTGGACAATATACCACAGGTATGCCTATGAAGCCTTCTGCTTTTAAAATGAAAGCTAAAAGCCCGGCAGCAAAAAAATTACAAGGAGCACAAAACACATTACCTCAGCATTTACAAGCGGCAATTAAAGCCGCTCCAGGCAAAATGAGATCAGGGTTTAAAATGAAAGGTTACGGTAAAAAATAATAATTATGGCTACAAAAAAACCAAAAACAGTTGCTTACATTAAAGAAGCAGCTTACGAAAAGTCTAATCGAAAAATGCGATCTAAGTATACTAAGGAAACGGGTAAAACCTTAGGTAAAAGACATCTTAAAGGAACTAGCCCTAGAAGAGTTTCATTTGCTTGTAGATTCGCAGGTATGGCTGGAGCTATGAGAGACGCTAAAGGAGAACCTACTAGAAAAGCTATGGCTTTAAAGAAATGGGGATTTGGTAGTGTAGAGGCGGCTAAGAATTTTTGCAAAAAAAATAAAAAAAGCTAATACTATGAAATCAAAGGGGGTAGGAGACACAATAGAAAGGTTCACCAAAGCAACCGGTATAAAAAAACTAGCAGATAAAATACCAGGAGGGTGCGGCTGCGCAAAAAGAAAAGAAAAATTAAACAAAATATTTCCATATAAAAAATAGAATAATGGCTTACAAATCAAAGGGTGGCTGTACCCCTATAACAGCTAAAATTAAACGCACTACAAAAGGTGGTATTACACAGCCTCTACTTAATGTAGGAGCTCCGGTAAAAATGAAAGCAACAACTCCTGCTAAACAAACTAAGTCACATCCGAATGCTGAAGATACTTTTGGCATAGGCAATAAAAAAGCTAAGACAGGATTTGCAGGTGATACCCCGTATTCGGTGCAAGATGGCAAGGGCACAATTCATGGCCCTAAAAGCAGTTATGATGCCGCATACAAAAAAAGAGATAGAAAAGTTTATGGGGAAATGTCTAAAGCTGAGTATATCAAAGAAGCTAAAAGACAAACAAAATCTTTTGAAAGTACTGGAAAATTTGATGCGCCTAAGGCTAAAAAAGCAAAACCTGTTTCTGCAATTAAACCTAAGGTTACAATCGAGTCTAAAAAGCCTACCGCTGATGTAACCATTACAGTTAAGCCTAAAGCTAAAGTCGCACCTAAAACAAAAGCTGAAGTTAGAAAAACAGCTAAGGTAAATAAAAAATTATCACAAGCAGCAGAAGCTAGGGCAGCGGGTAATGAAAAGAAAGCTTTAAGAAAAGAAAGAGCCGCACAAAGAAAAGCAGCTAGATTAGCTAAAAAGAAAAAATAAGTGAAAAAAATTTGGGAATGGCTTACAGGTTCCGTCATAAAAGAGGTTGGCGAGGTTTTAGATAACTTAACGACTACAAAGGAAGAGAAGCTAGAAGCTCAAAGGCTTATTACAGAAATTCTTGAAAAAGCTGATAAAGAAGCGCAAGAGCAAGTTACAGCAAGATGGCAGTCGGATATGCAATCTGATTCTTTCTTGTCTAAAAATATTCGCCCTATGGTGCTTATATACTTAACGGTTATATTTACTATTTGCGCGTTTTTTGACGGTAACGTTGGAGAATTTGTAATAGCAGAAGAATATATACCAATATTTCAAACTTTATTAGTTACCGTTTATGGTGCTTATTTTGTAGGAAGATCTTGGGAAAAAGGAAAATCAATAATAAATAACAAAAAATAAATAATGGGACAATTTAACAATCAACCAGACTTTGGAACAAACGCATTTCCAGTTGTAGCAGGAACTACAAACGTTAGAAATTGTGCATTGTACTTAGGCAGTGGCGGAGATATAGAGGTTACTTTAATGGGTTCGCCTAATACTCCGGTAGTATTTAAAAACATTCCAAACGGTAGCTTTTTGCCTTGCATAGTTAATACTATTGTAACAGGGGCTAATACTACGGTTGCGGACATTGTAGCTATTCAATAATGAATTGGTCTGCGATATTAAACGGTGTTTGGTGGCCAGATAGAGATGACACAGGGGTTCCTTGTAATACAGTAGCTTTACCTGGGGGTGCAGGAGTAACAGATAATACTATAGCCTTGGATGCCTCTGGAGGTGTAATAACGATACAGTTTACAGCATATGGTGTAACAGATAAATTAGAGATAATTCACGGAAGCTCTAACGGGACAAAAGTAGCCACGACAGGCATGACAACAGTTAATGCCGGTCCTTTTGATAATACATACGGCACTGAGCCGTCTAATGTAGTGCCAACAGAACTTCAAACAGTTGGTATAGATCAGTTTATAGGTACCAACAAAGGGAGTGTTCCAAGTAGAGCAGGAGCTTATACTTTAGAAACAGGCAACCCAAGCCCTTTAGTTTCGCCTTATCAACAATTAATTTGGTGGGTTTATACCACAGCGGATTACCAAGCTTCACCATTTGTCACTGTTAGAGTAACAGGGCCGGTTGATACAGTGTGGCAGTTCGAAAGAGCTTGCTAAAGAAAAGTAGATATTAGTTATAATACGTAATTAATAATATAAGTAATAATAATTAAATTTAATCAAATGTCAAAAAAATTAACAGAAGAAGAATTAAAAGAATTGCAAGAAGCAGTAAACGCTATGAACAACCTACAATTACAAATAGGTGGGGTAGAAGCGCAGAAGCACGAATTATTGCATTCTATGGAGACAGCTAAATCAACTTTAGCTGAGGTACAAAAAAAATTAGAAGATGTTTACGGTCAAGTATCAGTAGATATTTCAACTGGAGACATAAAAGAAAATGAGCCTAGTACGGAAGATTAGTATTGGAAGGGACTATAAAAATGATGCCATGCACTACGCTGTTGGACAGGAAGTGTATGGTGGTCATACTATAGCTAATATAATAGAAGAAGAAAATAAGTACTCTATATATATAAAAAAAGGAGATGAATTATTGCCGTGGAAGGATTTTAATAAAAACATGGCAATTGCAGTTGAATATGATTTGCAATATTAATGAAAGCTTTATATGATTTTATTATAGAACCAGTAGGCGACAGGTATAATAATAAAAAAGAAATAAAAGGCTCAGAACTTATTTTAAATACAGAACTTCATAATCATAATTATTCTAACAGGGTTGCTAAAGTTATAGCTGTGCCGTCTGAGATAGAAACAGAGATTGAAGTAGGTGATGAGATAATAGTGCATCATAATGTTTTTAGACGTTTTAAAGACATTAGAGGCGTTGAAAAAAACAGTAAGTCCTACTATAAAGATAACATATATTTTGCGAGCGAGGACCAAGTGTACGCTTATAAAAGATGTTGCGGCTGGATGGCTTGCAAAGGTTTTAATTTTGTTAAGCCAGTCAAAGAAACAAAAATGTTTTCAATTAACTTTGAAAAAGAAGGCGTTGGAGTTTTATACGCAAAAGATCCAGACTTACATACAATAGAAACTGGAGATTTAATTGGCTTTAGGCCAGGGGCAGAATATGAGTTTGTTATTAATTCGCAAAGAGTATATCGAGTACCCACCAATTCAATTACAATTAAATATGAATATCAAGGAAACGAAGAAGAATATAATCCAAGCTGGACATAAAGCAGTTGAAGAATTAATAAAAGTGGCAGGCGAAAAGATCGTTGACTCAGGCGATGATATATCAGCTGACAGACTTAAGAATGCTGCTGCTACAAAAAAGCTCGCTATATTCGATGCTTTTGAAATATTAAACAGAATTAAAGAAGAAGAAGATTTATTAAATAACAAACCAAAGGAAGAAGTTGAAAAAAAAGCTTTTAGTGGGTTTGCCGAAAAAAGATCTAAGTAATGTACGAACAGTCATTATACAGCGTAATAACGCCAGTAAGATCAAATACCATAGCTAGGCTTAATAAATCTAAAAAGTGGGAGTATGGTTACAACAAGGAGCACGATGTAGTTGTTATAAGCAAGACAGGGCAGATTGGTGAAATATACAACATACAAAACCTTAAAATAGCGCTTCCTAAGCAACCTAATAAAATTAATAAATCCACAAATAAATGGACAGCAGAGGAATATCCTAAAGAGCTAAAGTCAATAACAAGCGTGTTTGACTGGAGGGACTACCCTGAAGATTTCCAAAATAAGTGGGAACCATATATAGATGAACAATTCAAGCGAAGAGACGAAGGCTATTGGTTCTATAATAAGGGCTTGGCTACTTACATTACTGGCACTCATTTTATGTACTTGCAGTTCAGCAAGATTGACGTTGGGAAACCAGATTTTAGAGAAGCAAACAGACTATTCTTTATATTCTGGGAAGCTTGTAAAGCAGACTCACGATCTTACGGAATGTGCTACCTTAAAAACCGTCGTTCCGGATTTTCTTTTATGTCTTCAGCAGAAACCGTTAACTTGGCGACAATTACATCAGATGCACGGTACGGTATCTTGTCTAAGTCTGGAAGCGATGCTAAGAAAATGTTCACAGATAAAGTCGTACCAATATCAGTCAACTACCCGTTCTTTTTCAAACCCATCCAGGACGGTATGGATAGACCGAAAACTGAACTTGCCTATAGAATACCAGCCAGCAGACTTACCCGTAAATCAATTCAAACCAAAGAAAATAAAGAATCACTCGAAGGGCTTGACACAACAATTGACTGGAAAAACACAGGGGACAACTCGTACGATGGTGAAAAATTAAGACTACTAGTACACGATGAAAGTGGAAAGTGGGAAAGACCAGATAATATATTAAATAACTGGCGAGTAACAAAAACGTGTTTACGTTTAGGCTCTAGAATTATCGGTAAGTGTATGATGGGATCAACGTCAAACGCTTTAGATAAAGGAGGAGATAACTTTAAAAAACTTTATAATAATTCTGACGTTAGCAAAAGAAATAGGAATGGCCAAACCGCTTCAGGATTATATTCTTTGTTTATGCCAATGGAGTGGAATTATGAAGGTTTTATAGACGAATACGGAATGCCCGTGTTTAACACTCCTAAAGAAGAAGTACTGGGGCCATATGGAGACGTTATAGATGTCGGCGTAATTGAACACTGGGATAATGAAGCAGATGGATTAAAAGGAGACCAGGATGCTTTAAATGAATTTTACAGACAGTTTCCACGCACGGAGGAGCATGCTTTTAGAGATGAAACAAAAAACAGTATATTTAATTTAGTAAAAATATACGAGCAAATAGATTATAACGAAGATCTTGGTAATACTAATGTATTAACTACAGGTAGTTTTCAATGGGCAAATGGAGTTAAAGACTCTACAGTAATATTTACGCCAAACCCCAGTGGTCGATTCAAAGTTTCTTGGGTACCAGGATTAGCTTTGCAGAATAGACAAAATATAAAAAACGGTTTAAAAAGCCCAGGCAATGAACATATGGGTGCATTTGGATGTGACAGTTATGACATATCAGGCACAACAGATGGTCAAGGTTCAAAAGGAGCTTTGCACGGCTTAACTAAGTTTAGCATGGAAGATGCTCCTGCTAATACATTCTTTTTAGAATATATAGCTAGACCTCAAACCGCTGAAATGTTTTTTGAAGATGTATTAATGGCATGTGTATTTTACGGAATGCCAATATTAGCTGAAAACAACAAGCCTAGATTATTGTATTATTTTAAAAGAAGAGGATATAGAGGCTATTCAATGAATCGGCCTGATAAAGTTTGGAATAAGCTTTCAGTTACAGAAAGAGAAATTGGAGGTATGCCAAATTCAAGTGAAGATATTAAGCAAGCCCACGCAGCAGCTATCGAAAGTTATATTGATAGGCATGTTGGATTGCAAGAAGACGGGAGTTACGGTACTATGTACTTTAATACAACTCTAAATGAATGGTCCAGATTTGATATAAACAAGAGAACAAAGTTTGATGCCGCGATTAGTTCCGGTTTAGCCATAATGGCTTGTAACAGACATTTATACCATCCGAGACCACAAGTAGAGAAAAATAAAATAAATTTAAAAATAGCTAAATACACCAATT
>ERZ1039804.2050-NODE-2050-length-10595-cov-40.780930_pt1 | contig 10595 bp, 8 predicted proteins | sample MGYA00383089_ERZ1039804 | MGnify/ENA primary metagenome ERZ1039804 (study PRJEB29581, sample SAMEA5548359) | metagenome | biome: marine; feature: coastal; material: water | depth 1 m | study: Short-term variability in the microbial, nano- and picoplankton...
GCGCATTGTTTTTGGATGCAATGTCAGGTTTTGATCCACAGATCGCGATCTCCTATCCTGCGCCTGAGATTCCCTATCAGGAGGCTGTCATTCGCGCCGAGGGGAAGCTTAAAATTGCCTTTGCCCCAGATTTGGGGGGCTTTGGACAGGTCGATCCCGAAATGGCCCAGCATCTTGCGGCGGTGATGCGGCAACTTGAGAAAAATGGCGCCCGCATCGAAGAGACCTGCCCAGATCTTGCCCATCTTGAGCGCAGCTATCACACGCTGCGTGGACTTATGTGGGCCACAGCAGCAAAACGTCTCCCTCCAGAGGTCCGAGCACATTTCAAATCTACCCTGGCTGAAAACACTGCCTTTGGACTGGCGTTGACTGTCGAAGATATTATCGACGCCAATCTGAACCGCTCGATCCTGTTCAACAATATGCTAAGTTTGTTCGAGACATTCGACGTGCTCGCTTGCCCGACGGTGGGTTGCATGCCGCATTTGGCTTCTGAAGAGTGGGTGCGCCATGTGGGCGGTGTTGAGCTGACCAACTATATGGATTGGTTGCGCTTTGCCTTTCTGGCCACAACCACCAGCCTGCCGGCAATATCCGTGCCCGTAGGACGCGGCCCAGGCGGCCTGCCGGTGGGGCTGCAACTGATCGGGAAGCCGCGGGGCGAAGCTGCGCTTTTGGCCGCAGCGCGCCAGGTCGAATTGACATGCGGCGGTCCACTTGGCCCGATCGATCCCATAATTCCTTCGTAAAAAACGCATGTTTGTCTGGTCAACCCCGTATTAAGATTTGTATAATCTCAGACCAGACGCCCCTCTAGATTCGTCTGGAATATTTTAAATTTTGCAATGTATTTAATGGACTGCCGCCATGTGGCTCGAAGACCCGATAACACAACTTGAGAAAGCCGCCCATGCAGCCTGGCCAGGTGTTTTGGAGGAGGCCCAGCTGCCGATGGTGGGCTGGGCTTATGTGTTGCTGTCAAAACATGAAGAGAAAGATCAGGCCCGCATTTCTTATTTGGTAGAGCACCCAAATCACGGGCTGTTCAAATATCGGCTGCAACTGCGCCCCCGCGCACAGGCCGCCTTTGCCGCGCATTATCTGCGCTTGGAAAAAGCATCTCGCGCCTTTCAACGCACCGAGCGCCTATCTCTGATCAAGCCCATGTGCTTGGATATCGCCAATCAAGCCAGCCTAACCACCTATGCGGAGGGTCTACCCTTTTCTGAATTCATGCGCGATGCCGCAGAAGATCACGCCAAGCAGCTTGAGATGTTGCAACTGGCTGGAGAATGGCTGGATGCTTATCATCGAACCAAAGTCTCTGAGACCCGCATTTTTCAGCCAAAACATGCGGTGAATTACTACCATGATTTGGGAGAAAAAATTCAGTCAGGAGACCTAAAAGTTGCCGCCAAACCTCTTATTTTGCACGGGGTTGAACGGCTATCTGAGCTCGCGGCAAAATATTCCGATCAACCGACTGTATCTGCGGTTCAATATGGCGATTTTCATATGCGCAATCTCATCTTTGATGGCACCTGTTTGACCGGAATCAATATATCAAAAAACCAACCAGCGCCCGTGGGTCATGACATCGCCCGACTATTGCTTGATTATACCGCTATTCTTCGCAGCTCCGAAGATCTTGAGAGCGGGCAAATCATTCCTGCGGATGCCATTGAAGCCTTTTTCGGTGGTTATCGGCTTGTCGGCCCCGATGATCCAAGTGTTCAGTTTTTGCCCTATGCAAAGATTTTGGGCTCCTTAGTCAGTGTCCCGCAGCGGCGCAATGATCGCTCCAAAACCAAGCAAAAAACTCTAGAGCGATTGCGCCCCATTGCGCAGGTGGCCTTCGCCTAAACTGATGCACGCGGAATTCTGATCAAGAAATCAGTGCTCAAGCTATTATTTTGTTGATAGAATCGGTGAAAACCACGACAGTGAGACCTTGAAGTTGCCTGGGTTGACCTCATTTGCATCGTATTTTGAGCATAGGACTATGGGCTGTGGCCTGCTTTTTCGGGAGCAGCGGCACGGCATTCGCGGATCCCGTCGAGCTGGTTTTGCGCGATGGTTCTTTTTCAGTTTCTGGCACGCTGACCTCATACGATGGGGAAATCTATCAAATTCAATCCGAGTTTGGGCCATTAACCTTAGCGGCTGAAATGGTGGTCTGCCGAGGGGCGACCTGCCCCACTTTGAGCGCATCAGCCGAAAACGTCACATTCTCCGGTGACGCTTCATTGAATTCCGCGCTGCTCATGCCGCTTATTCAATCCTTCGCAGAGCATCAGGGCTATTCCTATCAGCTGTCTCAAGAGTTGGCGGGCCAAATCACCTTGTTAGATCCGAATAATGGCGAGGCACGCGCGGTTTTTACGCTGTCTGATCGCAATAGCGGGGAGGCGATTTTAGATATTTTAAACGACCAGGCTCATTTTGCTTTGACGCTGCGCGATGCGACGCCAGAAGAGCAAGCTGCCCTCAAGAAAGATATGTTTGGCGCCTTGGACCATCCGCAAAACTCTCTGGTTGTGGGGTGGCAAGATCTGTATTTATATTCCCAGCCCAGCAATCCCAACAGGTTCATCACCATGAGCCAATTGGTTGCGATGTTAGGTGAAAAGCCCGGGCTTTGGCCACTTGCCGCAGGCAGGCAGTACCCGGCCATTCTCACCGGGCAAGAGGATCAAACGCTGGCGCTGAAGCAACTCTTAAGGGTTGTTGATGACATCCGTCCGATGCCGCCCAAGGGCGTACACACCCCCGGTCGTTTAACGGTCAGCACCGATCAGATGACACAGGACACTTTGGTCCAAGTGAGCCTCGGGTGCGGTCCACAGGTGATGCCGGCCGAAGTCCAAACCCTCGCGCATCCTTTGCAAACGCCGATCTACCTGATCGCCGCACCCAAGAAGATGCAAAGCATCTCCCGCGCCTTTTGGGCCTTTTTGCTGACGCCAGAGGCGCAAGACGCGGTGCAGAGGCTAGGTGTCACCAGCCGCAGCCCCGAAAAGACCGAAATTCATGGGCAATCCGGCCTCTTGATTAATGCAATTTTAAACACGGATATGGACATGCGCACCGAGGATTTGCGCCAGGCTGTGCTCAACCTGAATGGCTATGAGCGCATGTCTCTCGCCTTCCGCTTTTTAGAGGGCACGCAGATCATGGATGCAGGCTCGCAAGCCAACTTCCAATTTCTCAAGCGATTGTTTATGCGAGGGTATTTTGAAGGTCGCAAGGTCTTGTTTGTTGGGTTCAGCGACAGCCAAGGGAGCGCGGATGGCAATGTGCAAATTTCTCTCGACCGCGCCCGCGCTGTGCGCGCCACCATCGCCACATTGCTGGATGATGCCCAGCTCAGTGATGAGTTTGAGGTTCTCGGGCTAGGGGAGGGCTTACCATTGGCCTGCAATGACACCGCCTGGGGTCAAAATCAAAACCGCCGGGTTGAGATTTGGGTCAAATGAAAGCCCAGCGCTGATCTTATCAAACGCTAGGCTTTGCACTTTATTCTTGACCTTTAACCCCATCCCAAAACCGTTTGACCTTTTTGAAAAAGCCTTGGCTTTCGGGGCTGTTGTCAGTTGAGAGCGCTTCAAACTCTTTCAGAATTTCTTTTTGACGCGCTGTCAAATTTACCGGCGTTTCTACCTGTAGCTCAATGAACATGTCGCCCACGCCGCCGCCACGCACAAAGGGCATGCCCTTCGAACGCAACCGCATTTGCCGGCCAGATTGGCTGCCACTTGGGATCTTAACCCGGCTGCGGCCCCCGTCGATATTGGGCACTTCGATATCGCCGCCCAATGCAGCGGAGGTCATCGACACGGGCACATTGCAAAACAGATTGTTGCCCTCACGCTCAAAAATCTGGTGATCTTCCACCTCAATGAAGATATAGAGATCACCTTGAGGTCCGCCGCGTGCACCCGCCTCGCCTTCGCCCGACAGGCGAATGCGCGTGCCAGTTTCGACACCCGCCGGGATATTGACAGACAGCGCCCGGTCTTTTTCAACCCGCCCAGCGCCATGGCAGCTCGAACATGGGTTTTGGATCACCTGCCCTGCGCCAGAACAGCTGGGGCAGGTGCGCTCAACGGTGAAAAATCCTTGCTGCGCGCGCACTTTACCCATGCCCGAGCAGGTGCCGCAGGTCGCCGGTTTGCTACCAGAGGCCGCGCCTGTTCCCGAGCAACTTGTACAGGACACAGCCGTTGGCACATTGATGGTTTTTTGTAACCCGCCAAATGCCTCTTCGAGGGTAACGCGCATGTTATAACGCAAGTCCGCACCGCGCGCCGCGCGTTGCCGGCCACCGCCACCACGTCCACCCATGAAATCGCCAAAAAGATCATCGAAGACATCGGAAAAGGCACTGGAGAAATCTCCTTGCCCGCCGGGCCGGCCACCGCCGCCGCCACCCATGCCGCCTTCAAACGCCGCATGACCATAGCGATCGTAGGCGGCCTTTTTATTGCTGTCTTTGAGAACTTCATAAGCCTCATTCGCCTCTTTGAAGAGACCTTCAGAGGCTGGATTATCTGCGTTGCGATCTGGATGAAGCTCCTTCGCCTTGCGACGATAGGCTTTTTTAATTTCCTCCGCCGTGGCCCCTTTCGAGACCCCGAGCGTTTCGTAGTAATCGCGTTTTGACATCTAAACTATCCCCTCTGGAACGGAAAAACCGGCCGGCAAAATCGCTGGCCGGTTTAGACTGATCCTTACTTGGCGTTAGGTGCGTTTGTCGCCGTCCAGATCTTCGAAATCTGCATCCAAGATGTCATCATCCGCAACAGGACCATCGTCAACATCGCCATTGGCTTCGGCTTCTTGGCTGGCTTTATAAATCGCTTCCCCAAGCTTCATCGCCGCCTCGGTCACGTTTTGGATGCCAGCTTTGATTTTACCCGCATCTTCTGACTCCAGATCATCGCGCAATGCCGCCATGGCCAATTCAATCGCTTCGATTGTCGTTGGGTCGACCTTGTCGTTGTGCTCTTCCATCGCTTTTTCAGTGGAATGAATCAGGCTTTCCGCCTGGTTCTTAGCTTCCACGAGCTCGCGGCGGTCTTTATCTGCATCCGCATTGGCTTCCGCATCTTTCACCATGGCTTCGATATCTGCATCTGACAGACCGCCCGAAGCTTGGATGGTGATTTTTTGCTCCTTGCCGGTGCCCTTATCCGACGCGCCAACCGATACGATCCCATTGGCATCAATGTCGAATGTCACCTCAATTTGCGGCATACCGCGCGGCGCGGGTGGAATGCTTTCCAGATTGAACTGACCAAGGATCTTATTGTCAGCTGCCATTTCCCGCTCACCCTGGAACACACGAATGGTCACCGCGTTTTGATTGTCTTCTGCGGTGGAGAACACTTGTGATTTCTTGGTTGGGATCGTGGTGTTGCGGTCGATCAAGCGTGTGAACACACCGCCCAAAGTTTCGATACCCAAGGACAACGGTGTGACGTCGAGCAAAACAACGTCTTTCACATCCCCTTGCAAAACACCGGCTTGAATGGCCGCGCCCATGGCAACAACTTCATCAGGATTCACGCCTTTGTTTGGCTCTTTGCCAAAGAATTTGGTCACTTCCTCAATCACTTTTGGCATGCGGGTCATCCCACCAACCAAAACGATTTCGTCGATATCGCTCGTAGACAGGCCGGCGTCTTTCAACGCAGCTTGGCACGGCTTCAAAGACGCTTTGATGAGATCCCCCACCAAGCTTTCCAATTTGGCGCGTGTAAGTTTCACGACCAGGTGCAAAGGTTGACCAGATGCCCCATCCATTGAGATGAATGGCTGGTTAATTTCTGTTTGGCTGGACGAAGACAATTCAATTTTCGCTTTTTCTGCCGCTTCTTTTAAGCGCTGCAAAGCCATTTTGTCTTTGGTCAGATCAACGCCATTTTCCTTTTGGAATTCTTCCGCAAGGTAGTTGACGATACGCATGTCAAAGTCTTCACCGCCAAGGAACGTATCTCCATTGGTGGATTTGACTTCAAACAGGCCGTCGTCAATTTCCAAAATAGTGACATCGAATGTCCCACCACCAAGGTCATAGACGGCAATGATTTGCGATTCTTTTTTGTCCAAACCATAGGCCAGGGCCGCAGCCGTTGGCTCGTTGATAATCCGCAGAACTTCAAGGCCGGCAATCTTGCCCGCATCTTTGGTCGCTTGACGCTGCGCATCATTAAAATAGGCCGGCACAGTGATGACCGCTTGTGAAACATCTTCGCCAAGATAGCTCTCGGCTGTTTCTTTCATTTTTTGCAAAATGAATGCAGAAATTTGCGACGGGGAGAATTGATCACCCTGTGCTTCAACCCAAGCGTCCCCATTGCTACCGCTGAAGACCTTGAAAGGAAGGTTTTTCATATCTTTTTTCAGATGGGCGTCATCATACCGACGGCCAACCAAGCGCTTTACGCCAAAGACCGTATTTTCTGGGTTGGTCACAGCCTGGCGTTTTGCAGGTTGGCCCACAAGGCGCTCATTTTCGGTAAAGGCAACGATCGACGGCGTGGTCCGTGCGCCCTCTGCATTTTCAATTACCCGCGGTTGCGATCCGTCCATGATCGACACGCAGCTGTTTGTTGTTCCAAGGTCAATTCCAATGACTTTAGCCATTTCTTAGCATCCCTTCGCTCTGGCGATACCGAGGCTTTCGGCCCGCAGTGCGGCGCCTGTGCCCCAATTAATTCAGCAGTTCATCTAAACTACCAGCTCATCGCGCTATATAGGTGTGTCAAACACCCCCTGCAACCATTTGGAGGCAATGAAATTTGGATTTCATAAAGTTAAATAGGCAAACCACACCAAGCCACACCCTAACTGTGGGAGGGATATCTGTTTTTAAAGAGTTTTTGCCCTCAAGCGATCAATTGCGGCTGGTCAAGGAGCTGCGAGAGGTGGCCGCTCAAGCACCGGTTTTTTCGCCAAAAACGAAATCTGGGAAACCGATGTCTGTACGACTAACGGCGGCTGGTGACTTTGGCTGGTTTTCAGATCAGCGCGGATATAGATATGTAGAGCACCACCCGTCTGGCGTGAATTGGCCAGCAATTCCAGACTCGATCATGGCCATCTGGCGGGCAGTCGCAGGAGCGGCTCCAGACCCAGAATGCTGCTTGATAAATTTCTATGGCGAAGGCGCGCGCATGGGGCTGCATCAAGATCGGGATGAGGCCAATTTTGAATGGCCCGTTGTATCCATATCTTTGGGGGATGATGCCCTGTTTCGCGTGGGCGGCACCGAGCGCGGCGGCAAAACGGAATCAATTTGGCTACAGTCTGGCGATGTTGCGGTGATGGGCGGTCCGGCAAGGCTCAACTATCACGGCATTGACCGGATCAAATTCGGCAGCTCATCTCTTTTAAAAGAGGGAGGTAGGCTCAATATCACGCTGCGCGTGGTGCGTTAACGTCCTTATCGAGTCGATCCCCAGCTCATAGAGGCACGTTTTCGGGTGAAAAACTCGCCCATAAGACCCAGGACCACAGCAACCAAAGCCACCTTCAATGGATAGGACAAATTGGAGTGCATCGGTAAATATTGATGAACATCATACCACGCGCTTGGTCTACGCAGTGAAACAATGGGTTCCAATCGAACATGGCCAACATGAAAGATGGTAATGTATTGGCAACGAACATTTTCCCTGATGCCAGCATATTCACCCGGCGATAAACCATCAAAAGAATATTAACGAGTGGCGGGTGCCAGGGTGTTAAAGCCAAAAACACCATACCAATGGCCACGCCCGTAAACCAGCTGAGCAAAAACACACCGGCCAAGCCAATGGGGTTAAAAATATCCACTGGGTTGAAAGCAAGATGGTAAATCAGAAGAATTGTTCCGACGGTAATGGTTTGTTGATATAGGCTTTGCAGCGCTGCCGAACAGACGGCAATCATCGTATTCATCGGCGCATGCTGCATCATGTCAGAGGTCGGCCCTTCCGCCTTGGACACAGTTTGCACAGCTTTATTATGTGTCATGAACATGGCGATGCCTGAGATAATATAGAGCATATAATCGCCCTTGATTGGCGACGTTCTGACCCCCATCAGCTGAAACATAAAATAGAAGGCCATAACAAACACAACCGTCTGAGCCATCGACCCAATCAATCCGAGCACAGCGTTCCGGCCACTGGATTTGCGCATGCTGCGCACCGTGCCAAAATAGACCTGCTCGAGAAAAGCAAGGGTTCCTGATATGCCGGAGCGTGTATGGCGAGGTTTAGCAAACATTTGTAGTTTTTCAAAAATATAAAGAGAAGTCGAATTGCAACTTTGACGAATACGCCATAAGTTACAAGAAAATATGAATTAATTCAACATGCCGGCAAGGAACGTTTAAGTTTTGGATTTTACCGCTTTACAACAGGTCATGCGCAGGCTCGCACTAGACGCAGGCTGCGCGATCATGGAGATTTATAACGGCCCAGATTTTGAGGTCAAAACCAAATCAGATTCCAGCCCAGTGACCGCCGCCGATGAAGCTGCGGATGCGATTATCTCCGATGGTTTGCAAGCCGCCTTTCCAGATGTCACCCTCATCACAGAAGAACAAGCGGACAGCCATTCTTTAACAAGTACAGAGTTTTTCATCGTCGATCCTCTGGATGGCACAAAAGAGTTCGTTCATCGCCGCGGGGATTTTACAGTAAATATTGCCTATGTCGTCAACGGCATCCCCATTCGGGGCGTCGTCTACGCCCCTGCAAAACACCGGTTGTTTTATACAGATGCCCAAGGGCAATCACTGGAGGAAACTGGCCCATTCGACTTGGAGAAAATCGGCACCTGCCAAAATATCTTCGTGGCGGTTCCAAATCCTGATGGTTTGCGCGTTGTCGCCTCGAAATCACACAGAGACCCAACAACAGATGCCTATATCGCAAAATATCCGGTCTCCGATTTAAAAAGCGCGGGTTCGTCACTCAAGTTTTGCCTAATCGCAACTGGCGAAGCTGATCTTTACCCACGCGCAGGCCGCACCATGGAATGGGACACAGCCGCCGGGCATGCCGTTTTGAACGGGGCCGGCGGTGGCGTTGTGCGGTTTGATGACCTGACGCCTTTGACCTACGGCAAGCCTGGCTATGAAAACCCATATTTTATTGCCTTTGCCAAGGGGGTAACCTTACAAAAACCATGAGCTCAAAACAAAGACCACATGTGCAGAAGTCACGCGATTTAATAGATAAAAATTTACACAACCCTAAGGTGTTGACCCACGGAAAGCGAGACAATTTAGAGACGTGTATATATAGTTTTCTTAGATAATTTTAATCTTTCGCCAAAATTTCGGGCGGCTCGACCATAGTAGAAAAATATTTAGAAAAAATGAAACATAAAGTTACCAAAGCTATTTTCCCAGTCGCCGGCCAAGGCACGCGGTTTTTGCCTGCGACAAAATCCATACCAAAAGAAATTATGACGTTAGTGGATCGACCACTCGTGCAATATGCGATTGATGAAGCCAGAGCGGCCGGGATCAAAGAATTCATCTTTGTGACCTCACGCGGCAAAGGAGCTTTAGAAGATTATTTTGATGAAGCCCCAGAGCTCGAGCGAACCCTACGCAAGCAAGGCAAAGCAGAGCTGTTGTCGGTGCTGAAATCCACCAATATGGAAAGCGGCGCAATTGCCTATATTCGCCAGCATCAGGCCATGGGTCTGGGCCATGCGGTTTGGTGTGCTCGGCGATTGATTGGTGACGAGCCTTTTGCTGTCTTGTTGCCCGATGATGTCATCTCGGCACAAAAGCCCTGTTTGCAACAAATGGTCGAGGCCTACGAAGAAACCGGCGCATCAATGGTTGCGGCCATGCGGGTCGCCAGCAAAGATGCATCCTCTTACGGAATGCTCGATATCGAAAAAGAACAAGGCCCGCTCGTATCTGTCAGGGGCATGGTCGAAAAGCCTCCCTTGGGGCACGAGCCCTCAAACTTTGCAGTCATCGGCCGCTATATCTTACCGCCAACCATCATGCGCAATCTGACCAAGATCAAACGCGGTGCCGGGGATGAAATTCAACTCACCGATGCAATTGCGCAAGAAATTGATCAGGGTCGAGATGTTTACGGTTATCAATTTTCTGGCCAACGATTTGATTGCGGGTCTAAAGCTGGGTTCCTACAGGCCACCGTCGCCTTTGGATTGGAACGTGACGATTTACAAGATGAATTTTCCCGAGCATCCAGATGATCCGCCCTTATCAGCCGGGCAAATTCGCCAATGCTTCGGCGAATTCCTAAAATTTCTGAAATTTAATTTAGCTGGTCAAACCGCGTTGCGGGTTGATGGTGCCTGGGCCAGTCAAACAAAAATTATCCAAGGTTTTTGCAAATTCGCAGCGCCACATATGATCGTGCGTGCAGACAGTTTGGAAGAGGATTTGAAACTGTTAACCCAACAGGTGGGGCTCAGCTGGCAAAACCCGCCGCCCGCATCTCTACCGCAAAGCCCGGCACTCTCGGAAATCTATGATACGGAGCTCGAGGCTTTCGCCCGCGAGGCCTATGCTGCGGATTACTCTAACTTTGGTTTTAAGCCGTTAGAAT
>ERZ1039804.2054-NODE-2054-length-10582-cov-15.497863_pt1 | contig 10582 bp, 13 predicted proteins | sample MGYA00383089_ERZ1039804 | MGnify/ENA primary metagenome ERZ1039804 (study PRJEB29581, sample SAMEA5548359) | metagenome | biome: marine; feature: coastal; material: water | depth 1 m | study: Short-term variability in the microbial, nano- and picoplankton...
AGAGTTTGATTGTTTTACTTGTGATCTTGTCGCGAGGTATCATCCACCATTCCTTAACAGGCGATACATAGATAGCTACAACGTCTAAGTCTTGAGACATGTAGGACTTAGTTGTAGTGCCTGTGCCTGTGTTGACGGTGTAAGCTGATTTACATTTTTCTTGAAAGGCCGTGGACTTAACTTGAACCTTTAGATCGCCTGTCGGACAATGAACAATAAAGTCCCACGGCATTGGTGTCGTTGTTGGATGCGGTTCGAAGTCACGTTCTAAGCACTCGGCAATGAATAACGTTTCAGCTATCCAGCCTATTCGCTGTGCGTTTGAGGAGGGCATAATACATCAATGTGTTTCCGCCCAGTTCGCTCCGACTTTGTACTCGCCGTCTAACGGACATTTCATCTTCAGTTCTTCGCCCGCCTTTTGAATCGCCCTGACAGCACATGTTCCAAAGGCATCGCATAAATCAGGTACGACCTCCGCTTGGAACTCGTCATGGATGTTCGCAACAAACGCGTATTCTCTGCCGATAGCTAACCCGTTATTAGTCAAGTGATTATGTAATAGGATCAAAGCCTTCTTCATCACCACGGCTCCAGCGCTTTGTAACAGCGTGTTCAACGCCGAGTGTTCGGATCGTATAGGTAGGACTCGCCCGTCTAATCCCTTTAGGAATCCTCCACGTCTTACCCTTTGTTCGACCGCTTCCTTCAATCCATTCAACGCTGGTAACGACGCTAAGAACTTGCGCTTCAACAACTTACCTTCGCGGGCTGAACCGCCTACGATCTCACCGATCTTTGCGTCCCCTGCTCCGTACAAGAATGCGTATATAAACGTCTTAGCTTGGTCACGTGTTTCCAATCCTGCCGCCTTTTGATTCACGGTATGGATGTCACCTGTCAGGAGTTCCTGTGCGTATTGACCGCCGTCAAAGCCCGCTAGGTAGTGCGCTAACATACGCAGTTCAAGACCGCTGGCATCGCACCCTACTAGGTTGTAACCATCAGACGCTTTGAACAGACCCCTACACTCCGTACCATACGGCGCTCGAACGGCGGGGACTTGTGCAACATTAGGATAGCTATGCGTACAACGTCCTGTGACTGCACCGTTGGTGTTTACCCGACCGTGTATACGTCCGTTCTTAGCGAGCTTTAACCATGCGTTGTCGCCTTCAGCTAACATGCCTAGTCGTTTCACAACCATCAGATACTCAAGGAGTTGGTCAGCTGACGGATGGTCTACCGATTTAAGCACGGCTTCATCGATCTTAGGCTTACCGTCAGGTGTGAAGTGAACAGGTTTCCATCCAAGTTCTTTCAATCGTGCCGCTATCTGATCTCTACTTCCTGGGTTAAACGGTATGGACTTAGTCTTGTTATCTAGTTTAGTCGCCTTGTTAGCTAATGCTTGGGTCTGTCCTTCCTCCTTTAACATGCGTTTCAAAGCGACCTTGGTTTCACCGAAGTATTCTTTACCGTCGATCTCCACCATGTATCCGCTTGGTGTCTTCATCTCTTCAACAACAGGCGGGAACGTCTTCTGTAATTCATCGGTCAGTTCAGCACGACGGGATGTTAATACTCTTGCTAGGTCTTCGGCTTTGTCCATGTCAAACGAGATACCACGGAACTCTTGTGACCTCATCAACCGAGCAAACGAATGTTCGATGTTAAGCATCCGTGTGTCAGGCTCTTGTTCGCGTAGGTACTTGCCGATTCCAACGGTGACATACACATCAGCTTCACAATACTTCTGCATCTCAGGTGTGAACTTATCAAACGCTCCTTCCTGTTCGCCGTAGTCGAGCTTGAACACGCCGCCTAATCGATGTCCCCACGCCTTTAACGAGTGACTACCTATTAGTTCTTTCGGGTAGTTATCCCGTGCGATGTCAAGGCTACGTAGATCGCTGTGTACCGCACGACTAGTAACAAGTGTATCAAGGATACGTGCCTTGGGTGACCAGTTGTACAGCTTCTGAAGCGCAGGTATATCAAAGCTTATGACGTTGTGACCGACGATTGTATCGGCGCTATCAAGCTCCTTTAAACCTGCGGGTATACCGTCGTTACTAAACGTCACCATCTTCTGAACGACAGGGTCGTAGATGCTCAAGCAATGAGCGGTGTGTAGATCGCTGAACGTAGAGAAGTCTTCAAGACCGTTAGTCTCTACGTCAAAGTATAATGTTTTGTTTGATCTATTCATGTAGCTTAGAACGGATGATTCGCACCCATCGTTTGATTGTTATTAAACATAGTTGCATCAGTCTCATTTAATCTTCCTGTGTTTTGATCGAAGTGTAATGTACCTGCTAGTCCTGTCTCTCCACAGAAACGGTTCTTCAGTACGCGTAGCCTCGTTTGGTTAGAGTCGGCTTGATCGGATTGTTGGTTTCGTTCCAACCCAATCACCATGTCCGACAGTTGGGGTATGGCGTGTGAACCACGAAGATGAGCAAGGCTTGTCACCTCTCCTTCTTCATGTCCTTTGCCAGGCGGTCGTTTGAGATGACTGACTAAGATCATTCCGCATTGAGTCTCCTCAACAAGGGATCTTAATCGTGTCATTGTATTGTCGATCAATCGGCGTTCGTCATCGCCGTCAAAACCGCTGACTACAATCGATAGATGGTCGAGGAAGATCCACTTACAGCCCAGTCCTTTGCATAGGTATCTGACACGGTTAAGTAGATTGTCGCTGTCACAACTTCCGAAGTGATCGTAGGTAAAGAAACGTCCGTTCCCTACCGTCTCTTCGAACGCGGGTCGTAGCGCCTCATGGTGGATGTCTTGTTCGAGATGTAACTGTTTACCTTCGTGCAGTCCCATGATGCCTAGAGCCGTGCGTCTGACGCTCTCTTCAAGCGCGATGTAACCGACTGTCTCTCCCTGTTGTAACAGGTTGTAAGCTACCTCACGACAGAACAGAGACTTCCCAATCCCACTACCCGCGCAGACCGTAACGAGTTCTCCTCGGCGTACTCCGTGTGTCATTTTGTTCAAGCTTTCGTAAGGGTACGGTTGAGACTCGGCGTTGTTTACCTCGACTATCTTGTCCCATAGTTCCTCCGCTCCAACGATACCGTCAGGTCGATAGTCACGCGCTTGCCAAACGGCATCGACTAACTCCTTTGTACGGTTGGCAACGACCATATCGTTCGGGTCTTTGAGCGGTAACTCCGCTATCTTAGCTCGGCCTGGAGTTAGTAAAGCCGCGCATTCAGTCGCTCCCTTACGTCCCACATCGTCCATGTCGAACATGAAGACAACTTCTTCAAAGCGTTCTAACCAATCGAGTGCTTGTGCTACGTGGTTCTTCCCCGACTGAGCGCCGTGAGGAATAGAAACGACAGGCCATTTATGTTCGAACGCCTGTGATACAGACAGAGCATCGATCTCACCTTCGGTTACAACGACGCGTCTACCGCCGTCTCTCCAGAGGTGTTGACCGTACAGTCCGACTAACTCGCCTCTGACTTTGAAGTCCTTGTTTGCATATCTGATTTTCTGACCGACGAGCTTGCCGTCTCGGCTTCTATAGTTTGCTACCTGTGCTTGTTCGCCTTCTACATTGGCGATCTGATAGCCCCACTTCTTGCACGTAGCTTCCGTGAGATTACGTCTAGTCAGGGGAGTGTACTCGCCCGTTACAAACGTAGGTGGTGGTTTGTTTATATCCATATTCGTTTTCGTATTTGTTGTTGTTGTGGTTGGTTTGTCCCCGTCTGGAAACGTGTGTTCACCGCAAGAGAAGCAATGTGTCTGACCGTTTATGTATTCAGATCGGGCATCGCTACTACCGCAGGATGGACAACACGTGTGGACTTGTGTGTATTCAGCCATGATTTTGGTATCGTTTTGTCACAGTATTTGAGTCCTTTCTTTTCGCACCACATCGCGTAGGTAGTTTTGCTACCCTTGCGAAGTTTGTTCTGTGCGTTTTGGAAACAAAGACGGACGTCGAGTTCGGGATGTTGTTCGCGTATTAGTAGATGCTTCGTGCGATCTTCACTTGTCCACAATCCTTTGGTCTCAACTATGATCCCGTTGGGAAGGATGAAGTCAGGTGTGTACGTTGACATCTTCATATATTCGATCTTCATAGTTTCGTATCCGAACTCAACGCCGTTCCGCCTTAAAAAGTTGGCGGTCTTTGCTTCGAATCCAGAACGAAAATTAGAAGTCCGCCGCGAGGGGCTTTGCTTCTTTCTCTTCCGCATCTGTAGTGTTGTTATCGTTAGTAGGTTGATCTAGGGTTTGTTCGAAGGTTTCTCCTCCGTGTGTGTATCCGCTTTCTTCCGCTGTGAAACCAAAGCTTGATGCTTTCTCACTCGTTCCAACAGAGGCAAGTTCAAGAACCTGTACGCCTTGTGGTTCAAGGGTTACACCGAATCCGATTGCAGGGACGTTCCAAAAGCGAGGCTTTAATCCAAGCTTAATACGGCTACCTCCTCCAATGATTGTCTCGTCCTTGATAGGTAGTCCTTGAGCATCGAAGCGGGCGACAGCTAGCTTGTACTCGCTACCATCACGGCGTTTACCTCCTGCTTTCATCTTCACTTTGACGTAGTGGTTGCCCTCGTCATCGATCTTGAATGGAGTGTCTGCTTTCTTAACGTCCTTTCCTGCTTTCTTAGACTCTGCAAGGTAGGCGTTATCATAGTCAGGCTTCAGCGCGTTCTTTAGTGCGTTCCAATCCTCTTCACTCAAGATGAGTTCAGCACGGTAGAGTCCATAGTCTCCATCGTACTCGCCCATGCTTGGGTTGGTGAGGTAGCAGTAACGTGCAGTTCCAGCGGGTGTTGTTATTGTCTTCATGTTATATCGTGTTGTCATTATCGCTCCTTTTAAGCGTCGTTATTATGCGAAGAAATATTCCGAACCCAGCACCTCAAGTGGATCAAGCGATCCGTAAGGAGGTAGGTCAGGAAGTTCCTTCTCGGTTTGTGTTGAGATCTCATCCTTAAAATTAAGAAGTAGATCATGTTGAAAGATTTCAGCGGTTGACTTGCGGACAAGAACGCCGAGCTTGTCGCAGTTGGTAGCGTGTGTAGCGAAGCTGTCGTGTACCATCGCCAATGAACGGATGCCTTGTTCCTTTGCATACACCGCTGTTTGTTGGGCGACGGAAGCGTCAAGGCTATGTACAAAGTTAGGACTTACACCGTTTGCTTGGCGTCCTTTATCAACGGTGTCTTCTTCAGCTGTCCAACGGACGTAGCAAATGCGTTCACCAAGGACGGTACTAAGGCGTTGACTACGTGTGTTCATGTACCATTGCTTGACACTAAACCCTAAAGGCGTGTGCCAGATCACAGGCTTCTGTTCATGTCCAAGTACACGGGCTGTTTGTTGCATCCATTTCATCACCTCATTAGGACGCTTCAAACACTCATTCATCGCGCTCCAAACGAGACGACTAAGATAACCAATAGCGATAGGTGCTTCGTACCCAAACGGATCGAGGTTATTCTTCAAGCATTTATCAGCGAACCAATCAGCGACGTACTCACGGCAGGAGTAACGTGTACCACCGTATGGCTTGACCATGACTGGACGCTTGGTTGTCTTACGATCTATACCAAACTTCAGCCACGTTGTTGCCACATGATCGCCCTTCTTAGCGTCAATCAGTAGCTGTGCATTTACTCGGTCACTTACAAACTTGTAGAGATCGGCGGGAACGTCGGTAGCTGTGACGTTGGTTGCGGCTCCACCGATCTCATCACGTCCCAACAGGCTTAGTAATTGAATACCATTGTTGGACGCGTCCATTGCGCATGGGAGGCGTGTTTTAAAACCACGACCGCCACAAGCAAGCATGTCACCCCACTCAAAGCAGAAAGCTAGAAACTGCCAGGGTTTATCTGCCGCTTGCCACCAGTCGTTGGTCTTAGGATCGGAGTATACTTCATGTATCTCCTTTTTCTTATTATGTACCCACTCAACTCGCTCATCAAAAGTGATCTTGTCGTTACCGAAACAGTTCGCCCCGTGTATCGCCAACCAACGGGCGTCCACTTCAGGATTGAACATCGTTTCCGACTCGCTGAATAACAGCATGGACTTCGCTAGGTCTGTACCTTGAGGACTAAGGAAGTAAGGGACAGGATACATACGTCCACGAAAGTCGATCTGATGTGGGTAATAGAAGTGTTTACCTGCGTACTTCTCAGCCATCCAAAGCGTCTTGATGATGTGTAATCGTTGACTACGCATGGACATGTTAAGACGGTGAACAACAGATGCTTTGCGTCCGTACTCTTTACGTGCGTCCTTGTCGGTCTCGTAGATCTCTAACCACGTAGGTAACTCGTAGTCCTCACGTCTGCACATCTCTCCGATCTCATGGTTCGTGTCCCACGCCCATCGAGCGACGTCCATAACGCGGTCATTCACCGTCCACTTGGTCGATTGAACGTGGTTAACGGCGTCTACTACCGTGGGCATGTCCTTGAACTTGAGTGATCGTAAGTGATCCATGTCAAAGGACTTCACAAAAGTTAACGGTGGAAGCCCGTCTGCTACGCTGTACCCACCTTTCCATACAGACGTCCAGTTGTTCGGGCTTTCCACCGTTGGTAACCACAAAGGTCTAAGAACTTCATTATGTTCGTTGTATTCCTGTATCCATTGGAACAGTTCGTCGGTTGCAGACACGTGGTAAACGGTACGTGTCTTACTTTCACCGATCATCTTGAACATGATTAAATGTGTTGTGGTACGTATCAGTTCTAACAACCACGTACCCATCGCTACCTTTTCTTTACGTGTCCACGATCTCCACTTCTCAATGTTACCCTTTTGTGTCTCACCTCTAGTGTGTCTCTTGTACGCCTCTGCCCTTGATCTATACGAACGGTTAGCGTGTTTCTCGATGTCGATTGCGGCGTAGTGGTAGACCTCTGGATGCTCATCCTTTAAAGCCCGTAATCTTACCTCGTCTTCGATGAACGAACAGATACGAATAGCAGACGATACAAGCGGACGCTTCTCACAGATGCCATCTATCGTAGACTTCATCGCGAGCATGGCGATTGTCTCAGGTTCGATGTTCCATACCAACGGCATCCAAAAGGGTACAGCGTGTGGGTTCTTACGATGGTAGTTAAAGCGTTTCTCAAGCTCCGTTATAAACACGGGTAGCTTGCTTCGTATGATGCGTTGTCCATACGGTGCTTCCGATTCCAACCCACGTTCACGGGCGGATTGTACCTTACGGCGATAGCGGGCGATGCCCTGCTCTACCATGTCGAGGTTAAGCTCTAGCTGATCCATTTCGTTTCGTTTTGTTGGTGGTTGTGGTCACGACTTGGTCATGTCGCTACGCCCTCTAATGAGCAGAGCAACAGACTTTATGTCAATTAAATAGTTGTTATATTTGAAGAAGTTAGTGGTGACTCGCGTGATTAGTCCCGTTGGTAACGCTCTTTTAAGTCCCTTGTGTTTACCTGTTTCACCACGCCCGCGGTTAGTAAACGCCATAGATAACATAGACTTAGCAGATTCAAAAGGATTTGTTTTGGTCACGCGAGTCATCACTTTTATGCCTGTTTGGTCACGGCTTGGTCAGTCATTTCCAAAACATCCCTTGCGTTCTCAAGGTTCTTTGGAGCGATCTTTGCATACCGTATTGTCGTGCTTATCGAACGGTGTCCAAGAAACTCCTGGATCACACGTAAATCGATGCCTCGTTGGACGAGTCGTGACGCACACGTATGTCTCAAGCAATGCGGAACGAACTCCTTGTCATTGCCCAGTCCAATCATGTGCTTCATCGTCTTCCAAGCGTGGTTAAAGCTGTCCTGTGTAAACGAGAACAATGGTAGCTGACTGTCTTGCTTATGGTTGCGATTGATAGCGTCCATAGCACGACTAGTAAGCGGTACAGAGCGGGACTTCCCATTCTTGGTATCCCACAGGTAGATGACACGAGCTTCAGCGTCCACGTCACGTCCACATAACTTGAACAACTCACCCGTCCGTAGTCCTGTGTCCACCAACACCGAGCAGAAGTCAGCAACGTCATCACGTCCAAGCTCACGGAACTTAGCAAGCATCTGTACTTCTTCTTCCTCGTTGATCCAACGCATACGTCCTTCGGGTTCACGCTTGCGTTCAATGACGGGTATACGAGCGATGTAACCGCGACGATAAGCGTGTCTCAACATCTTTGAAACGGCGGCAAGACGGCGATTAATCGTGCCGTTACTCTTCCCATCGCGTTCAAGTTGATACACAAGATCGTCAATCAATCGTTCATCCACCTCACGTACTGAACGACTAGCTCCGAGCCGTATGTACACGTCCTTGGCATTTCTCCACAGGCTCATCTCGCTCTTACATCCACGCCAGTGTCGGTTAAGCACCTCTTCGGCGAGTTCCCGTAGGTTCATCACAACAGCTCGCGTGTTCTCCACCACGTCCTGTGAGATGTCCATACCCGTGCGAACTTTCTCCTTCATGGCTCGTAACCACTCGTCCGCTTCGTCGTATGTCTTGAAGTGTGGACGTAACCTCACTCCGTTCGGTGTTCTCATGTCGGCTTGATAGCCTCGTCCCATTGGTCTTATTGCACCCATTATCTATCTCCTTTCGTTTTGGTGCGGGCGTCGGTGGATTCTACGTGTGTAGACTCAAAGCAATCAACAAGTAACTGCGATGCCCGTATCCTTTTTCTTCGTCTATCTGTTTTGTCCTCGACCTCGTCAATGATTCCCATGTCTATGCCGTCACGTAACGCACGGCGGGTTGTCTCCTCGCTGAAAGGCGAACGTCTAACCACGGTCTTCACCGCGATTGAATCGTATCCCTTGTAGTGATGAAGTAATAACCCATTAGCAATCACACGATGACACGTCGAGATCTTCACGTATGTCCGTGCTTGGTTGGTGATGCCGTCACTAAACGAACGCATGTAAGCGTCGAGATACGGCACGATTTGATCGCGTGTAAGCATGTTTATGTGAATCTCCGAGGCGGAAATAAATAGAATCGTTATTGTGGAATCAAACGTAAAGTTTACGTCTTTTCTTTATGCTTCGCAGACACGCCACGTACCCAATGATCTTTCTTCATCGGACGAACACGTTCTTTATCGGTGCGAACAACGTCGGTTATATTGCCGTCCTCATCGTAGACGAAGTGATCGACCTGTCGGTTATTCCAAAAGCGATCACACGCTTCGATGATCTCCGTCCAACTCGGCAACGCTACAGTCATGTGTTCCCACTCGCCTTGGCGGTACTCTGGTTCGAAGTCTATGTTGTCGGTCGTCATTAGATCAGAACCTTTCTATCGACGTCGGTTACACCCGCTTCAGAGATGTGATTGTCGTTGGCGGGTGTGAAGTTCTTACGATCTATCTCCCACACCTCACCTCCAAGATCACGTACCATCTGAGCCTCGTTTTCAAAGCGTAGATCGTCGATGATGATTGGATGATACTCGCCGAACATAGCGTCGGTTAAGACGTGTTTCATCGCCTTTACCCATATGTCTTGGTCGATTGTCTGGCGTCCCCATTCTGTTCCAAGCGTCTGTAAGAGGACACGTCCTGTGACGCCGAGGTGGGTCATCTCGTTCTTCTTGTCGCCGAACACGTACTCATGTCCAACAAGGGCTTTAAGCATGTGTTTAATCGGCGTTGCAAACGACAGGACAAGTCCGTTTTCACCCGCCATGAACTTTGCATAGGTTGATTTACCAACGCCTTTAAACCCGCATAAAGCGATTAAACGTGGTTGGGTTGATGGTTGATTATTATTACTCATAGTGTTCTTGTTCGATTACGAATGGTTGATTACGTGCCGTCGTAGTAGTCGTTGTTAAGGTACGATGGTTGCTCGTATTCCTTCGCGTATTCACGAGCTTCATAAGCGTCGCTCCCATCGTCTTCGTAATCCATCTCTTCATCTTCTTCGTTATCGTTGTCATCATCATAGTAGTTACTCTCAAGGCGTTCCCGATGTCGGTTAATGTCCTTGAAGTCCTTCGGTGTTATTTCTGTTCGCATGTGGTTGTGTTCTTTCTATTAGGTTTAGTTGATCCTGTGGTGCGGTCGCTATCCACTCCCAATAATACTTCCAAGAGCCGTCAGCGAACACGTATATAAGCTCGCCTTTCTTGGTGCGTTCGATCTTTGGGTGGAGGTTTGAACCGCGTTTAAAGAGTCCTGTCTTAATCATTCGTCGTTGTTTTCTAGGTAGTGGTTGATTTCTTCACGATCCATAACGTCCACGTAAAGAGGTGTTCCCTCGCCCATGTACGCACAGAAGGTGTTGAAGTTAAGATATTCCAAGGCTTCTTCTTCGGTCATATCGTCGTCGGTTAACACGTCAACCATTTTACGAGCGTTGTACACGACACGATGGACGCCTTCGTGGTAGTTAAGACCGATTATAGCGTCGTCAAAGCCGTCGGCAAAAAGCGTGGCACTCATAACATGTCGTACATCCAAGCAAGGATGAGAATACCACAGATAATAAAAGCTCCTAATGTGATAAGGCTCATCACTTAGTCTCGTCGTTAAGTACGGCAACACGTACGTCATACTCGCGTTGAAGGGCGGTTAAAC
>ERZ1039804.2055-NODE-2055-length-10578-cov-11.691628_pt1 | contig 10578 bp, 6 predicted proteins | sample MGYA00383089_ERZ1039804 | MGnify/ENA primary metagenome ERZ1039804 (study PRJEB29581, sample SAMEA5548359) | metagenome | biome: marine; feature: coastal; material: water | depth 1 m | study: Short-term variability in the microbial, nano- and picoplankton...
AAAAACGAAGTGGTCCCGTAATTTTTGATGCCAACACGACCTGATCTCTGTTGTTATTTTTTGCTAACCACGTACCTATTATAGACTCGGTACTACCTTGTGTATTAGGATTTCCTGGCACCGAATACATCTCGGCAGTGTCTATAAAGTTAACACCTCTTTCAAGAGCATAATCCATTTGGGCATGTCCTTCTGCTTCGGTGTTTTGTTCACCCCAAGTCATAGAGCCTAAACAAATTTTACTAACTTTTATATCGGTATTTGGTAGTGTGGTGTATTTCATTATTATTTCAATTAAAGTCTAATTCTAGCATTAAAGGACAATGGTCGCTGTGCTTGGCGTCTGGAAGAATAATTGCTCTTTTTATATTTTCTTGTAAAGGTTTTGAAACCATATGATAATCGATACGCCATCCTTTATTATTAGCTCTCGAATTTGCACGATAACTCCACCAAGTGTAGTGATGTGGTTCTTTATTTAAATATCGGAAGGAATCAATAAAACCACTGTTCATAAAATTACCTATCCAATCTCTTTCCACCGGTAAAAATCCGGAGCTATTTTTATTAGATATCGGATTATGAATATCGATCGCTTCATGACAAATATTATAATCTCCGCAAATTACCAAGTTTGGAATTGTCTTTTTTAGTTCATTAATATACTCTTGAAATTGAGCCATATAATTGAGTTTAAATTCCAATCGAGCTAAATTAGTTCCACTAGGCAGGTACAAACTCATAATTGAAACCTCCTCATAATCGATACGTAGATTTCTACCCTCAAAATCCATAGTTTCAATACCAGTACCATATTCAACATGCTTGGGTTCCTTTTTACAGAAAATAGCTACACCACTGTAGCCTTTTTTCTGGGCACTGAACCAATAACGAAATGGATATCCAGCTTTTTCAATCTCTTCAACAGCCACTTGGTCTTCCATTGCTTTTGTTTCTTGAAGGCAAATAACATCAGGATTAGCTTGTTGTAACCATTCCGTTAGACCTTTTTTCATAGCAGCTCGTATACCATTTACATTGTAAGAAATAATTTTCATAGGTGCTCATTTTAAGAATAGACTAAAATAAATAAGATTGACTCTTTAGGAAGTATATTTGTGAAATTATTAGCAATAATATTTATAAAATAAAATGACTAACTTTTAGTTTTATAATAACTACATTCATTTCAACTCTGAATATACTTATGAGGTTCATGCTGTTTTTGCTTTTTGGCTTTTGTTTTAGTGCTAGCTTTGCACAAGAGTTGCCTAGCAATTATACTTCTGTAAAAGTGGCTATAAATGACACCATCCTAATTGATAAGGTTAGTATCAATCCCGTTCGATTTAAAGTTACAGATAATAAAGGCCAAATTATTAGCCCTCGTAATTATCAAATAGATTTTTCTAAAAGCAGACTAATTCTTGATAAGAATATAGTTTACACTAATGATTCCCTGACTATAAGTTATTTAAAATATCCTAAGTTCTTAACAAAAGATTATTTTATCGTTGATACCAGTGCAATTGTTAAAAGTAGTAGTAGTATTAATAAATTATATGCACTTCAAGAAAGTACTAATAAAAGTCAATTTAAACCATTTGACGGGCTTAATACTCTAGGAAGTATATCGCGAGGAATTACTGTAGGTAACAATCAAAACGCAGTTGTTAACTCTAATTTAAATCTACAAATTACCGGAAAGCTAAATGATAAAGTATCAATACGAGCATCCATACAAGATGCTAATATTCCTTCTCAAAGTGCAGGATATTCTCAAAGCTTAGACGAATTTGATCAAATTTTTATCGAATTGTATAGTGACAATTGGAATATAAGAGCTGGAGATATTGATTTAATAAATAACAACAGTTATTTCGGGAATTTTACAAAAAAAGTTCAAGGAATTTCTGCTGGTGGAACCATCAATCATAAAAGCGGAGGTAAAACAACCACATTTGCAGCTGGCGCTTTGGTAAGAGGTGTTTTTTCAAGTAGTAACTTTGTTGGGCAAGAAGGTAATCAAGGTCCATACAAACTTGTGGGTCCTAATGGCGAATTATATATTTTAATTGTGTCAGGTAGTGAACGAGTTTATGTTAATGGATTGCTCTTAAAAAGAGGAGAGGGAGAAGATTATATGATTGACTACAATGCAGGTGAACTAAAATTTAATGCAACCTACCCTGTTACTGCTAATATGAGAATCCGAGTTGAATATCAATATACCGATAGGAACTACACACGGTTTATTGGTTTTGGCGGGGCTAATTATACTAGTAAAAAATTAGACTTAGGAACGTATATTTATTCCGAGAGTGATTCAAAAAATCAACCTTTACAACAAAATTTAACATCAGCACAAGTTGACATTTTAAAGAATGCTGGTGATAACTCCTCTCAAATGATTGCGCCATCTGCAATTCCAGACACCTACTCCGAAAATAAAATTTTATATAAAATTGATGAAGTGGATGGAGCTGAAGCTTATATTTTTTCAAATAATCCTGAAGATGAACTCTACAATGTTCGTTTTACACTAATTGGAGAAAATTTAGGAGATTATGTATTGAGTGATGCAAGTGCCATTAACCGTATTTATGAATACATACCTCCTATCAGCGGAGTTAAACAAGGAAATTATGCCCCCGTAATTCAATTAACAGCTCCCTCTAAAATACAGGTAGGTGGAGTAAATGGCACATACCATCCAAACGATAAAACCTCCCTAAGTTTTGAAGTAGCAGGAAGTAATAATGATCTTAATTTGTTTTCTGATATTGATAATGCTGATAATACTGGTTTCGCGGGAAAATTGACGGTCAATCAAACATTATTAAAAACCACGGAAGAAAAAAAATTAGACGCTTTTGCAACATTAGATTATATAAATAAGGATTTCAAAACCATTGAAAGATTATATACCGTTGAGTTTAATAGAGATTGGAATATCAATAATCCTCTAGGAAATCAGCGATATGTAGTGGGTGGTATAGATTACTCAGATACTAATTTTGGTGACTTTAGATACGAATTTCAGAACTTAGATTTTTCTGAAAATTTTTCTGGAAATAGACATGTTTTAGGTATCAACCTAAAATTTAAGAATTTTAAATTTACAACCAATGGAAGTACGCTTCAAAGTAAAGGCTCAGAACTAAATTCTAAATTTTTTAGAGTTCACAATTTAGCGACCTATTCTTTCAAGAAATCTTGGATTGGAGCAAAATTATCAACCGAAAACAACCAAATTCGAACCATTATTAATGACAGTCTAACTCCCTCCAGTCAAAAATTTAATTCCTATGAAATTTTTTCGGGATTAGGAGATAGCACCAAAGTTTTTAGTGAAATTGGCTTCCGACATCGAGTTAATGATAGTATTCGAGATTACGAATTGAAACGAGTATCTACTTCAAATAACATCTATTTAAAATCTAGAATACTAAATAATTCGACTTCTCAATTAGCTGTTTTTGCAAATTATCGAATTTTAAAAAAAGAGGATGAAATGGAGGAGAAGGAAAATTCTTTAAATTCAAGAATAATTTATAACCAATCATTTTTAAAAAATAGCATTCGTTTAAATACTGCAATAGAGACTAATAACGGTGTTTTACCACAACAAGAATTTACCTACATTCAAGTAGAGCCAGGAGAAGGCACTTACACATGGAATGATTACAACGAAAACAACATACAAGAATTAGATGAGTTTGAATTGGCTCAATTTCAGGATGAAGCTGAGTATATTCGAATCCTTCTTCCCAATCAAATATTTGTTAAAATCAGTCAAACAAAAATTAGTCAAACGCTAACTTTAAATCCTCAACAATGGCACAATCTTAGTGGGTTTAAGAAGGTGGTAGCTCATTTTTTCAATCAGTCCTCCTTTTTAATTGATAAAAAAGTTAGAAGGGATAATACTGTTTTTGTCATCAATCCATTTGAAGATTATTTAGAAAACGAATTAGCAGCTGTTAGTAATTTTAGAAATGTATTATTTTTTAATAAAGGAAAACAAAAGTTTACCACCTCATACACCTTTATAAGGTCTTCTAATAAAAATTTTCTATCTATTGGTTTAACAAAATCGAAATTAAAAAGTCATCAATTAAATTTTAATCATAAATTCTGGAATGATTGGCTATTAAATTTAAAGGGGACTGTTGCTGAAAATAAAAGTTTAAATGAAAATTTTGAAACTAGGAACTATAAATTAGACACCTATGAAATTAATCCTAAAATTTCGTATTTATTGAGTACTAAAACACGATTTGATATATTTTATAAATATTTAAATAAAGAAAATCGACTTAATAATTTTGAGCTTTTAATTCAACAAAAAATAGGAATTTCTTTTAATTATGCTAATGCTCAAAAAATTGCAGTAAACGGTGAACTAAATTATATCAATAACAATTTTAATGGAAACACCTACTCTCCAGTTGCTTATCAAATGTTAGAAGGTCTTCAACCTAATATCAATTTAACCTGGCGTTTGTTATTACAAAAAAGTGTTACTAAGTTCCTAGACATCAATTTAACTTATAATGGCAGAAAAAGTGAGACATTTAAGGCAATTCATACGGGAAGTGTCCAATTAAGAGCTTATTTTTAAATTTGTATAAAAAAAAGAGCGAATAAATAATCCGCTCTTTTAAATAATTATTTGCTAAAAACTATTTTACAATAATTTTTGCAGTTTTATATGTTCTAGAAGAATTATCTCCCACTCTAACGAAGTAAATACCTGCGTCAGCGTAAGACATATCTAGATGATATTCATAACTATCACCTTGCTTCTCTAAATTATTGTATGCTAACACCTGGCCTAATACGTTAAAGATTGCTACAGAAGCAACCCCATCAAAACCAGTAGTTAGTGTAATATCAAACTGGTTATTTGGAGAGGTTAACACTGTAAATTCTGCTTCAGAAATAGCAGGATCTTCAACTCCTAATATTCCAACTATAACCACAGTATAATCTTGTACTTCACCATAATCATGATCAGCACAAGGATCTAAAATATCGCCAGATGCTGATGTATCGATAGCTTTTACTCTCATTCTGTGAGAACCTAAAGTTGCTCCTTCTGGAATTGTAAGGGTAAAATCCTCAAGCTCAGCAGCAGAAGTAAAAAGTTCTCCAGAAATTAATCTTTCAGTCACCTCAAATGTTCCATTATCATTAAAATCTATCCAAGCAGATAAAGCTTCAATACCTGGACCACCAGTCCAGTTTTGTTGAGCTTGTAAAGTATATACATTTGATCCTGCTTCATTACTCAATTCTGTTGATAAGTCTGTTCTGTCAGCGTAACCTGTAGGACTATTTGCTGGTTCCGTATTACATCCATTTTCACCATCATCAGCATCAATTGTATTTAATACAAATTTCTTGATTCCATCTAAATTACATCCGGCAGTTGCTGTTGCAGTACAAAAAAGTATTCCATTGGTTATTGTTTTGGTAGTTTCATCATTCGCAGGATTTGTGTCTCCAGTTAAATTTGTTCTTGACACAATAGTATGATCTCCTTCTGCAGAAAAATCTCCTGTTGCAGTAAATGTGTAGGACTCTGTTCCTCCAGCAGCAATGGTACCTGAATAACTTTCAACAACAGGTGAACCACCATCAAGGATGTATTGAACTTCTGGATCAGTAATATCGTTGCTTCCAAAGTTTCTAATATTTACTACAATACTTTCTGCTGCCCCTAAAGGTCCTGAATTAGGCGCTGTAATTGCATTAACTCCTATATCGTCTGCTTGAGGTGGTACAAGTTGAAAAGCTCCAACCACTCCTTTACGTCCGCTATTCATGTATTCATTGATAAACCAAAAAGTAGTATCATCTGAGGGATCAATATCCATTTTTCCATAATCACCATATCGAGTACTTGGAATATTTGCATTACCTGCAGCGATTAATTCTTCATTAACCGTCATAACACCATTTGTATCTCCACTAAATCTACCCGTATAATAAGAGCTTATTCTAAAGTCTGTTGGATTTGGTGTTGTAGGACCAGCCATAGAGGTATAACCCATTGCAATATTACCTAAACCATCCATAATCATACTTCCGTGCCAAGCATGCCTTCCATCTGGTGCAGAATATGTTCCTTCTTGGTATACCGACCAAGGTCCATTGTCCGCATCTTGTCTTAATTCAAACCATCGAATACCAGCCAACTCTCCACCTGAAGCATCCATATCAACTACGAAGTTAAATAACGCTGAATTATAAGTATCAAATTTTCTAAATTGAGCTTGATTCATAATGGTAGCTTGCAAAGCATCAACAGCTGAACCTCCTCCTGGTTGAGTTAGGTTTGAAAAACTTCCTCCATCAAATACTGAAATAAATTCTGTTGCTGGAAGTTCAATAGCAGCATTCATTGTTCCGTTTCCTGCATCCCAGTCCATGTCTAAAGTCCATAACTTTACGTGATCCGTAGAAACACCTCCCCAAGCGTCATCTTGAAGATAAAGAAAAGTGGCTCCGCCGGAGGCAGGCATATTAGCATCACTTACATTAAGTGCTTGTGGACTGTAAAATCCACTAGTTTGTATCCCCGGTAAATTAAACCCTAATATTTGTGCTGAGTTTCCTAATAACATTTCTGCTCTTTCCATCGCCCAAACTTTATTACTACTACCAGTGTTGTCTGTCATGTAGTAACCATCACTCCAAACTGATAATTTTTGGTAATCGTTAATAGCTCCGATATTGTAGTTGTACCATCCATCATTAATTGGGTCAGGCCCGTCAGAAACTGCCACTTGAGCACCTCCTCCTAAAAAGGTAATTACCCATCGATCTGCAGCAGCATCATAAGAAGCTGTTAAATCACAACATCCACTACTCGGAAATATGGTAGGATTTGGACTTAATGGCCCTGCTAATAAGTTTCCCGATTTATCATAAATTGCAAAACCAGTGTTAAATACTACAAACACATGATTTGGACCAATTGCCATTGATGGGTCTGAAGGTGTAGAGCCAGATTGATAAGCATCAAACACGACAGTTGGTGGAGCTACACGAACACTTTGAGATGATTCATGCCTATTTCTTAAAAAATAATCATCTTTAGTTTGACGATCTTTTCCAATAATAACGGTATTACCTAGTGATCTTTTATCTGCTGCTTCTTTGGCAACATCAACGTATGGAGGTAGATCAGCTAGCCTCGAAGCAATTGAAGGTATATATTCAGGAGTCACCTCAACTGAGATATTAGCTTGCATTGCTACATTAGGTGTAGATTCTTGAGCATTTGAATTGACAGCAAATACAAACAAGAAAAACAATAAAAAATAATTTTTTAAGTTCATTAGTTTAATTTTTTAATTAACAATTTGTTTAAAAGTGTTTCCAAAAGTAACATCTATTCCCATAAAAACAAGAATAAATACAATTAAATACTTAAAAACTGTAAAATTCAAGCAAATGAGTTGTAAAATTCAAGCATAAATCAAAAAAACAACTGATAGCTCTCAAAATAATGAAAATAAATTGTGCTCTAAATTCATTTTTAACACTAACAATTTCACTTAAACAATTGTTAGTGAAGATTCTAGAAACAAGAACATGGTATTGTAAGATTGTACCTTATCCATTGGTTTTAAATTGCAGACTGGCTATAAATCAGTTTATTTTAATAAAAAAAGGTATAATAATTGTAGTTTTAACAGTTAAACGTACAATTTTGAATTATGTTAAAAGAATTAAGTATTTCGTTGTTAGTGTTTTTTTGCGTAACATCCTGCTCCACAATGGATAAAACAACATCCGCTGAAAAAAGAATAATTAAAAACCAAAGGATTGAAAAAGGATTTACATTAGGTGAAATTTTTCTTTCCAACATAGAAGGAGATTGTCCAGTTACCATAAAAATTAAAGGTAAAAATGGTGTTTATTACCTTGATCCAATAAATCTCGACGATAAATATCATTTGGCTGGTTTAGAAGTATGGTTTAAATATAGTGGTTTAAGAAGAATGAACCGCTGTCAAAAAGCCAACCCAATAGCCATACAAGAAATTTTAACTGATTGATTAAAATCCACAAGTTAATTCAACCATTCTCTATGGGCAATAGAGTTTCTTATTTTAGTTGAAATTTCAGTAATGGCAATTCTCTCTTGTTGCATGGTATCTCTATTTCTTAAAGTTACCGTTTGATCTTCTTTTGTTTGGTGATCTACCGTAATACAATAGGGAGTCCCTAAGGCATCTTGACGGCGATATCTTCTGCCTACTGCATCTTTTTCGTCGTAAAGGACATTGTAATCCCATTGCAAATCTTCAACAATTTTCTTTGCAATTTCCTGCAAACCATCTTTTTTTACTAACGGAAAAACTGCTGCTTTGATAGGAGCTAGAATTGCAGGAAGTTTTAAAACAACTCTGGATGATCCGTCTTCTAAAACCTCTTCTTTAAGTGAATTACTAAATATGGCTAAAAACATTCTATCCAAACCGATAGAAGTTTCTACAACATAAGGAACATAATTTTTATTTTGTTCATGATCAAAAAACTGAAGCTTTTTACCAGAATGTTGTTCATGAGCTTTTAAATCAAAATCCGTTCTAGAGTGAATTCCCTCTAGCTCTTTAAATCCGAATGGAAAATTAAATTCTATATCGGTAGCAGCATTTGCATAATGCGCTAGTTTTTCGTGATCGTGAAAACGATAGTTTTCCTCACCAAGACCCAAAGAATGATGCCATTTTAATCTTGTTTTTTTCCAATACTCATACCATTTCATTTCTTCACCAGGTTTCACAAAAAACTGCATTTCCATTTGTTCAAATTCTCGCATTCTAAATATAAATTGTCTGGCTACAATTTCGTTTCTAAAAGCTTTACCTGTTTGAGCAATTCCGAAAGGAATTTTCATTCTACCTGTTTTTTGAACATTTAGAAAATTCACAAATATTCCTTGGGCAGTTTCTGGTCGAAGAAATAAATCAGTTGCACTTTCAGCAGATGCTCCTAACTTGGTTCCAAACATTAAATTAAATTGCTTAACATCTGTCCAATTTTTTGATCCTGATAAAGGATCAGCGATACCTAGCTCTTCAATCAGAAGCTTAACATCAGCTAAATCTTCGTTATCAAGTGATTGAGCCATCCGTGTTAAAATATTTTTTTGCTGAGCTCTATATTTTAACACTCTAGGGTTGGTAGTTACAAACTCCTCTTCATTAAAACTATCTCCAAAACGCTTTTTTGCTTTGGCTATTTCTTTTTGGGCTTTTGTATTTAATTTTTCGCAATAATCTTCAATTAAAACATCTGCACGATATCTTTTTTTAGAATCTTTATTATCTATTAAAGGATCATTAAACGCATCAATATGTCCGGAAGCCTTCCAAGTAGTTGGGTGCATTAATATTGCCGCATCAATACCAACGATATTTTGATGCATAAACACCATACTACGCCACCAATACTCTCGTATATTCTTCTTTAACTCTACTCCATTTTGAGCATAATCATAGACAGCGCTCAGTCCGTCGTATATTTCACTTGACGCAAATATATACCCATATTCTTTTGCGTGTGATATTACTTTTTTAAATAAATCTTCATTTGCCATAGCGCAAAAATAAAAAAACCGTTACGAATAGCTCGTAACGGCGGCAATTATTTATTTTAAAATTATTTTAAAGTCATTTGTGAAGTTGCGATTAATGTTGAAGCATCAAATACGTTAATCGTATAGAGTCCTTTCAATAAATCTTCCTTCTTACTCTTTACCATAACACACACATCTAACTCCTCTTTTTCATAAAAAACTTTAGTTGACATACTATAACTTAGTGTTCCGTTTTCAAAATCCAACTCTTTTCGTTCACCTAATAAATTATTTTTAGGATTAATCACTTGTATGTAAAGTAACTTATTTCCTTTTTCAGCAATTTTATTGGGAGCTAGCTCAAAACATATTCTTATTTTGTCTGCTCTTCTTGATCTTTGTGTGTCAATAATTTTTCCATTATTTTTTGTAATTACCCCTGATCCATTTAAATTGATAGCTTGAACAACAGATCCAGATCTAATTTTATCTGCTAGTACAATGTTTTTTTGAGCAATTGAATCAGCAACCTTTGCGGTTTCGTTAAGTTCATAAAAAGCATTATCTCTCTCTGCCATTATAAGCTTATTAACCGCTATTAAACTATCTGCTCTTTTAAACAATAAAGCTCTTTCGTCTTTCAATTTTCCGATCTCATTTCTGTAGCGTTTAATCAATTTAACATTTGCTTCTGCATCTTTTACTGAAATTAATAAAACTTCAATTCGCTTTTTAGCTTCAATCAAGTCTTTATCCTTAATTTCACTTTCTTGAATTTCTTGATTATAATCGGCGATTAATTCCTCTAAGTCTGACTGAATATTAAGTTTTTCGTTTTCTAAAATTGTTATTGTATCTTTATTATCGTTATATAATTTTACTGTATAAACAGTTAATACAATTAAAATTAGTGTTAACACACCAGCTATTCCCCTTAATTTATTGTTGTTCTCCCCTATACTCATGATTATTTTGTTTTT
>ERZ1039804.2059-NODE-2059-length-10567-cov-5.487919_pt1 | contig 10567 bp, 15 predicted proteins | sample MGYA00383089_ERZ1039804 | MGnify/ENA primary metagenome ERZ1039804 (study PRJEB29581, sample SAMEA5548359) | metagenome | biome: marine; feature: coastal; material: water | depth 1 m | study: Short-term variability in the microbial, nano- and picoplankton...
ATTTGGCGGTGAGGCATGGCAATAACGAGCTCTAAATCATGGGTCGCGATAAAGACCGTTACACCTACCTGGTTAAACTGTTCGAACAGTTGCATAATGTCCCGTGATAAATCGGGGTCAAGGTTACCGGTGGGTTCATCAGCCAATAAAATTGGCGGACGACTGACCACGGCACGGGCAATGCCGACGCGCTGTTGTTCACCACCTGATAAGGCAATCGGTAACTGTCTTTCTTTACTGAGTAGGCCAACTTTATCTAATGACGCACGAACACGCCGGCCGATTTCTCGGTGACTTTCTCCAGCGATAACCAAAGGCAAAGCCACGTTATCAAACACCGTACGGTCATGTAATAAATTGTGATCTTGGAATACCAAACCAATTTGGCGTCGATAAAAGGGAATCTTACCTTTTTTGAGTCGACTTAAATTTTGGCCATTCACAAAAACTTGGCCATGGGTGCTGCGCTCAATTAATGCGATGAGTTTCAGTAAAGTACTTTTACCCGCACCAGAGTGACCGGTCAAAAAGGCCATCTCACCTTGTTGTAATTCAAAGCTGAGTCCTGATAACGCCTCATGCCGGTTGGTATAGCGTTTATAGACATCGGTAAATTGAATCATGTGTCGGGGCCTTTACTCTTCACGGCCTAATAAGGCATCAACAAATTCCGTTCCATCAAAGGGACGGAGATCATCAATGGCTTCACCAACGCCAATGTAGCGAATCGGCAGCCCGAGTTTTTTAGCAAGCGCAAAAATAATACCACCCTTAGCAGTACCATCGAGTTTGGTTAGCGTGATACCTGAGACATCAACGATTTGTTGAAATTGTGTGGCTTGATTCAAAGCATTTTGGCCTGTGCCAGCATCAAGTACGAGCATCACTTCATGTGGTGCATTGATATCAAGTTTACCCATAACCCTTTTTACTTTTCTCAATTCTTCCATCAAGTTATCTTGGGTATGTAAACGGCCTGCAGTGTCGGCGATAAGGATATCTACATTCCGCGCTTTGGCAGCTTGCAGACCATCAAAAATTACAGACGCAGAATCAGCACCACTCTGTTGAGCAATGACCGGAATATCATTACGCTTCCCCCAAACCTGCAATTGCTCTACGGCAGCAGCACGGAAAGTGTCTCCTGCGGCCAACATGACACTTTTGCCTTCATTTTGGAATTGTTTCGCTAACTTACCAATGGTGGTGGTTTTACCCACGCCATTAATGCCCACCATCAAAATAACAAACGGCATATCTTGTTGTGGAATAACCAGTGGCTTTTGACTCGGTGCTAATAATGCCACCATATCATCACGCAATGCTTCGAATAACATGTCACTGTCATTAAGTTGGTTACGTGCAAGGCGTTGCGTTAGGTTATCGATCAGTGTTTGGGTCGCATCAATGCCCAAATCAGCACTCAATAACAGGGTTTCAAGTTCTTCTAATAAATCATCATCAATGGTTTTTTTGCCTAAAATTAAAGACGAAAAACCACTGGTTAATTTAGAGCTACTTCTGCTTAGCCGTTGCTTTAATCGGCCAAACAGACTATTTTTCTCATCAGCAGACGCGTTAATCGTAGCATCCTGAGAGGATGGTTCTAATTCATTAGACGAGACGTCATCAGCAGATGATTTATCGGCTTGTTTGTCTTTTTTTCTTAGGAAACTAAACATAATGTGTTCTTGTCGTTACACTGCAACACCTTATTTTATCATGTCATGGAAATATAAATGCAGATGCTTAAAAAAATAACGTTAGCGTGCGGCTTGCTCATCACATTGCCAAGCCTTGTGTTAGCAGATGTTAAAGAATATCAATTTGATAATGGCCTAAAACTGATTGTTAAACCGGATCACCGCGCACCCGTTGCGGTGACTCAGGTTTGGTATAAAGTCGGTTCAAGTTACGAGTATAACGGGATTACCGGGATCTCACATCAACTCGAACATATGATGTTCAAAGGCACTGAAAATCTTGGGCCAAATGAGTTTTCCAAAATTATCGCGGCGAATGGCGGACGTGAAAATGCGTTTACAGGTCGTGATTACACCGCTTATTTTCAAACCATGGAAGCCGATAGAGTTGAAGTCAGTTTTCGTCTCGAAGCCGAGCGCATGCGTAAATTGGTACTTGATGAAGCCGAATTATTAAAAGAGCGTGAAGTGGTAGCTGAAGAAAGACGCTTACGGACAGAAGATAGCCCGACCGCAATGACACGCGAGACATTTAATGCAACGGCATTTATGAACAGTCCATATCACCACCCTATTGTGGGCTGGATGAGTGATATTAACAATTATGAAGTTGATGATTTAGAGCAGTGGTATCAAAAATGGTATGCGCCTAATAACGCAACGATTGTGGTGGCAGGGGATGTTGAACCTGAAGCAATCTATAAATTAGCACAGCAATTCTTTGGACACCTTAAACCTGAAGAGGTTGAAGTGGTAAAACCACAAGTGGAAGTACCTCAACGTGGTAAACGAACAGTCGAAGTGCAGTTACCCGCTGAATTACCCTATCTAATGATGGGATGGAAAGTCCCCGTCGTTAAAACGGCTAAAAAAGCGTGGGAACCCTATGCATTAGAAGTGTTAGCGGGTGTGTTAGATGGCGGGGATAGCGCACGATTTACCCGCGATTTAGTGCGTGGCGATGAAATAGCCACCAGCGTGGGTGTGGGCTATAACGCTTTTTCACGGCTTGATGATCTATTCCTTGTCGCGGGTGCACCGACCAAAGCACGTGATGTAGCGGCTTTGCAGCAAGCAGTTATTAAACAGATTGAACAACTACAAGCAGAACCTGTGACTGAGCAAGAATTACAACGCATCAAAACACAAGTCGTTGCTGGGGCTGTGTATGAAAGAGATAGCCTCTTTTATCAAGCGATGCAGATTGGCATGCTTGAGACCATAGGTTTGGATTGGCGCTTAAGCGACCAATATGTTGAGAATATTCAGGCGGTAACAGCAGAGCAAATACAGGCTGTGGCCAATAAGTATTTTGTAGACACAACGCTGACAGTGGCAGAACTAGTACCGCTACCGTTAGACCAGAAATCACGTAATAGAGGCATCATAGGAGGCAGACATGGCCAATAGAATTATCCTTGGCTTAGTAGGGCTCTTTTTGACCTTAACTGCTTATGCAGGGCCACAAATTGAACAATGGAAAACCGAAAAAGGCGCACGTGTTTACTATGTGTCAGCGCCTGAATTACCGATGATCGACGTTAAAATTGTCTTTGATGCGGGTTCAGCACAGGATAAAGATCTACCTGGTACAGCCTTACTGACCAACGCGATGTTAGCAGAGGGTGCTGGCGGGCAAACAGCGGATCAGATTTCAGCAGCATTCGAAGATGTCGGTGCCAATTTTGGTAATGCCTCTCAGCGAGATATGGCGACATTGAGTTTACGTAGCTTAACGGCTGAACCTGCGCTATCAAACGCATTGAATGCCCTCAATCTAGTATTGACGCAACCTGAGTTCCCTCAAGCGGCATTTGAACGCTTGCAAAAGCAAGTTCTTCTTGGACTACAGGCAGAGAATCAGTCGCCTCGTGCACTAAGTGTTCGGGCATTCTATGCCAACGTTTTTGGTGAGCATCCTTATGCCAATATGCCGATTGGTCAGGCCGAAGTGGTTGAGCAACTAAACGTTAAGACGTTGAAAAAGTTTTATCAGCAATACTATGTCGCTCGCAATGCAACGGTAGTAATCGTTGGCGCAATTGATAAAGCGCAAGCAAAATCCATTACAGAGCAGTTAATGGCAGATTTGCCAGAAGGTGAGATAGCCGATCCATTGAATCAAGTATCCGCTCTAACCGAAGCCAAACAGATACAGATAGAACATCCTTCCCAACAAACGCATATTTTAATGGGCCAGCCGGGTATAAGCCGAGGTGACCCAGATTATTTCCCGCTCTATGTGGGTAATCATATTCTCGGTGGTAGTGGTTTAGTATCACAGCTTAGTAATGAGGTACGTGAGAAACGGGGATTATCGTATAGTACCTATAGTTATTTCAGACCGATGCACCAACAAGGACCTTATCAATTTGGTCTACAAACCAGAAATGACCAAACAAAAGAAGCTTTAGAAGTGATGCAAGCTACCTTAAGGGCCTTCATTGTTAATGGCCCGACCAGTGAAGAACTAACAGCCGCGAAACAAAATATTACCGGTGGCTTTGCTTTGCGTATCGATAGCAATAGCAAAATTGCTGATTATTTGGCGATGATCGGCTTTTACGGTTTACCACTTACTTATCTCGATACCTTTAAAGACAAGGTGATGGCAGTGACAGCCGTTGATATAAAGTCAGCTTACGAACATCGCGTTCATCCCGATAAGATGGTCACGATCATGGTCGGTGGTAAAGCTGAATAAAACTAAAACACAAGGTCAGTTACGTATCATCGCGGGTAGCTGGCGGGGCAGAAAGTTAGCTGTGCTCGATCTGGAAGGTTTAAGGCCAACGTCAAATCGCGTGCGTGAAACAGTTTTTAATTGGTTACAATCCCATTTAGGACAATCACGTTGCCTTGATTTGTTTGCCGGCACGGGTGCGTTAGGGTTAGAAGCTGCGTCACGTGGTGCAGAACATGTGTCGCTCGTCGAGCTAAATAGCAAAGCTGCAATGCAGCTACGCACGCATTGCCAAACCTTATTAGCTGAACAATGTGAAGTGCATAACCAAGCCGTGACAGACTTCCTAAATCAAAACCAACAACAATACGATATTGTCTTTATTGATCCGCCATACCAAAGTCATTATTGGTCTGAGGTTGCTGAGCAATTAATAGCAACAGGCAGTCTTGCCGATGACGCACTGATTTATTTGGAATATCCAACACAGTTGAATAAACCTGTTTTACCAACACAATGGCAATTAATTAAGGAAAAAAAGGCAGGTGCGGTAAACTATTGCATATTTAGAAACTCCACAGAGTGATAATGTGAGCATAACAGCAATTTATCCTGGGACATTCGATCCCATCACCAATGGCCATATTGATTTGGTACATCGCGCTAGTAAATTATTTGAGCATGTGATCGTCGCTGTGGCGATCAATCCAACAAAAACGCCGGCTTTTAACTTAGCAGAGCGGGTCGTATTGGCAAAAAAAACCTTAGCTGATCTCCCTAACGTTGAAGTGTGTGGTTTTGATGGTCTATTGGTTGATATTGCAAGAGAGAAACAAGCTCAGGTGATTATCCGTGGCCTACGCGCGGTCTCTGATTTTGAACATGAGTTTCAATTGGCGGGCATGAACCGGCATATGGAACCAAATGTCGAAACGATGTTCTTAACACCGGCAGAGCAGTTCAGTTATATTTCATCAAGTCTAGTGCGCGAGGTAGCTGCTCTGGGCGGAGATGTATCTGCTTTTGTTGCACCGTGTGTAGCACAAGCACTAGCAAATCGGACTGTTTGAAAGGTTAATCATATCCATTCAATGGGATTAACGCTAGAATAAGCGTTATAAAGAAGTTTTGGAGTAAAGCATGTCCTTATTTATCACTGACGAATGCATTAACTGTGATGTCTGTGAACCAGAATGTCCGAATAATGCGATTTCACAAGGTCCTGAGATTTATGAAATTGCCCCGGATTTATGCACAGAGTGTGTAGGCCACTTTGATGAACCGCAGTGTGTGGAAGTGTGTCCTGTCGACTGTATTCCAAAAGATCCAGACAATGTGGAAACAGAAGATCAGCTCCGTGGTAAATATGATGCCTTAATGGCAGCAGGTAAGTAGCATAGTAAAATTAGTCTGCGGTCTTCATCGGTAATTTCTGTGGCATTAAAAGGCTAGAACAAATAGAAGCTTCAGCAGAATGCCAAAAAAATCATGATGCTTTTTAATCACGTCTAATTTGGCTACGACGACTAGTTGGCCAGTGATCTTTTTCAAAACCATGTTGTTCAAATCTTTCGACTGATTCGCCGTACAAAGCTAAAACATCATCTGCAGTAACGGCGCAAACGTGAGTACCTTCTAATTCTTGTTCATTGAGTTTAGACATGGCAGCAGTAGATTGCTCAACATTGGCGTCGGCTGCTATTTTGTTGGACATGCTGCACTGACATCGTGGTAAACAGTATCAATACGATTGATAATGTCGTGGATTTACTCTAGTTGTTCTCGTGAATGGTCAGTATTTTTAACCGTTTTTTTTGTTTTTTTTATGCTGACATTCATAGCATCAACAACGCGGTTAGTCCCTGATTGCAGTGCTTGTATCATCTGACCAACCTCACAGGCACAGAAATATCGAGAGATAAGCCAATGTGATCAGTATGTTTGAATGGTTTAAAGGGGGAAGAGGGACCATTATCAAAATCATTTATTGATTGCCTAAATGGGCTTATGAAGAGTCGATACAAGGCAACCGCAAATAGGGTGATTAAGAGGAAATCTTCGGCAAGTCGAGAAAAGGATGAAGCGGAAAGCAGTGAGACTAAAAATAGTTCTGAAACAATACTAAGAATAAACAAAGCCAGAATGACTATTCCGAACGTTTTTTGCATATTGATATAACTCCATCGATATCCAGTGGTATAAAAGCCTAGTCCACTAAAAAGCAGACAGAGGTATATAGATGTTATCGACAATAAAAGAAAAAGATATAGTCGTAATTTAGCTTATATAAAAATTAACAGGCCTTGAGCATTTAACTTTGCTAAAGTAATGTCCACCATAATCTATGTTAGGAATATGCAATATGAAAATGTCATTAGCCGTGTTAACGCTAGTTAATGTCTTGTTCTCTGGTTTAACGATGGCACATCCTGAAGCATTAGAAATGCATAAAGCTGAATATAAACAAAAATGGCAGGCTTTAGTCCAAGGCATTGAAAATAGATCGGATTTGTCTTTCACACAAAAACTCACGGTATATGAACAAGAAGTAGCTAAATTAAAGAAACAATATCAAGAAGAACGAGTTGAAGAATATAACAGCAACGAAGTCACCATCACTGTTGACCATCAATGCAAAGGCAGACCAGCTGGCAGTACCAGAAATTGTGGGGTTCGATGTGCCGAGCGACCTGATGAAGACATGTTCACTAAAGCAGAGTGGGTAACTTTCTCTGGTGATTACATGGATGAAGTCGTTAATGAAGAAAAAGCCTGCTTCAAATTAGAAGCAAAAGGCAATGTGAAAAAAGAAGGTAGTGTCAGTGCTGTGTTTAAATACCGAACAAATTACGTGGGCTATATTACAGCGGATGATGCAGATGCCTTATTTAATAGCTTCTTAACAGAATAAAAAGATGAAGAGAATAGAATAATCGGATTTTGCGATTATATAGAGTGATTATTCCCATCGTATAACAGCTATTTTTGCATTAAACTGACAGAATGCATTGATTAAGAATCAACGCGATTATGTGCAATATAATTTTAATGATGAACATGACAATTTTCGAGGGATATAACGATGGCACTACGTATAGGTGATACAGCTCCAAACTTTACAATTGCAACAACAAACGGTGAGATTAATTTCCATGATTGGGCAAAAGGCAAGTGGGTCTTTTTCTTCAGTCATCCAGCTGATTACACACCTGTTTGTACAACAGAAATGGGTAGAACAGCCCAATTAGCGCCTGAGTTTGAAGCGCGTAATTGTGCACCGCTTGGCTTATCTACAGATACGGTTGAAGAGCACCTAGGCTGGATTGAAGATGTGAATGGAACACAAAATACATCGCTCACATTCCCTATCGTTGCTGATGCTGATAAAAGAATTGCAGAACTTTACGGTATGATTCACCCATCAGAAAGTAACAACGCAGCGATACGTTCTATTTTCATTATTGATCCAGAACAAAAGATTCGTCTAACGATGACTTACCCAATGGCGGTGGGTCGTAACTTTGATGAAATTCTACGTGTGATTGATGCGCTTCAAATTGGTGACAAACACGGTATTGCGACACCAGTAAACTGGCGTCCAGGTGAAAAAGTCATCATCCCACCAACAGTGAATAATGCAGATGCATCTGCTAAATTCCCACAAGGGTTTGATGAAATTCTGCCATACCTACGTTATGTAGACGTGTCTAAATAACAAAAAGCTAGTAGAAAAATAGGGGGCCAAATACCATTCGGTATTTGGCCCTTTTTGTTCTATAAGTGTAGTGTAAAACGATCATAATTCAATGAAATAGGTCAGTAACTTCGATCATTTTATGATCTACGGCTTCTGAGTCCGTTGAGTGGGTTGCTGTTCTAACACGGCATGAAGTCTGTCTAACTTAGCATTCACCTCCGAGATTTCGGCTTTGATCGAAAGCACTTCCTCAGCTTCAGTATCATCGCGTTCCTGTTCATACTGGTTTTGCTCACGTTGCATCACATCCAACACCACACCAATCATCATATTGAGAAAGACAAACGCTGTGAGAAAGATAAATGTCAGATAAAAAATCCAGCTTAATGGATAGACTTCCATCGTCTCGTACATCACATCTGTCCAATCTTCAAGCGTCGACACACGGAATAAGGTCAGCATCGCAATAGAAATATTAGACCATAATATTGGGTTAATATTTTCAAACATAAAGCTGCCAATGGCGGCATAAATATAGAAGATAATAAACATTAATAAGGCGATATAACCCATTCTTGGCAACGCTTTTAACAATGAGTTAATCAAGATACGAAGTTCAGGAATGACCGATACCAAGCGTAATACACGAAAGATACGTAACAAGCGAGCGAGCAATACGGTTTCATTACCATCAATAGGAATTAAGCTCGCGACGACGATGACAAAATCGAAAACGTTCCAGCCTTTCTTAAAGAAATCTAAGGTTCTGGGCTCAGAGATAAGCTTGATAGTGACCTCGAACAAAAAGAACAAAGTAATAAACCAATCAAGCCCTTGGATCAGGGCATCAGTTGTCGAGGAAACTTCATATGTTTTAGCGCCAGTTATCAAAGCTGAAAAAACAATAATAAAGATAACCGTAAACTCAAATAGCTTATTGCTATGTAACTCAAATAACTGATTTTGAAGGCGTTGTATAGCGTTGGACATAAGAAGGGTAACCAAGGTGAGTAAGCTTGGCCGAAAGATACCATGCCTAGTTGAAATATCAATATATTGAAAACTAACAGCGATTAAAATGAGAGTTTAGGGCAATAAAGTTGTTCTTTATAAGATGTAGAAACGGGAATACCGACTACTCTGCTAACTGAGTAATGGTTTTAATACAAAGTCTTCCTACTCTCGATAGAGTATGCCATTTTGATCTTTCCGTCTATTGCCTATCAGTATTCAGAGGTTTACTTTTTTCTTCTTTGAAAATCTGACATAGTAATACTTATGAAAAAATATTTACTAAAAATAGCAACACTACTACTATTGGCATTCTTTTTGGTAGCAACTGCCTATGCACAAGAGAATACTGCCAATAAACTCGTTATCCAAGTCAGCACTGACGATGTTATAACTCAAAAAATAGCATTGAATAACGCAGTAAATCTACAAAAGCTCTATGGTTTAGATAATATAGTGATTGAAATTGTCGCTTATGGGCCGGGTCTACAACTATTAACTGAAAACAGTGTTATGGCGAGTCGGGTAGAAAGTCTCGCGATGCAAGAGATTACTTTTAGCGCTTGTGAAAACACCATGGAGGACCAACACAAACGAACAGGGAAAATGCCTGTTTTATTGGATGGCGTAGGGACAGTCAATGCTGGCGTAGCACACATTATGGAATTACAGCAGCACGGCTATGCTTACATTAGGCCATAAACCTCTGAGTATTTTTTTCGCTGGCAAATGAGTTGCAACGGTGGTAGTCGGATGAGTAATGACAGATTCAGCTTCATCTCTAAAGCGGACACTTTCCTACTGGCAAGTCAAGCTTTTGGTATTGGTACCATTTTAGGTGCGGGTATTTATGTGCTTATTGGTGAGGTGGCAGCTGTAGCAGGATCATGGACACCGGCATCATTTATCATTGCTGCTGTGCTGGCGGCTTAGACCGGACTATCATTTGCTGAATTATCAAGCCGCTTTCCAGTTAGTGCCGGAGAGGCAGTTTATGTGGAACAAGCCTTTAATATTAAAGGGCTATCCATTACCATCGCTTTAGCTGTTGTGCTGACAGGTATTGTATCGAGCGCAACGCTTGTGAACGGCTTTGCAGGTTATTTCCGCGAATTTGTCAGTGCGCCGGATGTTGTAGTGATAACGTTGGTTTGCATCACGCTTGGCATTGTGGCAATTTGGGGTATTGCGGAATCCGTTAATGTAGCTGTAGCGATTACCTTAACAGAACTTTTGGGTTTGATAGCGGTGGTGATTGTTGCCTTACCCGCCGCGACAAATAATGAAATTGTGACAGCAGAGTCTCAAGCATTGCAGCATCCTGTTTTTTTATTTTGGGATTTTGTCTGGTGCGGGAATTGAGTTTTATGCCTTTATCGGATTCGAAGACATGGTGAATGTTGCTGAAGAGGTCAAAAATGTCCGACACGTATTACGACAAAGACAAACTTAATCACACCAAAAGATTTATGA
>ERZ1039804.2061-NODE-2061-length-10558-cov-52.057412_pt1 | contig 10558 bp, 16 predicted proteins | sample MGYA00383089_ERZ1039804 | MGnify/ENA primary metagenome ERZ1039804 (study PRJEB29581, sample SAMEA5548359) | metagenome | biome: marine; feature: coastal; material: water | depth 1 m | study: Short-term variability in the microbial, nano- and picoplankton...
TTAATTTTAAATTTTGCGTTTATCCTATACTTGCACCCTCAATTATATTTCTATCCATTTCTTGTGCAGTAGATACATCACTTGCGACTACGTATGCTTTTGTAGGTACTTGCGTTTGCCCACCTATTGCATCTGCTAATTGGTTTGTTTCACTTGCACCTACAATATTAAAAGCTGGTGCGATACTTTCGGGCGCACTTGCTGTTGCAGTCGGTGTTTCTATTCTTGGTGTTGGTACATTTTGTTTACTTGCTCCTCTCATAGCTTTCATAGCACCTTTTATAGCTGATACAATCCCTACTGCCTGCGCTGCATATCCTAAAATTAAAGGTATGTTTGCAGGAAAAGGAGAAGCCGATGCAGTTTTTGCTGCACCCCCTGCAACGTCAACACCACTTTCTGCAGCTTTTACTGTTGCCTTTGTTGCTGATTGTTTAGCAGTAAATAATGTCCCTTTCATTTCCATTATCATCTCTTTGGCTGCTAATATTTGTTTTGCAATTAACATCGCTTGACCGAATTTTGTTTCTTGCCCACCTATCGTAATAATATCATCTAATGCTTTTTGATTTCTTGCATATTTTGCTTCTGCCGCTGCGATTTCTGCATCTTCTTTGTCTTTTAATCTTTTTGCTTCATCTGCGTCAATTTTTGCTTGTTTTTCTTTTTCTGCTTCTTCTTCTGCTTCCTTTCGTTCCTTGTCTTGTTCATCAAATACTGCTTGTTGTTCATCTATTGCAGTTTTTCGTGCTGCTCTTAACGCTAAAACTTGTTCACTATCCTTACCGTAATATTCTTCAGCTAATCTTATTTGCTCATCATAATCTTCACCTATTTTTCTTAACTTTTCTGCACGTTCTTCATCTTCTGTATCTATTAATGCTTTTCTAATACTTTCAAGTGCTGCTGCCTTATCTTTTTCTGCTTGTATTTCATCTTGTGTTTTTTGTTCTGTAGTTTTTTTTGCATCTGCTTTATCTTGTAAAGCATAGCCATCCCTTGTGTTTTTTAATTGTCTTAACTTGTTTTCTGTTTCATTAATAGTTTCATCACCAGCTGCTGCAACTTCTTCTGGATTGAAAAGCATTTCTGCTACACCCTCAACATAACCCTCTGCTAAATTAGTTGCTTCATCTACTATACCTAATGATGCCATAGCAGCACTTAAAGCATCTATTACTCCAAGTATCATAACAATAGGTGCAGTAAGAAATGTAATAATACCCATTGTAATAGACTTATTCCGTTCTGCTGCTTCTACTTGTGCTTTTTTCTGTGATTTTTGTTGCTCTAATAATAATTCAGTAGATGTAATTATTTCATCGGTTTGTTGCCTTTTTAAATCTCTAATTTCTTTTTCACTTTTGCCTTGTAGCTTTAAAGTGTTTTCCATTTGACCAGTTGACTTTAATTGTTGTTCTTGAACATCTAAAGTTTTTTGTGTAGTTTCTAATAAATCTTTTTGTTCACTACTTACACCATTAACTAAAACTTTTATATCATCCCAATACTGAACAACTAAACCTAAAGCAACAACTAAAGCACCTATACCAGTTGATATTAAAGCAGTTTTCATTGCCTTTCCACTTAACGTTGCAGCCTTACCTACTTTAACTAATTTAGAAGCTAAACCACCAGTATATCTATCTAATTTTCTAACTACTTCATTTCCTAATTGTAAACCAACATCTAATTTTTTGCCAGTTATTTCTGCTTCCTTACCTAAATCTTTTACTTCTTCTGTTAACTGTTTAACACGCTTTTCTGCTTCTTTAGTATTTGCTGCTAATTCTACTGCTACTTTTTCCATCTAACTTGTTTTATTAGTTTATAACCATTCTTTACTGATGTAGGTAAAGCGTATTTGCCTTGTGCAATACGTATGTTTTCCGTTTCACCTTTTACCTCTTGTAATAAGTCTAATATATTTTTTATCATAAATCAGTATTTAATAATTCAAATTCTGTTTTACCAGTTGTTAGGTTTGTAGTCATTGAATTAATTTTGTAATATTTTTGCCCTATACTTATTCTATCATATAGTTTTAAACTACTAAATATTTTATATGGTAGGTATGCAGTTACTTTTGTTAATCTTTTATTTCTTGTAAACACCTCTGTCAAATAATCTTTATAATATTTATTAACTAAAGTATCAGAAAATAATGCTGCATCTGATCCGTCCGCATTAGCTTGGTATTCGCTTAACTCTTGATTAAAATTTATACTAACTTTACTTGAAGATGAATTTAATTCTTTTGTATTCATAGGTAGCCAATAATTGCTTGTGCTATAAACCAAACCTGCATTTTTTCTAATAGAAAAAGGAGTTCCACTTGTTCTTTTGTAACCATAAAATAATAAAGGATCTCCGTAATATGGCTCCCTATTACTGTCAACAAAATATCCGTATTGTATTGTAGTTTCTCCACCTGTTCCTTGATTAAATAATCTTTCAAACATAATGTGCTCAAACGGTACTGTTATATTATATTTTTCTTGCGGTTGATCAAAATAATCGTTTAAATCAAAAGTTGTAGATGCCCAACCCTTGTTATTAAGTTGCTCGTATTGTGATGCTAAAAATGTTTTTAAACCTTTGTACGCAAAGTTTACTGACTTAAAAGGCAAAGCTACATCTACTGTCGATTTTGTTACATCTAAATACTTGTCAATATTTACAGGTATTATTTGTGGTGGGTTTATTTGCGGATCAGTTGTTTTAGGTGCTTTGTCATAAAATTCATCTAAAGTTTGCACAACAATAATATCATCTTCTACGTATGCAGTTAAATTAAACATTTGAAATATACCTGTAAGAAAATCAATAATTTTCATTTTAGGTATTTGTTCTTGTATGTTAAAATCTCTAACTTGTGATGTAAAAAATGCGTTAGTGTTTCTAAATTGTTGAGTACAATATTGCCCAAAATTAGGTGAATTATTTCTAAAATCTCTTGCACCTACTAAAAACATAATACCATTAGTTGCAAATTGTAATGTAACTGTCGGATCTGTTGGGGCAACTTCAATAAAGTATTGAGCGTTATTGTCAAATGGACCAGGTGGTAGTTCGTTTATATTCCCCATAAATTGATAACCTGTTTGATTATTAAAACTACCAACGACTGATTGATCCCCATTAGCATTAATCATTGTTACCCTTGCACTATATTCGTCATTTGTTGTAGGTTGTAAACTAACAGTAGTTGTTTTCAATTGAAAACCTGCAATAATATTAATTGATATTACTCCGTTGTTAGATGTCGCATTTACGTTACAAGGTAAGGGTGCGCATAATGTTTGTGGTAAAGATGTAACTCTACTCCAAATAATGTCAACCTCTCCAACTGCTTCAACTGCTCCTTTTTTTCTATGCAGCCACATAAACAAATTATGAAAATCTGTATTAGATGTATTATTAAAAAAGTCATTAGAAAAAGTAATAGGGTACTGTGCTTGTATTGCATCTATAATTCTACTTAATCTTATTGCATATTTAAATTGTTGCCAATCTGCACCTGCTTGATTATTTCCACTATTATACCATACATTTCCATTTTCATTAAAACCATTAGAATAGTAAAATAATCTATCTGTATGCGTTATTAATGGAACTATTATATCTGCATTAGATGCAGCAGAAAAACCTGCATATACTGACGTAAAATTATATGTCTTGTTTTCGCTTTCTAAATCTTCTAAAAAACTTAATTGAGAATCGCCTAAAATATCTTTTAAGTCAACTGTGTTTCCGTAAAATGTAACCTTGTATGTATGCGGTACGTTGTTTTTTAACTCAACTCCGTTTAATGCTATTTTTCCTCTTTTAAATTCAATGTCATTTAAAAATAAAGCTGCATCAACTTTTACTCTTGCATCAAATGATGTGTCAGAAATTATGTCAAAATTATAGTAATGTTTAAATATTTTGTTGTTTCTTGGGGATGCTGGTAATGCAAAGGTTTTAGTAAATTCAGTAAATATTTTCTTTATGTCTTTTACGTTTTGTATTGTTTGCGTAAACGAAACGCTCTCATCTTTAAATTGGTCTACTCTATTAGCTTCGGTATAAACACCCAAAGTTCCAATATCGCCAACATATAATATTAATTTTTGTTGCATTATCTAATGTTGTTTATATAATCAAACGCTTCTTCAAATTCAATAGTGTATTCAACCAATCTATCATTAACAGATGTTTTAAATTGTATAGATGATTTTTTTACTTTTACTGGTACAATATCATCTGATTCAGTTACTTTATTTATTCTGGCAAGCCATACGTACTCACTTAATAAAAGTTCTTCAAAGAAATTATTAGCATTTTCAGAATAGTAACCACTACTTAAAGTAAAACTTTGTTTTGCAGTTGTGTTAAAAGTTCTGTTAGGTGCATTAGAAATAGAATAGGTAGCTGGGTTATTTGAATTTGGGTATGTTAATATATTTGTTTTGTAGTTTTCATTTTTTCTTGCAAGTGTTTTAGTTTCTTTTAAGAAAAACCATAAATCTTGCTGAACACCAAACTTATTTATAAATATTATTTTTCTACCATTACCATATTTAGTACAGTCTATTCTATATATTTTACTATCATAACTACCACCTATTGATGTAGCATTACCACTTACATTGACTACATTAATTTGACCATTTACTATTTGAGGAACTTTTGTACCCTCACTAACATTAACATCACTAGCTGGTAAATATAATTGCACTTCATCTTCTACAGTATTTTTTGAAATTAAATATCCAGATGTTGGAGATATTGGATTTGTACCATCTTCAAAATATCCATATCCATCATAACCATAATCAACAGATGTTTTTGTAGAAACTACATTCCCAGTTCCATCAAACCCACTATAATTTTTTAATATTACTTGTATTAAAACACTTTGCGGTAAATAATTAGATTGATAAGCAATTTCTAAATAATCTCTTGCAAGTTCAGATATATCAAAATTTTGTGTACTATTCTTTTTTGTGTTTTTAACTAATGTATATCTTGTTGCTCCATTTATTTTTATTTGGCAAGTGCAAGAATTAACACCACCAATAGGTATTTGTATAAATTTAAACTGTGGACTTCTTAATAATAATCTTGCCATATCTTATTTCTTTTGTGCTAATGTTATTGCGTACTCTACATCTAATATAAATGCTTCTTGCAATTCTTGTGGTAACCTTTCAAAACCCATTTCAAATGATTTGGTAAAAAACATTGTTGCCTTAATTCCTTTTTTCTTTATACTATCAGCTAATATATAACCCATAGTTTTATATGATCCAAACCTACCCTTTTTATCTCTTGGTTGTAAACCTCTAAACTTTGCCCACTTTGAAAATATACCAGTATTGTATTCTAACCCTCTTAAATTACTGCTTGGCTTGTAACTAAATGGACTGTTTTTATTTTCTATGTAATTACTATTAACACCCTTTACACCCCTATCTTGAAATTCCCCATAGTCTAACATTTTAAAATCAATAATAAAACCATCATCTGCTTTTACAAAATCACACTTTAAAGAATTGTATAATTCACTTGTATAGTTTTGATCTTTTTTAGTTAGTCTTGTTTTTGACTGCTGGATAACATATTTAGAAAATGATTCTAATGCTTTTTGTGTATAGATAGTTTTCATCAGCAGATAGTTATATCATTGTATATTAATATTTCTATTCCACAAGACCAACCTGCTAACATATTTTCAAACCTATCATAAAAAGGTTCTAATGATGGGTTACCCTCTAACTGGTACATATCTTTATGCAGTTGACCTTTTCTTAAATTTTGAATCAGTTTGTTTAATACGCTTAATTGCGTGTTTAAAATATCTTGTTCGTTGTTGTTACCTACGAATCTATCAAGTGTTAATTCTTTTGATTGGTCTACAATATCACAAGCAATTACTGTAATGCTAAATCTTAATACTTGTTCTTCTGCTACTACGTTGTTTACTATGATATGACCTAAAGGGAATATATCTTGTTTGTTTAAATTCAAATTAGAAACATCACCAGTTGAAACAGTATTGATATTTGTATCTGCAAGTAGTTGTTCTTTTATAGTTTCGGTTAATTGATAAAAACCTCTTATACCTTGATTCATCTTTTGAATTTACTTTTAATTTGTTTTGATTCTATTTCGTTTTTTTCCTTTACAAATGATAACATCATAAAACATTTATGTACTCCTAATTTGGTGATATCTTCAAGTCTTGTAATATCCCCATTAGCGAGTGTGTATATTGACTGATACCATCCCCATTTTCTGCTAAAATTTGCTGATGCATTAAGTTCGTTTCCTCCCCCATTTCCGAATAGTTCAGAATAGTTTTCGATAAGTCTATCCCTAAATTCCACAAAAAAAAAATTGATGACAAAACTGCATCCATTGGCATAGCTAATAAATTTTCGCTTGTATCAACATTGTATTCTTTTATTGAGTACCTATCTTTTAATTTGTTTTCTATTGGTCTGTATAATACGTTCATTGTCTTTTCCATATTTTCCCAATCTGCAATGTAAGTATCTACATCAATATATTCACCTAATGTTAATTCATCTAATTGTGGGTGAAAGCCATATTCAACACTATCAATTTTAAATCGTTGTACCAGCTTTGGTTTTTGCTCAAACAATGAATTGATCCTATTTGTAATTTTATCAAAGTCTGCCATCTTCAAACGCATAACGTTTTTAAGTTCTACATCACAAAATATTTCAATAGCTTTAGCATTTAAAAAATGTGATTCTTCTGTTTGCTTTTGGATATTTAGAAACCTTTTGTATTGCCCTAAAGTAATATCAGATAACTTTGTTGGTATTTCAATATTAATATTCATATCTATATAACGTTTTTATTTAACTATTTTATAGTAGTAAAGATAATAAAAAAAAAGCAGCCATTTCTGACTGCCCTTTCCTTTCATAAAAAAACTACTAACCTAAATCATACTTGCTTCAAAACAAGTTCCAGAACATACACCCTTATCGGTTTGCATTGCAGCACCACATTCGCTACATTCATATTCTGCTTGTTCGTGTGGGTTTAAAAAATCATCCCAACTCATATCCCTAATATTACTGATGCTAATACCCTACCTAAAAAATAGATTAATGCAAAGATTAATAAATACTTTGTAAATTTCTTGAATTTCTTACCAGCTTTTGATCCTTTACTTTGTTTCATTTTGTTATGTTTTTAATTTGTACTATGTCTACCGTTCCATATTTTCTATGTACGTTTCTTAAATATACCTCTGCACAATCAATCTGTTCTTGATTATTAGAATATAAATAAGTTTTCAATTGCTCGTTTATTTCTGTTAGTTCTGTTTGCATAGGTGCAATATATAACTTTTTTAGTTATTAACCAAATTGTTAAGAAACATAATAAGTTCCCCTATTAGGGTTTTGTAATTGGTATGAAACACTATAACGAATTGCATCTATAATATGGTTGAATTTATCTTGTGGTGTTTTAGACTTTTTCTCTAACCAACTATAATTGTTTAGTTCTTTTATTAAGTTAATACTGTTTTCTTCTATTACTAAATCATAATCTTGTAATAAAGATATTCCATAGGTTATAGATCCAGCACCTTTAATTGATGCAACAACATTACAACCCTTTGCTTTTATTTCGTGAATCAATCTTGGTTCAGCACTATCTCCTACTATAAGATTGTTTTTAGCGTGTTTTAAGTTCAGTTCAGCTATTTGTGATGTAGTAAGTGCTTTTAAGTAAAAACATTCCTTTAAATAGATTATTTTGTTTGTAGTATCTATATTAGTTTCTACTAAAGTATTTTCATCATTTGCAAAACCATAATCTTGACCAAAGACTGAAACACCTACTTTTTTAAATTCTCCTATCTTCCAGTTAGTAAATATAACACCCTCTGCTTTTTCTAACCAACCACCAAGCATTTGATGTTTGTATTTATTCGGTCTACGTATTTTAATGTTCTCTATCTGCTCTAAATAACTTTTTGATAGGTTTTCTTCATTATCTAAATAAGTAGTGTGTATGTACGTTGTATTGCCTTTTGTGGTGTTGCTACCAGCTTGTACTCCTTTATCTTGGAAGAATCTGTTGTATATCCAATGTTCTTTTGTAACTGGGTTTAATATAAGTATAACCCTATTTTTGTTTTTTAGGTTTCTAACTGATAGATCTATTTTATCAAATATGTTTTCATCTGTAAGTTCTTCTGCTTCATCCATTACCCAAGTTGATATATTGGTAAGTGATTTTAGATTTGCAGTTTGATCCCCACTTGATGTTTTGATACCTTTGAATATTATCTTACTTCCAGATAGCTTATTTATTATTTCGTTTTTAGTTATATAGAAATGGTCTTGTAATTCAAGTGTTTCTATTTTATCTAAAAATTCTGGTATGATAGATATGTATGCAGATGATAAAGTAAACCTTGTAAATAGAATTGTATGCCCAGCTTCAAATGTTAAAAGCAAAAGCAATAGGTTAATTGAATAAGACTTACCAGAACCCCTACCACCAGTTACAATAAAATATCTTGCATCAGATGTTTTTATTGGTTCGTACTTTAAGTTTACATCTATCACTTAAACCTTATAATATCTTTAAAGTTTATATTGAAACCCTCGCTTGAATTTATATCTAATGATTCTTTTGGTTTACCATATCTATAACCAAAGTATAATGACATTGCTCGTGAATCACCTTTGAAGATTTGTTTGCCTAATGTTTTAATTACCTCATCATTATCAATAAGGTTATCTAATTTTTCTATTAGTTTTAGTTCATCAGCTTTCTTTGGTCTACCAGCACCCTCTCTTGCACCTCCGTTATTTTTTCTTTTATCCATATTGATAGTATTTTGTTTATTCAATTATATAACGTATTAAATCTTTGTTTTTAGTTTAAGTAACTTTTTAAATAGTTCTTTTCTTATTTTACCATTAGGTAGTTTATCAATAAGTTGTTGTATTCTTTGTATTTGTTTTTTCATATCAAAAGTCTAAAGTAAATGTTACTATAAATAAATATAGTTTTATAGTTCTATAATTATATTCTTCTGTTGCTTGTAAAAACTCCCACCCTAACATAAATCTATCGTGTGGGTAGTGCAGTTGTATTTCTAATTCCCAATCCATATTTTATTTTTTTTTGTTCGTTTATGTATTTAAATCTTTCTGTAATTGTCATCATTCTTAAAATCTTCTCATCTACTTTTTTTGCCATATATTTTTTTTAAAACATTCTTATTTGTTGTTTGTGGTTGTTTATTCTTTTTGTTGCATCATCGTAATAGTCTTTATCAAGTTCACAAGCAGTTAAATCATATCCTAAATTATGACAAGCTATTGCAATGCTTCCACTACCTAAATGTGTATCTAATATTTTATCTCCTTCTTTTGCGTAGTTATCTAATATCCATTCATACAACTTTACAGGCTTTTGTGTTGGGTGTAGTCTATTGCTGTCGTTGTTATTTATTTTAACTAATTTAGGTAGTTTATCTTCTGAAAACCAAGCGTACTCAATTTGGCTCATAGTAGGAATGTAAACCATTTTATCCCAAGTTATTAAACCTCTACATCCGTTTTTCCAAATGTAAGGGAAATAATTACCTCCCCAAATGATTTGTTTTTTACTTACTCTAAATAATTCTTTAAAATAATCATCTGTCGGTATCACATCATCCCAATTAGACCTACGTATATCATCCATAAATTTGGTTTGTGTATTCTTTTTACTTCCTCCATCAGTTGTTCTTTTACCCAATCCATAGGGCGGGTCTACAATAGCCAAGTCAAAGTGGTTATCTTCATACCTAGCCATTAGCTCCATATTATCTTCGTTTGTTATCATCTTAAACTTGCTCTTGCATCGGTTACTGTTGGTTCACCAATAATTATATCATATACTTCTTCACGTTGTTCATCTTTACGTTTCCATTCAAAAGACTTTAATACAAGTTCTGCACGTTCATCATATACCTTTTTATCTTCTGCTGTTAGTTTTCTATATGCAGTTTCGTTTTTGGTTAGTTCGTACCCTAAATTGTTAGGTATTTTTAAAGCTAATAAATCGTTATACTTTTGTTTTAGTCTATTGTATTGTTCTACATCTTTATAGTAGGTATTTACTTGTTGACCTAATACTTCTATTCTATATATTTCATATAGGTTTGTTAGATGTTTATTTTGCATCAGTTCATCATATAGTTTTTTCTTTGCGTGTAATACTGTTGCGTGATCCCTATCTACTATTTGCCCTATTTTTTGTAATGACCAGCTTGTAGTATCAGTTGCTATTTTAAAATACAATGCTCTAAACAATACTACTTCTGCTTTTCTTGACCTTGTGCTTATATCATATCCACTATGTTTATCTACATAGCTTTTTATTCTATTAAGTTCTATTTCGTGTTTTTGTATATCCATTAATTTGTTTTAATCGTTATTATAATGTTTTAAGTATGGTTGTTCTTTGTGATTACATTTCTTAACCCAGCTTTTATCTAAAAACTTTATGTATCTAAACTGCCTTAAAG
>ERZ1039804.2066-NODE-2066-length-10550-cov-6.046498_pt1 | contig 10550 bp, 12 predicted proteins | sample MGYA00383089_ERZ1039804 | MGnify/ENA primary metagenome ERZ1039804 (study PRJEB29581, sample SAMEA5548359) | metagenome | biome: marine; feature: coastal; material: water | depth 1 m | study: Short-term variability in the microbial, nano- and picoplankton...
GTAAGGGTACTGCAGACGAGAAGTTTGCGGCGCTTGAAGATGCTGGTGTTAAGACTGTTCGCAGTCTGGCTGACATCGGTGCTGGCCTGAAAGAAATTACCGGTTGGTAGGGTCTTTTGTGGCAGTGTAAAGAAGCGGCTTTCGGGCCGCTTTTTTTATGCCCGTTAATTTTTTGTGCCGTTTCAGTATCGTAATGTGAAAGTGTTGTGATGTGAAAGTGTTGTGATGTGTGAGTGTTGTGATGTGTGAGTGTTGTAATGTAAGGGTGCCGTAGTGTTTATACGTCATCCCGCCATAGCATATTCTCCCCGTTGTCATTCCGACAGAGCATATTCTCCCCGTTGTTATTTCGGCAGAACGTATTCTCACCGTTGTCATCCCTAGAGCCCATAATCTCAACGTTGTTATCCCGACGGAGCATATTCCTCCCGTTGTCATCCCGACAGAGCGCAGCGACGAGGGATCTCTCTGCTTGATTGGCACGAGGCCAGATGGGTGCGAATAACGCCTGGCCATACCTTTGCGATCGGTCCCATGGCTGCGATCATTTTCAGCGTTCGCACAACTCGCTGGCGCTCAAACACGTGCTCTCTCTTTCTGAAAATGATCACATCCATAAACGGGCCCTGATTGATCGCAAAGGTATGGCCAGGGGCTATTTGGGACTTTGGGTGCTGGGTTCTGAGATCTCTCACATTTGTTCGAGATGACAGCGGTGGTGTTCGAGATGACTGCGGTGGGGTTCGAGATGACAGCGGTGGAGTTCGAGATGACAGCGGTGGAGTTCGAGATGACTGCGGTGGAGTGCGAGATGACAGTGGTGTGGTTTGAGATAACGTGGTGTGGTTCGAGATGACGGCTGTGTGGGCTGAGGAAAAGCCAACTCAATTCATTTATGTCATCCCGACAGAGCAGAGCGACGAGGGATCTCAAATGGTCCGCAGCACTCCACCCAACGCTCTCAAAAAAACGCATAGATCCAAACCAATAACTGCTAAACTTAACGACTTAGCCGACTAATTTACCCTAGCATAGAACAATAAAACATGGCCTTTGATATGAAAATGGCGCTGGTGCGGCCAGCCCTCAAATACGCACTGGAGCGCAATGGCCATGGTGCCGCTCTGGGTTTTACTCTGGATAGAGTCGAGCGTGGCGAAACCCATCTCACTTTTCCCTATCGCGAAGATCTAGTAGGCAATCCAATCACTGGCGTAGTTCATGGCGGCACTATCGTCACCCTGCTCGATACTGCCTGCGGTTGCTCAGCCATGACGGTACAAAAGAAGCCGTCGGTTACTCCGACTATGGATCTGCGGTTGGATTATATGCGTCCAGCTCAGCCCCATAAGCCAATTTATGTTGAGGCCAAAGTCTACCGCCAGTCATCCAATGTGATTTTCTGTCGCGGTGTGGCCTGGCAGGATGATAAAGAGAACCCTATAGCGCATTGCGTGGCTAATTTTATGAAGGTCGATTCTCAAAGTATTCAGTTTCGCAGTATTGCGCTGAAAAAGTTGCGTCGTTTAATGCCTTGGCGTCAGAATCCAATCAATGATGTGGGGGCCAAATAATGAATAATCAGACCACAGATGAATTATTACTCGACTGGCAAGAGCGTGTAGGTGCTGCTCGCCAAGAATGTGATCCGCAGTCATTGCTGGATATGATTCCCTACGCCGCCTTTATTGGTGCCCAAGCTAAAGTAGACGATCAGCGTCTGCTCTATTGGTTGGATAAACGCGCGTCGAATATTGGCAACCCCTCGCTGCCAGCGATTCACGGTGGTGTGATCGGGGGATTCCTCGAGCTGGCTGCGGCGATCGAAATTATTTATAGCCTTGATGTCGCTGAGGTGCCCAAGGTTGTGGATTTTTCTCTCGACTATCTGCGTCCCGGTCGCTACAAGACCATCTACGCTAGCTGCAAGGTGATGCGTCAGGGCAAAAAACTGGTTAATGTCTCGGCCAAGGCCTGGCAAGATGATGAGCAAACGCCAATTGCTACGGCACGCTGTCACTTTCTAATCTGAGTGCTTGAAATCTAATTCTCCGCCCCCATCTGATTATCCATGGAGACAGTCCATGTCATTAATATCAGATCAGGAGATCATCAGCATATGACCGCAAAGACTCAAGACAAAGCCGAAACACTGGGTTTTCAAACTGAAGCTAAGCAGCTTCTTCATCTTATGATTCACTCGCTTTACTCCAACAAGGAGATATTTCTGCGCGAGTTGATTTCCAATGCCTCCGATGCAACCGATAAGTTGCGCGTTGAAGCCCTGGAGAATTCTGCTCTCTATGAAGATGACGGCGACCTGCGTATTCGCATTGCTGTGGACGAAGAAGCCAAGACCATCACTATCTCTGATAATGGTATTGGTATGTCGCGTGACGAAGTGATCTCCAACTTGGGTACGATTGCCCGTTCAGGCACTTCCGAGTTTATGAAAAACCTCACTGGCGATCAAAAGAAAGACTCCCAGTTGATCGGCCAGTTTGGTGTCGGCTTCTACTCTTCCTTTATTGTTGCTGAGCGTGTGGTGGTCGAAACCCGTCGCGCTGGGGCAGCTGCTGATCAGGCCATTCGTTGGACCTGTGAAGGCGAAGCGGATTATCAGATCGAAAATATTGATCGCGCTGAGCGCGGTACGTCAATCACATTGCATGTTAAGAGCGATGAGCATGAGTTTGCCAGCGACTGGCGTCTGCGCAGTATCGTCAAGAAGTACTCTGACCATATCGCTATTCCAGTAGAGATGGTCAAACAAGAAATGCCCGCTGCGCCTTCAGAAGATGATGCAGTAGTAGCGGATGTTGACAAAGCACCAGAGTGGCAGGCTGTTAACGATGCTCAGGCACTGTGGACACGCTCGCGTCAGGATGTCAGCGACGATGAGTACAAAGAATTCTACCGTTTAGTGTCTCACGATTTCGCCGAGCCGTTGGCCTGGAGTCACAACCGCGTTGAAGGTAAGCAAGACTATACCAGCTTGCTCTATATCCCCGGCATGGCACCAATGGACCTCTATCAGCGTGAAGCGTCTCGCGGTATAAAACTGTATATCAAGCGCACCTTTATTATGGATGATGCAGAACAGTTTATGCCTATGTATCTGCGCTTTGTGAAGGGTGTTCTCGACAGCGCAGATCTGCCGTTAAATGTCTCTCGTGAAATTCTCCAGAAGACACCATTGGTTGATAGTATTCGTGCAGCCCTGACCAAACGTGTGCTGGATATGCTCGGCAAAATGGCGACCAACGAGCCAGAAAAATACGCTACTTTTTGGACTCAGTTTGGTCCTGTGCTTAAAGAAGGCCCGAGCGAAGATCACAACAATCGTGAAAAAATTGCCAAGCTATTCCGTTTCGCCAGCTCAACCAGCGATTCTGCTGCCACCGATGTTAGCCTGACTGATTATGTTAGTCGCATGAAAGAAGGGCAGGACAAGATCTACTACCTAACGGGCGACAGCCACTCAGTCATTAATAACAGCCCGTACTTGGAGATTTTCCGCAAGCACGGTGTTGAAGTAATACTGATGTCAGATCGTATCGATGAGTGGATGATGGGTTACCTGACTGAGTTTGATGGAAAATCCTTCCAAGATATTGCCCGCGGTGAACTGGATCTGAGCAAAATCACTGGTGAAGAGCCAAAAGCTGATGACGCTGATAAAAAAGACGGCGACGACAGTGATCAGGACGCTCTACTAAAGCGCATTAATACGCTTCTTGAAGGTAAGGTTGATGAAGTTCGCAGCACTACACGACTGACCAGCTCGCCAGCTTGCCTGGTAGTTGGCGCCGACGATATGGGTGAGCAAATGCGCAAGATTATGGCCGCAGCCGGACAACCAGTGCCGGAAGTTAAGCCGATTCTTGAGATCAATGCTGAGCATCCTCTAGTCAATAAGCTCAACGCTGAAACGGATGACAGCAAGGCTACATTATTAGCCAGTGTTCTGTTTGATCAGGCCGCTCTGTCGGCTGGTCGACCGCTGGAAAATCCGGCGCAGTTTGTGCAACAGCTGAACAGTTTAATGTTTGACGCTTAAACGCTGTTTATGCAATACCCCAAGCACCCTTCGTGATATTTCAGGAAGGGTGCTTTTTTGTATGGCGGCTGTCACTGAGGCTTACATCCCCCTATAATGCTGATCCTAGCAGTTTTTAGTTGTAAGCTCGTTGCAGGGGCTTAGCCATTTGGAGCAGGTTTTTTTGACAACAAATAATAATTATAAAATTGCCGTTTTAGGCGCAGGCAGCTTTGGTACCGTGATCGCCAATATGCTCGCGGTCAATGGATTTGCCACCACATTATGGATGCGCAGTGACAAGCAGTTGCAGGTTATTAATAGTAGTGGTGAGAATGCAGCCTATCTTCCCGGGTATCAATTTGATCCAACACTCCGTTTTACCACTGAGTTAGAGCAGGCCCTCGAAGGCGCGGACACGGTGTTTTTCGCTGTGCCCAGCAGCGCGCTGCGACAGGTTGCCAAGTTGGCCAAAGCGTGGATTAATACAGATGCACTTTTAATCAGTACTGCCAAGGGGATAGAGGCAGATAGCTTTGCGCTACCCAGTCAGATTCTCGAACAAGAGCTACCGAATGCTAAGGTGGGTGTGCTCAGTGGCCCCAATTTGGCCAAAGAAATTGCCAGCTATGAAATTACCGCCACGGTGATTGCCAGCGAGCATGATGAGGTCTGTATCCGTGCCCAAGAGATATTAGCCTCGAAGTATTTTAGGATTTACGCTAATCACGATCGCTACGGTGTTGAGTTAGCCGGCGCGTTAAAAAATATTTATGCCATTGTCGCGGGTATTGCCGAGGCCATGGGCGTCGGGCAGAACACCAAGAGTGTGGTACTAACTCGCAGTCTTGCTGAAATGAGTCGCTTTGCTTGTCAGCTGGGTGCTGACCCATTAACCTTTCTGGGCCTCAGTGGTGTTGGCGATCTCTATGTTACCTGCAGCTCGCCTCTGAGCCGTAATTTCCGTATTGGTGTGGCGCTGGGAAGTGGCAACAGTCTCGACCAGGCGATTATTGATGTTGGCCAAGTGGCCGAAGGTGTAAATACGACTAAACTAGTCAAAGAGAGGGCCGATGAATTGGGTATTTATATGCCATTGGCCTCGGCTCTGTACGCCACTATGTTTGAACAGCGACCGATTGTTGAGTCTCTGCGCACCATGATGGTTGCAGAACAAAATACTGATGTTGAATTTATGGTGAAACCAAATGACCGATAAAAAGATATCCTTACTCAATAGCAATACTTGGATCCGCGGCGCCTACATGCTGTTATTTGGCCTATTGTTGGTTGCTGCAAGGCTAATTGTTAGCCTAGTGGTAGTGGTACAGTTTATATTTGTGCTGTTTTTTGGCTCAGACAACGACAATCTGCGCAACTTAGGTCAGGGCCTAGGTAAATGGGTTTATCAAACGCTGATGTTTCTAACCTTTAATAGTGAAGATAAGCCTTTTCCCTTTGATGAATGGCCGACGACTGATCCCTCTGAGGGTTATTCTGTTCATTCAGTTGAGGACGCTGAGTTAGTCGATACTGACGAGATGGGTGTGAGAGAAGCAGATGCCAAAGAGGTGGTTAATGACGATATACCCTCGTTTACTGCTGAGCAGTCTGATACCGACGGAGAGGATCCCAAGCCAACAAGTTAACGTTGTAAGAGTTATAAATAGATTCGCCGGCTGCGGTGTTCCCTCAGCTGGCTTTTTTATGCCTCTGGCAGTGAATGGACGTTAACTCAACTTTAAATCAAACCTAAATATAAACTAAATCAACGTTTCTTATGCGAGACGCTTAAACCGACCAATAATTAGAAAATGTTAGCAGCTAAGCTGAAGATCGGCGGTTGTTAAATAATAACGGAATCCACTATGTCTCTTAGTTTTATCAGTGAAAGAACCTTCGATGTAAACGGCTTAACCCTTACCGCAAAAGAGTGGGGCTCCCCTGGTTACACGCCAGTAATAGCCCTCCACGGTTGGCTGGACAACGCCGCCAGTTTTGACCTTATGCTGCCGTTTTTAAGCGATATGCATGTAATTGCTGTCGACTGTGCTGGCCATGGCGGCAGCAGCTTTCGCTCTGCGGATTCGGGCTACAATATCTGGCAGGATATAGCCGAGATTCTGGGTGTTGCCGACCAGATGGGCTGGGAGCAATTTGCGCTATTGGGTCATTCTCGCGGCGCTATTATTTCCACCTTGATTGCCGGTGCCTTCCCCACTCGAATCAGCCATGCTGCCCTGATTGATGGCTATATGCCGGGTCTTGCAGATGCAAAGGGTACGGCGATTCAGATGGCCAAATCGGTCTACGAAGCCAAACGTTTTGGCGCTGCAAGTCCGAGTTTCTTTCCTGACTTTGATCGCGCGGTACAGGCTCGTGTTAATGGCTTTATCCCGCTCAAAGAAGGTGCTGCAGCAGTACTCGCACAGCGCGGTGTTCGTCAGCACGAGAGAGGCTTTTACTGGCATACAGATCAGCGTCTCAAAGCTGCGTCACAAATTAAGCTAACCCGTGAACATATGCAGGATTTTTTCAGCTCGGTCACAGCCCCAGTAATGCTAATTCAAGCCGAGGACAGCGGCTTTAAGCCCGATGCTCAACAGGATGAAGCCTTTTCCTGGATAACCAATTTTCGCCTGCTTAAAATGCCCGGTTCACACCATTTACATATGGAAGAACAGGCTGAGCAAGTGGCTGAGGAAGTACAGAAGTTTATTCTTCCCTAGCGGCTTTGAGCGGTTAAGTAAACGACACTGGGAGAGACAAAATGACGCAGCTTCACCAACAGCAGTGCATCCTCTGTCGAGCGGATTCAGATCCAGTAGTGGGTGACGAGTTAGATAATCTAATGCTTGAGCTCAGCGACTGGCGGTTGGAGACCTATGGCAGTGTTAAGCAGCTGGAAAAACTGTTTAGCTTTTCCGACTACGCGCAGTCCATGGCCTTTACCCAGAGAATTGGCCAGCTGGCTGAAGCTGAAGACCATCATCCATCGATCCTCACAGAGTGGGGCAAGGTCAGAGTGACCTGGTGGACCCATGCGATTAACGGTCTGCATATCAATGACTTTATTTGTGCGGCCAAGACAGACGAGCTAGCCGAGCAATAAGTCTTCAGTTAGTAGGCAATACACAGCCTATTTGCTAAAAAGCCCGTTTAATAAAAAATTCGTTCAATAAAAAGCCCACTTAAAAGTGGGCTTTTGTGTTTCAAGATTCAGCTTCGAGCTCTAACTATGATCTCAGCAGAGTCAGAAACTCAGTGCGGGTTGCCTGATCAGAGCGGAAGGTGCCCAGCATGGCTGAGGTTTTCATCGATGAGTTCTGTTTCTCAACACCGCGCATCATCATGCACATATGTTTGGCTTCAACAATCACACCCACACCGCGGGCTTCAGTGACATCGGCAATAGTCGAGGCAATCTGCTGCGCCAACGCTTCCTGAATCTGCAAGCGACGGGCAAACATATCCACTACACGGGCAACTTTCGACAATCCCAATACCTTACCATTGGGAATATAGGCGACGTGGCACTTACCGATAAAGGGCAACAAGTGATGTTCGCAAAGTGAGAACAGCTCAATATCTTTAACAATCACCATCTCTTCAGAATCTGAGGGAAACAGTGCATCGTTGATCACTGTTTTGATATCCATGTCATAGCCGCTAGTGAGATAGGAGAAAGCCTTAGAGGCTCTATCTGGAGTGTCTAAGAGTCCTGGGCGGGTAATATCTTCGCCAGTACTCTGAATAATTTTTTCGTAGTGATCTCTCATTGAAATGATTCCAGGCCAGTAAAATTGTGTTGTTATTAATACGACGCATTCTGTAACAAAGTGCACATTATTGCTAGTTTCAAGGGTAAAATGTTTGCCTAACGGAGATTAGAAAACCATGTCAGAGAATGAAGCAGCTCCCGAGTCAGAGATTGATCTGGGCTCGACAATAAAAAGCGTGGCCAATACAGTTGCCGAGATGCTCGATCAGGGCCAGGCGCTGTTTGAGCAGAGTGATGTCTACTTTGGTCACGGCACAGATAATGCTTGGGATGAAGCGGTCTATCTGCTTTCCTTTGTGCTCGATCTAGCCCCAGATGTTGATCGTGCGGTGCTTGAAAAAGTGCTTACTCCGCAGCAGCAGGCGGCTATCCTGGCACTCTATCAGCGTCGAATCCAAGAGCGTATTCCGGCTGCTTACCTTACCGGTCGAGCTTGGTTTTGCGGCTTGCCTTTTGCTGTCGATGAGCGCGTGATTATTCCCCGTTCACCGATTGCTGAGATGATAATGACTGGCTTTGAGCCCTGGTGTGCCAGCGAGCCGAGCCGAGTGCTCGATCTCTGCACTGGCAGTGGCTGCATAGGTATTGCCTGTGCCTACGCCTTTGAGAGCGCTGAGGTAGTACTAAGCGATATCTCTCCAGAGGCCTTGCAAGTGACCGACGCTAATATAGCCCAGCACAAGCTAGGTTATCGCGTCTCAGCAGTGGAATCGGACCTGTTTGAAATGATACCCGGCGAGATGTTTCAATTAATTGTCAGCAATCCGCCCTATGTGGATGCCGAGGATTTCGCCTCCATGCCTGACGAATATTCACATGAGCCCGAAATCGCTTTGGCCTCTGGTAATGACGGTCTCGATTTTACTCGCAGATTATTGCGCGAGGCGGCAGACCATCTGACTGAAGAGGGCGTGCTGGTGGTTGAAGTGGGCAATTCTTGGGTGGCCCTAGAGCGAGATTTCCCCAGCGTGCCATTTTTGTGGCTCGAATTTAGCGAGGGTGACGGCGGGGTGTTTCTGCTGACCCGAGAACAGTTGCTCGAACATCGGGAATCTTTCTAATAACTTACGTATAATCGCTGGCTTTACCGCAGCTACTACAAGGCTCAACCGCATTATGTCCGGAAACAGTATAGGAAAACTCTTCACCGTAACCAGCTTTGGCGAGAGCCATGGTTTAGCAATTGGCTGCATAGTCGACGGTTGCCCTCCAGGATTAGAGATCAGTGCTGCCGATCTGCAGCCGGATCTGGATCGTCGCAAACCGGGTCAGTCGCGGTACACCACCCAGCGCCGTGAAGACGATGAAGTAAAAATACTCTCGGGCATCTTCGAGGGTAAGACTACCGGTGCCTCTATCGGAATGATCATTGAAAACAAGGATCAGAAGTCTAAAGATTACAGTAAAATCAAAGACTTGTTCAGACCTTCTCATGCAGATTATACCTACCATCAGAAGTATGGCGAGCGCGACTATCGCGGTGGCGGACGCAGCTCAGCCCGTGAAACAGCGATGCGCGTTGCCGCTGGCGCCATAGCCAAAAAGTATTTGCACGAGCGCTTGGGGGTCGAAATTTTCGGCTATGTCTCCCAGTTGGGTCCGATTGTCGCCGAGCGCTTTGTTCAGGATGAGATTGAGCAGAATCCGTTTTTCTTCCCCGATCCGGATAAGATTGGCGAGCTCGAAACCTATATGCAGGCATTGACCAAAGAGGGCAATTCGATTGGTGCTCAAGTCACTGTAGTCGCCAAGCAGGTTCCTGTGGGGTTGGGCGAGCCGGTGTTTGACCGACTCGATGCTGATTTGGCTCATGCGTTGATGGGTATTAATGCGGTAAAAGGCGTAGAGATTGGTGCCGGCTTTGATTCAGTCAGCCAGAAGGGCACTGAACACCGCGACGAAATGTTCCCAGAGGGTTTTCTGTCAAATAATTCTGGTGGCATTCTCGGGGGTATTTCATCTGGGCAGAGCATAGTTGCTAACTTGGCTCTAAAGCCAACCTCGAGCCTGCGAATTCCTGGTCAGTCGATCAATACTGCTGGCGAAACAGTAGAAGTGGTTACCACTGGTCGCCATGATCCTTGCGTTGGTATTCGCGCGGTACCCATTGCTGAAGCCATGCTGGCAATTACCTTGATGGATCACTACCTTCGCAATCGCGGTCAGAACGGTGATGTGGATAGCGGTCTGGTATCCGTTGGGCCGGAGCGTTAGCCTCAGCCGGTTAGATCGAATGGCAGCTTCCAGTTATGGTTTATAAGTGGTGCTGCCATTTTAGCGTTCAAGCCAGTCTAAATTTTTAGATCATTCAGCCAGTTAAGCAAATCCCCATAGACCTCGGTTTTATTGGTTTCATTGAGCATTTCATGATGCCCGCCATGATAAAGACGGCAGCTTACCTGACTGACGCCGCCCCTTTTAAGCATTGACTCTAACTTCTTCACCCCTTTGCCTGCACCCCCCACAGGATCCAGTGCGCCGGAAAATATATAGATCGGCAATTGCTTGCTGATTGTGGTTATTGCCGCCGGAGCAGACAGCTCTGCTAAACCACGCAAGAAGTCATACCAAGATTGCGTCGATATAGCACCCCCGCAGTAGGGGTCAGCTATATAGCGATCGACAGTGTCTGGGTCGCTGGATATCCAGTCCTTTTCTGTGCGCACCGGCTTAAAGGCATTGTTGAAAGCACCAAAGATGTTGTCAATCTTAACCACCAGCCCGAGCTTG
>ERZ1039804.2080-NODE-2080-length-10506-cov-5.874462_pt1 | contig 10506 bp, 13 predicted proteins | sample MGYA00383089_ERZ1039804 | MGnify/ENA primary metagenome ERZ1039804 (study PRJEB29581, sample SAMEA5548359) | metagenome | biome: marine; feature: coastal; material: water | depth 1 m | study: Short-term variability in the microbial, nano- and picoplankton...
ACCTCCATCTAGAACACCTCCATCTAGAACACCTCCATCTAGAACACCTCCATCTAGAACACCTCCATCTGGAATGCCTCTATCTGGAAGAATATCTATGAATTCATATAGCAATGCGCAACAAGAAGAAAGTAATAAGAACGTTCCAACCACTACTAAATTGATAGAAGGTGCTATAGCACATAGTTTATTAGATGCTGATATAGGCCCCGTTGGAACAATTAATGTGCCGCCGGTTGAAATTGAAAATGCTTTACCGGAATTTGGTACTATAAGTTTGGACCGGAAAGTCGATGAAGGAACAAAAGATCGACATAGAGCATTTATATTACATGGAGGTAGTTATAAGAGTGGGGCTAATGAGTCTGAACAAGATTATGAAGTTATTGAGGATATAACTAAATGGGATGGACCAACATTAACTCCTGGTGTAAAACAAACATTTTATCGCCATAAGAATCCAAGCAAAGATTCTCGCGTATTGACTACGGACCAGTATAATTTTTTAACATCTCGCAACATAGAAAATCCAAATGACTGGGTACAAAGTTAATTAATACAATTTATTTTAAACTAACATGTCAAGACATAATAAAAAAACTATTTTAATGGGATTTAAAATTAAATTTAATTTAAATCTTGTCATATTATATTGAGATGCGTACAAAAGGAGGATTTCAAAATATAGTCAAATTAAATTTAGATAAAATAATGAAATTATTATTATTATTTCTATTAGTTCTATTAATTGGAATAAGTTATAAATATTTAACTAATAATAATAATAGAACTAATAGAAATAATAATAATAATAATAATAATAATAATAATAATAAAAATAATAATAACAATAATAATAATAATAACAATAATAATAATAATAAGAAATCTTCAGAAATAATTGTAGAAAAAGAGATTCCTTTTAATCCATTTTGGAGACGCATAAATTTAAATCAACGATTATTAGAAGAAATAAATCGAAGAAATAGAAGAAATGATAGAGAGAGAATACGCAATTTAGAAAACAGACTTAGGAGAGATGAAAGAGATCGAAATAGAAGGACCCTACCACCCGCAACCCTACCACCCGCAACCCTACCACCCGCAACCCAACCACCTGCAACAGATCCCCCAATAACAGAACCACCTGCAACAGAACCACCAATAACAGATCCATCCGCAACAGTTTCATCCGACGTGTAATTTATTAAATTTTGTTTGTACAGATCCATTCTAGGGAACGGATTTTTTTTAGATTTTTTAGAAACTAAATTATTTTTAATAAAATGATTTAATTCTTCAACGGTTCTGTCTTTTTCAAAAATACCATTTGGTGTTAACTTACCATTATTATAGAAATGGACTGTTGGAACACCCATAAATCCATGAATGCTTAAATTAAGATAATATAAATTAATTAATTAATAGTATTATATTAAATGGATTTATTAAAACAATCAAATACTATTAGAACCACATTTAAACATATTAAAACAAATATCAAATTAAATAAGATTTATAGTAGTGATATTCAACCTATAAATGCCAATCCTATTTTATATTACTTAATTGATTATGTAGATAAAAATGCATTTTTAAAAACAATAAGCGAATTAGAATTAAAACAGCTCTATATAGACTTTTTCAATTCTAAATATTCAATTAAAGAATTTTGTAAATTTATGGATAATTATGGTGATAAATTAAAGAAGTTTTTATATAATACCGTAAATACTTCTAAACATATCAAACAAATGGTCCCATACACTGATGACGAATTACAATTATATAATGAATTTATTAGTTGTGAGATACAACAAGATTTTGAAAGTAATATGTATCAAAAATTAGTATATGACATAGACTATGATATAGACTATGATATAGATTATAGCATGCGACTCATTTTATATACAAAAAAGAGTATTTCCGAAAGTAAAATTAAACATTTGGCAAGTTTAATATTATTATTAAAAGTGTATTATAAGTCCACAATAAATGTAGATGCCACTTTATTTTTAATTCCCAAAAATAAAAAACTATCAGATAGTAAATTTAGAGTATTAGGAACCTCGCATATTAATTCCGGATACTGTACTACTTTTAATTCCAATTATAGTAAATTATGTGTTTTTAGAGAAGAAGAAATGGAAAAGGTAATATTACACGAAATGTGTCATGGTTTGAAATTGGATTTTAATCATATCTCTGTTCCCAAACATTTATTTTCCAAATTCAATATTGTCCCACAAACTCGCATTTTATTGAATGAGGCATACACCGAAATAATGGCAGTTAGTTATAATTCTATTATTAAATCATCAACTATGAAAGAATTGAAGACAAATTTGAAAATGGAATTAGACCATACATTATCGCAAATCGCCAAAATATTGAATTATTACCAATTTAAAGATATTTACGATTTTGTAAAAAGTTATGATGGTATGAATCGCTTTAAACAAGAGACCTCAGTATTTTCATATTTTTTTGTAAAGGGAGGACTGTTATATCATTTACACCATTTTCAATTAGATAAACAGTATTTTAATCCCACTACTATAATAGAATATAGTTTGACTAAGGACTTTTTAAAAGCGATAAATAAAGCTATGAAAAAAAAAGATAATACCAAGGGCTTGCGAATGACAATAATATAAAAAAAATGTTTGTTTACTAGTTAGTTATAATATATATTTACTTATCAGTCATAAATTCCCCTATCATCTCATTTTTTCTTTGTTGTATTTTCACAATAAGTTCTTCTATTGTATCTTTCATAATAAATCTTCGAACAGTAACTGGTTTCGTTTGCCCGATCCGATACACACGGGCAATCGCTTGCTGTTCGTGTGTTGGGTTCCAGTGCGGTCCGCTAAAATAAACCGAATTGAATGCCTGTAGATTGAGTCCGGTCGAACCTGCCATCATTTGGACGACCATGACTCTGAATTGGTCGGCGTTCTGGATGATGGATTGTCGTTCACCCATAGAAACCGACCCATTAATCATTTTATAACTGATTTCTTTCTCCTTCAATTTTTGGGTAAGGTATTCAATTTCCTTAGTGAAGTAGCAAAAGACGATCGGTTTTTCGTTAGGGTTTTCCTCCAGCGTTTTCACAATTCGGTCAATTTTTGAATTGCTGTATTTCCATTGAATTTGTTTCTTCTTTTGGGCTTTCTTCGAGTAACCGTCGTGGACGATCTGTGGAAGCAACGACGCTTGTCGGAGGCGAAGAAGAATTTCCAGATGGTGAACGTCTTTCACCATAAAGGTATTTCGCTTGACCTTTTCATAGAACATTTTTTCGTAAAGTGTGCGGAATTCAACCAATTCGGTCTCGTAAGTGATCGGTGGAAGGTCAAATTTGAGACCATCCTTGGTTCGTCGCAGCATGTATTTTTTCAGAACGTCCTCCATAGATTCCATCTTTTTTTTGGAGATGCCAATAAATGCCAACAGACTTTGGATATCTTTAATGTAATTTTGAATTGGAGTGCCAGTCAAACACCATTTGTAATTGGAATGTAATTGTACGATTTTTTTGTGAACAGTGCCTTTCGGGTTCCGGATGTAGTGCGCCTCGTCCAAAATGATCCGATTCCATTCGGTTGTCTCAATGTACCTGCTGCGAATCGCTTTGATATAGGAGACAATCAGAATGGCGTTTTCGGACTGTTTGTGGACTTCGGGATTTGTGGTAATTTCAAGGTGTGGTGCGAATTTTTGAAATTCGCTGATCCACTGATTTGTCAGATTTGCTGGAACAATTACCAATGTGTTTTTGGGCGAACCACTCAAAATAAGAGCGATAGTTTCCAGCGTTTTGCCAAGACCCATGTCGTCGGCCAAAATCCCGCCAAATGGACCCTTGCGCTTTTCGCCATTCGCCTTCTGTGTGGTTTCGCGGCGGATCATCCATTTGACCGCTTCTACCTGATGTGGAAGAAGCGACTGTTTTGTTTTTGAGAGCTCGTGTGTGACTTTAGCGAATTGAAGCGCCATCGTGATTAATGACTATAGAAACAAAAAAGAGAATTCAATTTTATCTAACTCCTTCCCGTAATTACAATAAATCGCTTATAAATACATTAGAACTCTATCTAATAAAACTCTATCTAATAGATGTTCCATTCACATCTTGGAACCACTCCATCTAGTTCTCCAGAATAATCTTCTAATTTAATATAGGTGGGATTTTTAGAAGTTAGATTATCGGAAACCCACCAGGAACCGTCGTCACGGAATTGGACTTTTGGGTGTTTCTGGACCCAGATGTTCGGAATGCCAAATGCCTTGTCTGCCCAGATTTTTTTGATTTCGGTGGCGGACATGTCACAGCTTGTCGGTCAAATTTGAATTCAGAAGGAAGAAATCGGTTATATAATACTTTGCTTTGTGGAAAAATTTGATTTCAATTTTACTCCAGTCATTAAGTAATCAACTCAAAATCAAATAAAACAAACAACATGGAGATAGATAGTGAAACAATCAAAAACATCTACACAAATATCATCAAGGCAAATGCCATAACCTATTCATTGAATATAGATTTTATACTAACTACTCTAATGGATTATAGTAATTATGATTATAATGATAAGTTTCCTATATACAATCCTATAGAATTAGAAATAAATAGTATAATGATGGGTGTGGATAATAATGCCTATATAGTAAAAACAAATTCGAATAATAGGAAGTATTGGCATCTTATTCCACGATTGTAATTATAATAAAAAAAATATAATTTATTTTATTTATTTTATTTATTTATAAGCGAAATATGTAAGTAGACAAAATTGAATTTGTAAGTTCCAAAAAAATTAAGTATAACATGCCGACTGTTTCCACCCAAACCGATATGATTGTGGAGAAGAAACCTCAACGCCGCTTTACGATACCCCATAAGGTTAAAGATGACGAATATAAAAGAGGCTACAAGGATGGAACCACTGAAAGTGCGAATAACGCTTTTTATGATGAACAACGTCTTCTAGCGCTTATTGAAAAACTTCAGATAGAGAATGCACTTCTTCAAATTGTAAATTTACAAGATAGTGCTTAGATAGATAGATATTAACTCTATACATTTATATTATAAACATATTTTTTTATTAATTATATAGAACAAAATTGATTTTGTCGGTTTTTTACTATATAAAGTATCTTCTTGCTTCAGTCATGTCTACTCACTACACGAATTTTATCGAAACTGACCAAAACAACGGTAGTCCAATGAACAACGGTAGTCCAATGGATGGCATTTGGGAACCAGATATGTCTGGCGGAGGGGTTGATCAGTCTGGAGGGGAATCGATGGATACTGGTGGGGATGCTTATAGATATTGGGACCATATTTCGGTTCACAATGAATCTACTAATGACATTAATGGTATGGACGTTTGGCCTCAAGTGGCATCTGGACCTGCCCCAGTTTCAGTCCCAGTCCCAACTCTAGTTCCAATTCCTATGGTACAGTGTGAATTGCTTGAGGCAGTTTCCAATGATATTTACCCCGATATGCCACCTCTGGAATCTATCTCGGATTCTGGTTCGGACCAACCAGATGAATCTACTTTGTCCACCCCAAATATTACTCTCGTTGAAGAGGGTCAACCTAGGGTAGGATCATATGGATTTGTAGCAGCTTGTGCTCGTCATCAAACTCGACAAGGAATGTCGGCGAATTCAATGACACAAGCTGAAGTGCCTCCACCACCACCGACAACGACCCCACCAGCTACGCCTTCTCCACCAGCAACGGCATCGACACTACTTGGACACTACCCGGATCCAATTTCGGCCGATTTGGAGATTAGTACGGCTATTTACAATCTTCGATTTAAGTTCTTTCAAGCTTGGGTCACGGAATTGATTACGGATGAGGACTTTTATCAAAAGGTTGATGAAGTTGTAGATATGTGTCATTCGAGGTTTCAGAGGGGATCTATTGAAAAGTTTAGAAAGTTCACTATGTTGTATAATCTGGATTTTATTACCGAAAATCAATATGAGACAGCAAAGAAGGAATTTATGGATACCTAAATAAATTGTATTTACATTTATAGTTACATTTATATTTTTTTTATTTCATAGAACAAAATTGATAACAAATTAGTTTAATTGACTTTAAAAAAGATGTCATTTTCCATTAAATTCCTCGTTCTCTTTAGTTTGGTTGGATTTATTGTTGGGGATTGTTTCACGATGCCTCCGAAGGTAACACAACTTCCAAATTTTAAATACTCTTTTCCCGATGTAAATTCACCCACCTATGAACATGATACCCATGAATGCCCAGATGGGTACTATAGATTTAATGCCTATAGTAATACGAATAGTTATTGTTTATGGAGTGATTGTGGTAAAGTTATGTGGTCGGTTGTTTCATATGCGGTGTGTTGTAGTTCTAATTAAAATTTTTAAAAGTGAACTTTTTAAAAATTTAACGTTTATATGATTAGATAAAATTGATTTACCTATTTTTCTATTATGCTTGAATATCTCTGCATTCTTGTATAAAATGACTTTCTCCGAATACACCACTCGCAACAATGGAACTCCGAAGCGTCAAGATGTTCGCAAGTTCTCAAGGAAACCCCAATCCAAATTTGCGGGTGTTCGAAAAGCACGGCAAATGAGTCGCAAGATTGATGTTCAAACAAAAATTGCTGGATTTGAATTTGGGTTTATTTTGGATGAAGAGGTAGTTGTGTTGAACCCGACTCCCGAACCGATTGACGTTGTAGAATTGCCAGATAGTTCCAAGGTGGAAAACAAGTCAGTTCCAATTAAGACTATGACTAAGACTAAGACAAAGACTGCCTCAAAGATTGATCAATATGAGAACATAAAGTCCATCTTTTACGATAGACATGATTCTTGTGGAAGTCCTAAAAGGCAATACCGTGAACCTCCAAAGTCCCAAAGGCCGCAAAAGGTCGCGTTCCGACTCTCCAAAAAGAACCGACAAAAGGAAATGCGTGGACTTCGAGGCATCAAAAAAGATGGTCTTGGATATGTTGAACATGATGAGTCTAACTTTTCGTCTACAAAATCTTACATTAAGGTTACAGAAAATACTATAAACTATTATATTGAACTTGATGGGGACCTTTCGGAACCAGATGGATTGAATCAGGAATATGCGTTACACCTTAAAAATGCGAAGGAAACTAGTGGTTATGAATCTACTAATACACCGAATAGGAAGCTTAACTACTTTGTGTGGCCTGATGGAACAAAAACGATTGTAAAAAGTTTGGAAGTAGAAGATTACTATTGGAACCAGTATTAATACATTTAAATAAAATAAATAAATAAATTAAAATAAATTTTTTTTTTTATTATTTAGTTATATGAATAAACTATTGCGAGATGATGACCCAGAATTAGATACGATTATAAAAAATGAATTTTCAAGACAAAAAAATGGATTAGAATTAATTGCTTCAGAAAATTTCACTTCCAAATCTGTTATGGAATGTTTAGGTTCAGTATTAATAAATAAGTATTCAGAAGGTCAAGTTGGAAATCGATATTATGGAGGATGTGAATTTATAGATAAATTAGAAACACTGTGTAAAGAACGGGCATTGAAAGCATATAATTTAGACCCTTCCGAATGGGGTGTTAACGTTCAACCTTATTCTGGTAGTCCAGCAAATATGGCTGTGTATACAGGATTATTAAATCCACATGACAGAATTATGGGTTTAGATTTGCCATCTGGAGGTCATTTAACACACGGATTTTATACAAATAAAAAAAAATATCGGCAACCTCTATTTTTTTTGAATCATTACCCTATAAAATTAAGGAAGATGGATATATAGATTATAATAATTTACAAGAAATGGCACTTGTGTATCAACCTAAATTAATAATTTGTGGGGCGAGTGCTTATCCAAGGGATTTCGATTATATAACATTTAGAAAGATTGCTGATTTAAATAACTCCTATTTATTATGCGATATGTCTCATATAAGTGGTTTAGTTGCCACAAAAGAACATAATAATCCATTTGATTATTGTGATGTTGTAACAACTACAACCCATAAAACTATGCGTGGTCCAAGATCTGGATTAATATTTTGTAAAAAGGAATTAGAAGAAAAAATAAATTTTGCGATTTTTCCAGGTTTACAAGGTGGTCCTCATAATCACCAAATTGCTGGAGTAGCAAACCAATTATTAGAAGTAGCAAAACCAGAATTCAAAGATTATATAATTCAAGTAAAGAAAAATGCCAAAGTATTAGGTGATTATCTTTTAAAAAATAATTATAATTTAGTTACTAATGGTACAGATAATCATTTAATTTTAGTAGATTTAAAAAATAAGGGGATTAGTGGTGGAAAAGTAGAATATATTTGTGAGAAGGTAGATATATCTATTAATAAGAATTCTGTTTTTGGTGATAAATCTGCTATAAATCCAGGAGGAATAAGAATTGGTGCTTGTGCATTAACTTCAAGAGGATTACAAGAAAAAGACTTTAAACAAGTTGGAGAGTTCTTACATAGAACTATTCAATTAGGATTACTTATTCAACAACAAAGTGGAAAAAAATTGGTCGACTTTAAAAAAGTATTAGAAAATGACTTTGTTAATGACATAGACCATTTAAAAAAAGAAATAAATACATTTGCCACTACATTTAATTTTTATTCGAAAGAATAATCTTATAACTCATTTATAAATCATTTTTATAAAGATTCATATGGATTTGAAGGCTGTTTTTTTAGTTTATAGATTACTATCCATTTAATGATATAAGAGATCACATTATAACTTTGATAGATAATTAAGGAATTATAATAACTCCATACAATATTATAATTAGTTGCCAAATAATCTCTACAATATGGTTGTATACTATGTAAATTATAACAATTTATTACTAATAAAGTAAGACTACTTAAAAAACCTATAATAGTGATTGGTTTATATAAACTAAATATATTTACTAAACAATTAAGACCACCAACTACATTTAAACTATAAATATGACTACAATAATGGATAGTCATTAATGGATTAAAAAAATGACTATGATAAGGAACAATAATTAATCCTATAATAAAAAAGATTCCATTTATTAACATCATGTTATATTCGATTACATCTAAAAAGTGTTGATTCATAATGGCATATTAAATGGGATTCTTTAACTGTTTAATTTTTATTATTTTTTTTTATTAATTTTTTTTATTTATTTTTATTGAATAAAAATTTAATTTTGATCGTATAATAATGGTGTTTGTGCTGTATCTGTAGTAGAAGTAGAAGTAGGTTGCTCTGAAATTGTATTTAAATGTGGATTAGTATTAGTTGTATTTAAATAATTATAATTAGTTGTAGTTGCAGTTACAACACTTGGATATCTGTTTACTGGAAAAGGGATGGATTCAGCATTTTCTAATGAATCTTTTAAAATTTGACCTAATTTTGATATAGGACGATTTAAATCATTATAATATGATAAAGGATGTGGAGTTGAAGGTCTAGGTGTTTTTTCTTCTAAGTCAACATCTTCTAAATCCACTTTTTTATCAACTATATTGGGCGAAGGAGTTGTTGTAGGTGTAGGCACAGGTGGTGTTTGTATTTCTGTAGGGGTAGGTGTAAGAGTTGCTTTTTCTAAAGCTTCATGATCGCAGTCTGATTCGGGAGCTAATTTGGAAGTCGCAAAAAAATTTCCCATATAATAGTAAACATATTTTTATTTTTTTTTTTATACTTGAATAATTAAAATAGTTAAAGTATAAATTAATGAATATTATAAAATGTCAATTAGTTCCAGTTGTATTTTATCTACTAAATCTCATATAGATTTGGCACTTGAATTATCTTCAAAAACAAATATACCTTTTATAGATACAAATATTGATTATTTTTCAAATACTGAAATAAGAACAACAATTACACAATCAATTCGTGGAAAACATATATATATTGTTAGTTCCCCTAATAATAATTTAAATTCAAAATCCATTAATGACCATATTATGGAAACTTATTTATTAATTAGAACATGTAAAAGGTCGGATGCCCTAAATATTACATTAATATGTCCATCATTTCCGTATGCCAGACAAGATAAAAAGAATTTGTCGAGAATGTGTATTTCGGCAAAAGATATTGCTGATTTATTTACGATGGCTGGTATTAATAGAATTATTTGTTTTGACCTTCATTCCCATCAAATCCAAGGATTTTTTAATATACCTTGTGATAATTTTTATTGTATAGATATTATCCATAACTATTTAATAAAAAATCATAATATAAATCAATCTTTTAATAAAACATTAGATTCAGATTTTGTAATTATCGCTCCGGATGAAGGTGCTTTAAAAAGAGTCCAAGAATATGCCAATAAATTTAAAATGCCTTTTATGGTGGTATCTAAAGAAAGAGATTATAGTGAATTGAATAAAGTAGATAAAGCAGTTTTAATTGGAGATAAGAAATATTTAGTGAATAGAACTGCTATT